>Ga0307507_10008813_pt1 | contig 13766 bp, 4 predicted proteins | sample 7_EM_MG_FD_207223 | JGI IMG/M metagenome (GOLD analysis project Ga0307507, IMG submission 207223) | Populus trichocarpa ectomycorrhiza microbial communities from riparian zone in the Pacific Northwest, United States - 7_EM | ecosystem: Host-associated > Plants > Roots > Unclassified | place...
CTGCTTACCCTTGTAATTCTTGCCACCTATCTCTATTCCCTGCATCTTCCTTATATATATATAGAGACTCTAGAGCTACATTCAAAATCAAGTTGCTCATTCAATTTACCCACACTGCACTGTTACACGTTCTGGTATTGGGAGTGGCTTTAATAGTCCTAGGGTCTTGTCTTGCGGAATTATAGACCTATAGCAGTTGTTGCAGTTCTATACATAACGGTTAATGTCTATAACCATTCCGGGCCAGTAATATTAGTTACTAATAATTTTACGGGTCTTATTCTTTCTAGGGTAGGCCGTAGAGACCTAGGCATATGCTTTAGTAATAAGCCAAGTCCATAAGTTCTATTCCTTTACTACTACTAGCCGTTCCTAATGCTTAAGTAATCCGTTTTTAAGGGACTAGGGGCTGGTAACGTTCTTTGCCTTCTTACGGTACTCCTATAGAGAAGAGGTTGTACGGTTTATCTATAGCAATTTGTTAATAAGGTTAAATCCTAAGGGGTCAATAGGATATATCTTAGCGCCTAAGAAGTCTATACTTAGTTCTGCTTATATCTAGGGATTAAGGTGCTCTGGTCGTAGTAGTGTCTAGGTCTATAATAAAATCTTTACAGCCATCTAGTTACCTAGGTCCTGTTCATACCTTATAAAAGCATCCGCACAGTTCGTAGCGCCTGGTCTGTACATAATTAAGAAGTTAAACTAAGATAGGATATCCGCCCAGTGTGCCTATCAGGCCATAAGAGCCTTAGTTATTATAAAGTATTCTAGGGCCTTATAATCTGAAACTACCTTAATAGGCTCAAAGGTCCCCTCTAGCTACGTACACTAGTGCTAAAAGCTAGAGATAATAGCCAGCATTTCTTTATTATAGATGTGGTAGTTTAACTCGGCATCTATTATAGTCTTTAAATAGTATGCAATGGGGTGCCATTCTCCGTCCAGTTACTTCTAGGAAAAAACACTAGCTATCGCGCCATTTAAGGCATCCGTTTCTAGCATCAAGGGCCGTTCTAGGTTAAAGTAAGCAAGTAGAGGAGCTAATACCAGCCGTTTTTTAAGCTTATTAAAGGCCTGCATACATATAGCGTCAAAGTGGAAGGGCTGGTCTTTCCTAGTAAGGCAGTTAAGAGGCTAGGCAATCCTACTATAGTTCTTAATAAAATGTTAGTAGAAGTTACAGAAACCTAAAAATAATTATACCCCCTTTATAGTCCGTGGAGGTGTCCACTGGTCAATTACGGCCGTTTTCTCTAGGTTGGCCTTAATTCCGTCCATACTAACAATAAACCCTAGGTACTTTATACGCTTAATACTAAATTCCAACTTCTTAATATTGGCCTGGAGGCCAGCCTCGCGGAGCTATTATAGGACTTTATAGATATGCTCCTTATATTCCAGCTTATTCTTAAAGTAAATCATAATATCATCTAGGTAGGCCGTATAGAAGTCGTTAAGGTAGTCAAAGAGTATATTATTTATATACCGCTGGTACGTAGCTGGTCCATTAGTTAGTCCAAAAGGAAGTACCTTATATTTATACGTTCCATAACGGGTCTAAAATATAGTAAGATCTACAGATCTAGGGTCTATTCTAATTTGGTAAAAGGCCTGGCGGATATCAAGCTTTATAAAAACTTTAGCTCTACTTATTTAGGCCAGTGTCTCATTAAGTAGGGGTAGTAGATAGCGGTCCTTATAGGTTATATTATTTAGCTTATAGTAGTCAATACAAAAACAAAGTCCTCCGTTTGGCTTTTTAACAAAGAGAATTAGTAAGGCGAAAGGGACTTAACTGCTAGGCTTAATAAAGCCCTTATCCAGGTTCTTAATAAGATATTACTTTATAGCCTATAATTCGGCAGTAGATTACTAATAAAGGGGGCTATAGCTAAGGGTGTTTTCCTTATCTAGCTTAATCTCAATCTTGTGGTTATACAGTTAGTAAGGCGGAAGCATATCAGATACTGCCTTTAAGAATACATCCTTAAATTTCCGGTGTTAATGGGGTAGTTTCTGTTCTACCAGCTCCTTATCTATAAGCTTACCTTCCTATCCGCTAAGCTTACTTTCCTTTTCCTTAATTATTCAATCAATTTTATATAAGCTAGTAGTAAAGGCAACGGTATTAGGTTAGACTAAGTTCTAATAGAATCCTACGGCGCTAATACAGCAGATATCAACTAGGGGAAGGTCTATAGGTTTCTTTATAGACTTTTATCAGGCCGTATTTTGCGGTATAGAGTTTATAGTCTTCCTTAGCTTACGTTCCATTTTCCGTAAGTTATCCTTCCAGTCTATTAGTTTAATATGGCGTCTAGTATTCCTAACCTTCCTTTATAGCTGCGTAGGGCCTAAGTTCTCTATAGGGGACTTGGCTAGGTTACTACTAATTTCCTAGGTCTCTGGTGTGGGTGGCGTAACATAGGTAGTCTAGGGGCGGCGTAGTATACAAATCCGTTGTGGATTAAGCTGTATATCCTTCTTAAAGGCCTAGTCTCTACGTATAGCATCAGCTTAGTAGATGGTATTAATTTAGGGCCATATAAGGTTCTCCATTATAATACTAATTTCTTTTATAAAGAAAGGGGTTAGGGGTAGGGATTCGGGCTAAAGGAGCTGTCTATTCCGTACGTCAAGCTGTAAGCCTAAATAGGCTAGCCATTTTCTTTCTAAGATTATATCATGGCTTCCCAGGTCCATAATAAGAAAGGGGATGTTATACTACCTTCATCCATCAACATGGAGGTGGATCCGTAAGATAGTTATAATAGGTGGCCCTATTCTTCCGTTATACCCGCGAATAGGAACTGGTTTAGGCAGTTCCTTAAGGGGCGCATTTAAAAATTCGGCCAGCTTTACGGCGCACTAAGTGTCTATTAAGGCAAAGGCATTCGCTCTAGAGTTAGCTAAAGCAGAGGTTAAAACTTAATATCTATTACAAAATAAAGTATAAGGGATAGTGCAGCTTCTTCTACTAACTAGCCAACCTAGATTAATATGTAATATATTAATCCCTTTTAACCCTAGAGAGGAGTCTTCCTCTAAAGTTCCTCTTTTTCCGACTCCGCGCTGTCCTCCTATATTAACAGAACCTCGTCCGTTTTTGCCTTTATCAGGCAGTCCTTGGCGAAGTGGTCCTTCTGGCCGTATAAGAAGCAAGCCCCCTAATTGCTAAGGGCCTATCTACAGGGGTCGCTATACATAGGCCAAGCATGCGCTAGACCCACGGCAGGGCTAGCTGCGCGGCTAGCTACTAAGTTAACGGCGGGCTATACGGCTGGTGCTATAGGAGTTGCCAATTGTGCTAGGGCACTACGGGCCGTTCTTATAGCGCTTATGGTCTGGTTTGAAGAGTTTCTGGCTTTATACCACTTAGCTTGTGCCTTAATTCAATAGAGGCCTTAATTAATAGCCAGGTAGTAGTCCGTAAGTACCTTTAGCGTCTATATAGTAGTAAAAACTAGCAGTACGGCGCGCTGTAGGTCTAGGGTAAGCTTGTTAAAGAGGTCTAGTATTAGGTCTTTATAGGGAATTTAGGCTTGGCTAGCTAGGTACAGAAAGCGGGTTTAAAAGGCCAAAAAGGTCTCTATCGTTTTTATATTAAGGGCTTTATAATTAAGGCGGGCGTTCTATATCTTAAAGGGGTCCTCATAAATAGAAGATAGGTGGTTAATTATCTCTTCTCTAGAGAGGAAGGGGTCTGCTAAGTCCTAGGCATATCGCGGACGTAGATACGTCTGTGCGTCCCCGCCGGTACGGCCGAAGACGTAGGCCATTTTAGCTTAAGCAGTAGGGAAGTAGTCCGCATTAACTTCAAGCTTGTCTTGCAGTTAAAGCTTCCAATTATTAAACATAGGGTCAGTTCCGTCCGTAAGCAATAGGGGGTCCGCGACCTTTACGGACCGCGATAATGCTAATGCTGTACGTTAGGCTAGGGCCTTAAGGACCGTAGCAAGTCTATAGGTGTCTAATAACTCCTTACTAGGTGTAGGGGTGTCTCTGGTTTTAAGCAGCTCTTAAAGCCGTTTAATTTTGGCATTAGCTGCTGCGAGTTCTTCCTAGGGGGTTAAGACGGCGACTGTTTTACCATCGGAGGTATTTGCGGGTCCTACAGCGGCTTTACCAGCTGCTATATTTCTTGGCATGGCGGTAGGGGTATTAGGTAATTTCCGGTGTTTGTTTATTTTCTAGGGGTTCTAGTCTATGCGTGTCCTATTCTCAGGTTTCGCGTTCTGTTTATATTCTTTTAGTTCTGTCCTGTCCTTAGGGTCCTATTCTGTTCTGTTAGTGTCCTTTAGGTCCTTTTCTGTGTCCTTATCCTGTTTATAGTTTATAGATATTTTTAAGTTCCTTCTTAAGAAAGAAGAGTAGTGACAAGCTTTGGATAATGTTAGCAACTTAGTTAATTAAGGCACGAGCACGGGAAGAAGGACGCGCAAGCCTATATAATTGGATTGTCTATAAACGAGGATCCAAAGCTAGAGAAAGGAAGGAGAAGAATAGCAGCGCCGCTCGATATTTTATGCGGTCCTTGAGTCACGTAACTCGCGTCTACTATAATCCACGTCTGCCAAGATCCACCGTTTTCCACCAGCGCCGTAACAGATAACTAATTAGAGACACAAATGACCATATAACCTCTGTCCGTATATTCTAACACTTACCTATTTGCCTGCTTATTTACTTGCCTATTTACCTACTTACTTATTTACCTATTTATCTGCCTACCTACCTACTTACCTACCTATTTATTTATTTATCTACTTATCTACCTACTTATTTATTTATCTACTTGCTTACCTACCTACTTATTTACTTATTTATTTATCTATCTATTTATTTATTTACCTATCTACCTATATTAGTGTCTAATTTAATTTAAAAAGGGGTTAGCCTAATTAAAGGCTTTAATTTACTTAAATTGTTTTTTATAGCTGTTTATTAGTTGTTGTAACGGAACCTTATAGCAGGAACTACAATAGGTCCTATTATTAGGCTGGGTATATAGGTAAGAACAGTATTAACAACATAATAATAACTGGTGGAGTAGTTGCCTAACAGATTAACTCCAATTGTATTCTAAGATTTACTACAAAGAGAGAACTATCTAGGTAGGAACTGTGGTCCTTTAAATACACAACTATACACCTAAGAAATCCCTTTGCTTTATAAGGTACGTATGCTCTATCTGCTTTATTATAGATTATATAGATCACATTATATAACCTTAGCTACTATTCCTCGTTATATAGTTCCACTAGATCCATTCTAGACTATGCCTATATTAACTAACTAGCTTCCTCCAACTCTTCTCTAAGTAGTTGTAACATTGTACTTAAGCTGTCCGTAATACTATCTCCCTCCTTTTTATCTTCGTTCTTAAAGATTTCTAACATCTCCAAGTTATCTACTAGAGGTATAATGTCCGTTTAATCAGTCTGGTTAATATCCTTACTTATTATACCTAAAGTATCTTCTTCTTCTTCTATAGCTCGCTAGTTTTATACCGTTGCTGCAATCTTGTCTCTGGGTAAGATAATGCCGTCTCTATATTCTCGCTGTGTAAAAGAGGGGTTGGTCTATATTACGCTAGCAAGCCCTTTGTCTTAACAACTATCCTTTTATTTAGAGTGCACTAAAGCAAATATTTAATTATCCTGTGATGTCCGCTCTATCTCTAACACTAAGTGTGCGCGTCCTATAACTCTTAACAGTCTTTGGGTTCCCTAAGTAACTTATTATAGGGTCTCGTATTTAATCTACCACTAAGAAACTTAACGGTAAACTGGCCTCTATACTACTCAAGGTTTAACATGTCTTAAAAGAGTCTATATATGTCCTTAAAGCTCAACGTCTAGCTTATGCTTATCTTTAACGTCTTAAATATGTATGTAAGAAGGTGTCACGGAGTGAGTACAAGTGGTAATAATATATAGCGAAGTAGATATTATTAAGCTATATACATAAACTGTATAATAAAGTCAAGACGTTGCGTAAGGAGAGAAGGTAAGGAAATGGGAAGAAAGGGTATATATCGCTAGTTTGGTTGCTTGGTCGACACATACACGGAGTAGAATAGGATTCGAGTAGCGGTCCTAGCAGAACTTGGCAGGATTTAGTAGACTTGGCAGAATATAGCAGAATGCGGCAGATTGCTATCAGATTACCGCAGATTACCGTCAGATTGCCATCTTGTAGTCGGTCTCTTCTTATTGCGTAGGTGGAAATAGGTGGAAATAGGTGGACATGTGTAAGGTGTCACGGAGGAGTCCCATAACAGTACCCCCCCTTTAAACTCGAGCTTCTGCGAGATGGGGCTGAGGTAGTTCTAGGTGGAGTTTATAAAAGTCTTCTACGGCTTATGTAAGTCCTACAGAGTTAACGGGTTCCCATAAGGGCTTAGTAAAGCCTCTCCATTTCGTAAGATACATATATTTGCGTTTCCGTTTATTGTACTTAATATTATCAACTCTTTCGACAAGGTATTTATCCTCACCATCCACTTTAACTAGTAGGGGAGGGTCTTGGATCTGTCCAGGCAGGGCGTCTAATATAGGGGCGGCAGGGTGGAGGACTAACATATAGAATACAGAGTAGATTTTAACCGTATTAGGGAGCTTCAGTTAGTAGGTATAAGGAGAGACAACTTTTTCAACCTTATAAGGGCCGGCGTTCTTCTAGTTAAGTTTCTTAGTAGGTCGTTTCGTGTTCAGATTTCTTATATCTAGCCAGACAAAGTTACTAATTTAGTAAGCTAGTGCTAGGGTTCGGTTCTTATTTACTACGGCTTTATAGACAGACTAGGCCCATGTTATTTCATTAGTAAGAAACTCTTATAGTTCTTCCATCTTCTTTACAAACTTATTTGCTTCTGTAACTTGTAAGGCTTAATAAGCTAGGCGAGGAACATTATTAAAGGGTTCAAAACCCATTTGTAGATGCTGGCCGTAGTTAGCCAGGAACGGGGAGACCTTTGTGGTTTCCAAGACGGAGTTATTTGCAGTAAACTTAGTAAATGCAAGCCAGTCTATCTAGTCATCCTATAGATACAACGTGTATATCCAAATATATTATTCCATTATGGCATTTACACGTTTCGTTTAACCATCCATTTCCGGGTAGTATGCTATAGACAATAGTGCTTTAATGCGGAGTTAGGTAGTTAGTTTTTTCTAAAACGCAGAGACGAACTAGCGGCCTCTATTAGAGATAATCGTTTTAGGGAGTCTATGGAGTTTCCACACATAATCTAGGAACAGTTAGGCAACGGCAGGTGTTAACATATTAGAATAGGCAATTAGGTGTCTTATTTTAGATAGTCGGTCTATAACTACTATAATATTTGTACAGCCTTTACTTACAGGGAGGTTAATAACGAAGTTAATTAAGATATCCTTCTATCTTTGGTCCGGAACAGGTAGTGGCTTTAGGAAACCATTATACGTCTTATACAAAGCTTTGGCTTGTCGGCAGGTATAGCAGCTAGAGACGTACTTTTATATTATATTATATATATTTAGCCAGTAGTACTCCCATTAAAGTAGTTCCAGGGTTTTTCCTTAGCCTAGGTGGCCGGCTACTAGTAGGTTGTGTATGTGTTTAAGAAGCTTAAGCTTAAGTTCGTTATAGTTAGGTACAACTAGGCGGTTTTAGTAGTATAAGCAGTCTCCGCAAGCTTTATATTCACTTAAAGAGACCTTTTTAAAGCGTCTAACGCTATCTTAAATTAGCTTAAGTGTCTTTTAGATAAACTTGTTATTTAGATATTCGTTAATTATAATCTATTTAATTAATTAATTAGTTATTTCAAGGACGTATACCATAAGGTCTTTAACAAGGGGATTAAATAGCTTAGGACAGAGTTGAGTCTAATTATAGTAGAAACGCGCTTTTTCTTAAGCTGGTACGTCTTACAAACGTCAGGTTAGAGCATTAAGCTTCTAGCCTTAAACGCCTAGGCGGTATATAATTAAGAATCAGAATTAAGACAGATATTCTAACTAGTGGGCTTAATAGTGGCTTAGCTGTTTCGTGGTTATAAAGTACTGCAGGTTCTTATAATCACTAAGAACTTTAATTAGGAATCCAGTTCCTTCTAGTTCTAGTCGCCATTGCTTAAAGCATCTAATAATAGCCAGTAATTCCTTATTATAGATTTCGTAATTGCATTTGGCTAGGCTTAGTCATTTTAAGAAGTATACTATAGGGTGCAATACTCCTTCCTTATTATATTGAGACAGAATGCCTCCAGTAATATAATTGGATAAGTTAGCTTTTACAACACTTATTTAGTCTAGGTCGAAGTGTTAGAGCATAGGTGTAGTAGTAAACATAACCTTTAAATAAGCAAAGGCCTTCTTATATTCTTTATTAAAGATAAAGGCTTTGTCCTTTTGGGTTAAGGCCATAAGGGGTAAAACCAAGGCGGAGAAGTTATCAATAAACTATTAGTAGAAGTTGGCGAAGCCTATAAAGGCCCTTACGTCCTTAACGTTCTTAGGTTCTTACCAGTCCACAATTACTTTAACTTTCTTAGGGTCCATTTATACGCTGTCTATAGAAATAATAAGTCTAAGGTATAGGACTTCCGTTTTATAGAACTCGCATTTATCTATATCTAATTATAGGCCGGCTCCACGCAAGGCTTGCAAGACCAGTTTAACATATTTTTAGTATTCAGCTAGATTATTGCTGTATATTAAAATATCGTTAATATAAGCAGTATAAAAGACGTCCAGGTATAGACGCAGGGTGTTATTTACAAAGTGTTAGAATAAACTCGGGGCGTTTATAAGGCCAAATGGCATTACTAAGTATTTAAATAATCCGTATTAAGTATAAAATGCAGTAAGCCATTTGTCTCCTTTCGCAATACAGAGACGGTTAAATGTGTAGATAATATTAAGCTTTATATAGTAGCAAGCCTTACTCAATCGGTTCAGTGTCTCTTAGATTAATAGGATTGGGTATTAGTTCTTAACAGTAACAGCGTTAAGAGCTTAGTAGTCTACGCAGAAGCGTAGACCGCCGCCAGGTTTCTTAACAAAGATCACTAGTACGGCTATAGGTAAAGAACTTACTCTAATAAATCCTTTATCTAGATATTCGTCTAAGTACTTCCATAATACCTAGAGTTCGTTTTGGGACATTCCATATAAGGGTCCAAATCCGGGATGTTTTCCTTCTTTAACTATAATCTTATAATTATATGGACGGCGTTCTGGTAGCTTATTGGCTTCCTTTTATAAGAATATATCTAGATAATCATGGTATTCTACTAGTACTTTCGTGGCAGGGTTAGTGTACTTCTTTGGTGCTAAGGCCTTCTTAATATCAACCATTATAATAGCGAAGATCGTGTATTCAGGTTTCCTGGCAAGTTGTGCTAATAGGGTAGCTCTAATTATATAGATATCTAAGGTGTTAAATAGGCTTAGATCATCCTTAGTTTCTTATATAGTTTTAGGTTCAGTGTTAGGTATAAAGTTGGTATTAAATTTGGGTTTAGGTTCTTTAAATATCCTTTTTATAGTAAAATACCAGTTCTTCTAGTACCTTTATATATTAAGCTTAAGCTTCTGCTTGGTTCGGGGTGTAGCAGTCAGAGTTAGTTTATATAGTTTAGTATAATTTCCAGGTTCTTAGTAGACGTTAGTAGAATTCTCATATTAGTGGAATTCGGTGGAATTCTCAGGTTAGTAGAATTAGGTGGACTTTTTAGGTACAGGGTGGACGTCAGTAGAAATTTTAGACTGGTAGATCCTGGTGGATTTTTTAAATTTCGGTTTAGAGTCTAATTAGCGAGTTATAAGGCACTTCTGCTTGCAACGGGAGGCAGTAAATAGAAGCTTAAGGTTATCCCAATTAATAGTTACCTTATATAGCTTTATCTAGGATTATCTAAGGATTACTAGGTAACCTAGGGTAGTCACAAAGAGCTTAATTAATTCTTTATGGTTTAGGTATTAGAGTCTTAGGGCCGCTACATAAGTAATATAGCCTAAGACAGTTCGTTTGCCATTAAATCCAAATACGTCAATATGCCGGTTAAGGGGTATTAGGGTAAACTTATTATCTTATATAAAGGTCTTATTAATAAATCCTATGCCGCTAGCCCCTGTGTTAATTAGGACTTAAGCATTAGCCTATTAACCTTTCTGCCAAAGACGGCAGTTAACGGTTATACTACGATCCTAAGAGTTAGGGTTTACAACATCTAATATGTTTAACAAGATCCTATAACATAGCTGTCCCAAAGAGCGACTTAACTCCAGGACGTACCTTTTAGTGGCGAGCGGGAAGGGGTTCCTACAGAATATTAGTTATAACTTCGTCCTCGTAAGTAGTGCTTACTAGATACGGGGCTGGAACTAGGTAAAGATTAGGGACGGTAACTAGGGGATTAATACGGTAAACGGTTATTAATATTAGCCATTTATAAGTCATGTTAAGGCATAGGGACGGAGCAGTATCTTAAGATATAATCTTTGCTTCCACATTTAAAGCAAAGGCCTAGCTTAATGCGTCGTTCTTATTTAGGGGACCCTAGTAGAGCGTATCCTAGGGTCCCTGTGTTAATATCCATGGCGTTAGGGTGCTTAGGCTGGGATAATAACTTAGTAAACGTTTGCGGAGCTATTATATTATATTAAGGAGTAAACTTCAGTGTCAGGCGTAGTATATCATTATACCATTTATTAATAACGTTTGCGTAGGCGTTAAGGGCTCCTAGTAGGTCTATACCTATTAGGGAGGTTTTTAGTTCAGGACTTAGGGATTCAATAAGGCTGTTAACTAGTACGGAGTCATTCCAGCCTGTTTCTTTTACATAACGGTTAAATTCGGAGAAGTATACTAGAAAGCTTTTTATTTCTTAAGTTATATGGTTTATCTTTCTCTAAGTAGTAGCTTAGCGGTTTAGGTTACCATACATAGCTTTAAGAAGTACAATTAGGCTTAGTACTAAGTTTAGTTAAAGAGGTTTAACAAGGTTAGCTACATCTCCTTCTAGTCAACTTAAGGCATAACAGAGTCGGTTGGCTTTAGTTAGGTAGCGGTTAGCATTACCAGTTAGCTTATTTTTAAGCCAGCTTAGGAATAATTGGAGTTCTTATTGTTTACTAGTAAATATTAGGGGGTCTAGTAATCGTTCAGATTATTATAGCATAGTAGTCAGTTCTACTAGTAGGATAACTATTACTAGTTTAGGGCTTACGTTCCGCGTATTGGCTTCTAGTAATAGCAACCAGTCTTAAGGGCTTAGCGTGGGCATCTTAAGGGTACAGATTTCTTTTTAGAGGGCCTTAATTATTTTCTAGTACCGTGCTTCTTGTTCGGCTTGCTATTAAGCTATAGCAGCTTAGTTTTATGCGAGGGCGTCTATAAAGGACTTTTACATATCTACCAGTTATTCTTAGAGTGCGGATATAATATCGGCGGCCGTTATAGGGGCTTTAAGGTCGTTCTGCATTTTAAACAGAGCGGGGCGGAGTATAGGTTTTAACGCAATATAGTATTACAGAGTAAGTACAAGTAGTAATAATATATAGCGAAGTAGATATTATTAAGCTATGTATATAAACTGTATAATAAAGTTAAAACGTTGCGTAAGGAGAGAAGGTAAGGAAACGGGAAGAAAGGGTATATATCGCTAGTTTAGTTACTTGGTCAACACATACACGGAGTAGAATAGGATTTGAGTAGCGGTCCTAGCAGAACTTAGCAGGATTTAGTAGACTTGGCAGAATATAGCAGAATGCGGCAGATTGCCGTCAGATTGCCGTAGATTACCGTCAGATTGCCATCTCATGGTCAGTCTCTTCTTATTGCGTAGGTGGAAACAGGTAGAAACAGGTAGACATATATAAGGTGTTACGAAGGAGTCCTATAACAGAAGGTTTATTCTAAAAAGTAGAAGCTAGTTTAATAGGGTCTATCTAAGCTAGGTAATAAAATAACTAGCTTTCTTCCTGTAAGGGAAACAACTCTAAGTAGCTCGGCAATTACTCCTCTTAGGTCCCCCTTAGGTAACTTATTTTTTTGGCAATTCTTTCTTATTATTATTGCCTGACCTACTCTCTTCTAATACTCCTATACCTTTCCTATAGCGTTCTCTAGGTTGCTTAGTGGTTTCTAGGTAGTCTTACTATAGCCTATCCACTTTACTTTATACTACGTTTTGTCATCTACGTCCTTATAACTAATAATCTTTAAAATTTACCATTTGTCTTCTTCTTGTCCTCTATATATGTCTGCCTTATAGACTGGTAGCTTAATACCTCCGTGTACTAGTTCTAGCATCGTAATATACTATACAGGATAGATTTTTATTTTAGCTAGTAGATTTAACTTATATATAACTAATAAAATTCTTTACTTAACTTTAAAAGGTCCTAGTCTAACATAGTCTAACTTCTTACTTAGTCATTAACTCTTGAAATTTTTATATAGTAGCTATACTTTATCTCCCTCCTTAAGATCTAGTCCCTTAGATCTCTTAGCATTATAGTACCTTTTTATTCTCTCTTATACTAGTTTAGCTGTTTCTTTAAGGTTTATATAAAGATTTATTAACGTCTCCATTCTTTGTTTAGCTGTGCTACTCGTTTTCTTCGCTTAATATAGCGATAACAATATTCTTAGCTTATATCCGTAGTTCGCCTTAAATAGTAATGTCCCTATTCCTTCTTATAGTGTTGCATTATATGTAAACTATATAACTAGTAATAACAATACCCAATTGTTCTATGCGTAATTAATATAATACCTTAGATACTATTCTAGTGTCTAGTTTAGTCTTTCCATTTATCCATCTATCTGCGGATAATACGCTATAGAGGTTACTGCGCAAACTCCCTATTCTACTAGAAACACTTCCTAAAACACTACTATAAATCTTAGATCTCTGTCCGATATAATTTTATCTAGAACTCTATATCTTGCAAATACTTCCTTTATATAGATTCTAGTGACTTCTTCTACTGATATCTCTTTAGTGTATGCTATAAAGTATCCCCACTTTGTAAGCTTATCTATTATTACTAAGATCGCGTTATAATCTTATCCCGTAATAGGATCTTTTAACTTTAGTAACTTAATAATAAAGTCCTATAATATAACCTCCTATAGTCTTTCTAGTACTTTAACAGGTTGTAGCCCTCTATACGGCTTATACCTTATTAGTTTATTTCTTTAGCAATCTAAATATTTCTTTATAACTTATCTTGCTAATCCCTAAATTCCTTAAATAATATACTCCTTTTAAAGTCTTAATACTAAGCCTATAGCTCTATTATGTCCTTGTATTATTCCCTTGTAAAATTCTTTAACAAACTCTTCTATAATAGACTTAGGCATATATATTGCTTCTCTATTTTCGTATTGCTCTAAGTCTAGATCCTCTACCTATACTTCTTAGATCTTCTATGTCTAATCACTCTTTAGTAATTTATAGATCTAACTTTCCTTAGTTGCTATAATTTTTGGGTAATTATACCTAATTAATCCGTCTTAATCTTTTCGCAGTAAAGCTCCTAATGGCTTTTCATTATTTTATAGTTCAGCCTTTCTACTTAGAGCGTCTGCTTGTGCATTGTCTATACCCTTAATATGCTAAATCTCAAAATGGTATTCTATCCCTTCGTCTGGTAAAAGAGACTTTTCGTATTGGGCGCTTTAGGCGCTCCTGCCTGGGTTAGCATGCTGCAGGCACCCTGGCTAGCGTGATTTTATTAGCAAGCCTCACCAAAACACGTCAATAT
>Ga0307507_10008814_pt1 | contig 13766 bp, 2 predicted proteins | sample 7_EM_MG_FD_207223 | JGI IMG/M metagenome (GOLD analysis project Ga0307507, IMG submission 207223) | Populus trichocarpa ectomycorrhiza microbial communities from riparian zone in the Pacific Northwest, United States - 7_EM | ecosystem: Host-associated > Plants > Roots > Unclassified | place...
CATCATTTCCACTCCTTATTTTGATACCTAACTTCAAATTAACATCCTTCAATGTTATAACCACTTCTTGACAAGAAACTTTATTAAAGTTATAGTTTCTCAAAACTTCCATCTAAATTCCTTTCAAGCCTTTCAAAACTTTCTGTTAAATTCCTTTCACAAGTCTACTTTTCTCTAACATTGGACTCTAGTACATTATGAGTTGACATATCATTCATTACCGCAATCCTATTATAGTAATCATCACTAATATTTATTCTTTCCTTATGTCTTTCCTACATTTTCAGCAAGGCGTCAATATTTTTCATCAATTACTCTATTAGTTTCTTCTAATCTTCGCTCAAGACATGCATATATCTCCTCTAATGACATATATATGTCTCTCTCATCTTCATTTTCTAACTTTTTTTCCTAAAAAATTGATATTTCATGTTCTATTCCAATAGGAACATTAATTAACTCGCTTTTCTCATATAAACTTCTTAGTAATTTTGTTTTCTTTGTTGGTGCCATAATTCTAAAAAATTAATTTAACACTTCCACTGTGATCACCAATTGTTTGATGTAGGTTTTTTTTCTGTGTCTGCCTCAATTAAGAGGACTTTATAACTTGAGATTGAAGTTTTAAGTTAACTGATTTGAATTCTAGAGTTCTAAGTTAACTAGTTCTAATTATGGACTCAATCCTAGCTACTCATGTATTTTGAAATTTCTATTATAGAGTTACACGAATATCAATATGATTAAATCCACTTCACACAAATAGTAGTTCAAATAAAGAAGTAATCAAATAACTAAACCAACTTGAATGTAAAGTAAACTAAATATCACAAAAAAAAAATACTTACATTCATAGAGTGATCTATATTCTGATTACATGCACTAATTGAAACTACTGGATAATGAAACATCTTTTTGGTATTTTTTAGTTTATGAAATTGAAATTGCAAGCCTACTTGATTATCATCTGCAAAGTTACCACATATTGTTCTAACACCAACAAAGTTATCACCTACAGGTTTCAGGTTTGAAAGGTCCTAAGAACTTGATAAAACTGCAATGCAGTAATTGGAGTTTTTGTTGAGTTATGTGTTTTTCTGAACTTCCTTGCCATTTGTCTTATATAGTCGAGTGTTATCAATTGCTAATAACTTCTCATTCTTTAGAATTATTTATTAATTCATATGTCAACTTCCAATAACTTTTCATCTTTCAAAGTTCTTTTCACGATTTCACATTTAGAAGAGTTTTCACATATAGAAGAGTTAATGCTTCCTTTTAATTACCTTTTAATTAGGTTGCTTACACACACGCGCATGCATGTGTGGGGTAATATTTATTTTCTAAATTTTTTTTAATTATTCAAACATTATAGTTATTTTTTAATTTTATTCATAAATTTTATAATATAACAATAACAATACCAAATAAATCTTTATAATCAGAATATATTTTGTGATATTTAAAAAAAATTGATTCGAATCGATTTACAGGACAGCGCGGCAATTTAAACTAGTATCTATGAATTAAGAAGTCGTGGCAAATGTCTCATTATCTTTTTCCACATCTTATCTCCTGTCATCGCAAAACTTTATCGCCCTACTTAAGATAAGAGTGCTATAATGAGCAGGTAAGAAAAGCGTCTAGATTCAATAGGTAGACTTCTTTTACATCGAAACTTGTGGGCTTGACAACCAACAAGTTTGGAAATTGATAGGTGGGATTCTCAACCAACTGTTACTCGCTAAGAAACAAAGGTCGGTGCCAAAAAGATAAATTCACTGCCACTATGGATGCCTCTAATAGGATCTATCTTTAAGAAATTTCATGATGAACTGTGGCGTAGAAATTCGAGCAGCTTTGTCTCTTGCCTTTTGTTTCTGCCCCCGGTCCGTTGGTTGCGTATTCTGGTGGCCCTGGTCTAATTTTAGGAGAAAAAGGGTAAAGCTTCAAAAAATGAGCCTGTCGTGGCTTTGTTTTATGCAGCCCTTTGATAAATCTTGAAGTGAGGCAACTTACGGGGTAGAGTGGTTGTCATATGATACCTAGTTTAAGCATCTCCTCCTCCTCCTACTGAGATCATAATTATCCTAGCAGTAGAAAAGAAAAGTAAAGAAAAAACAGAGAATTAATAATCATTTATTAGGTTAGTGGTCTCAACTGAAAATACCACGACTTCGATTTACTCTTTACTGGGGCTCGTTTGGAAGAAGAATAATTGCCCAATTAAGCATCAAGGTCTCAACATATGGAAGTTTGAGCGCATCACGTTATAGACTGAAGAGGTGATGGATGGAATATATGCAGGCGACGTTGTGTGCCTGTGCTCCACAAAAGCTACACTTGATAACAACTGATCCTTTACATGATTTTCAGACTTTCTTAAACATGCTCGTAGTGTGGGCCATATCAGCTGAGAATTATTCAAAGCATTCACTAGTCAGACACTTATTAATAGTTGTGGGGAACACTACACTCAACAGCTTTCAGTACTCTCCATGAATTATTGCAGTGTAAACCAGCAACTGCTTTCTATAAAAGTTTTATTGAACGAGACCCAAAGGGCGTCCTTCGGTTTTTATTTTCTTGTTCTGGGCAAAAAGTTTGTCACATGGTTACTTTATCTATATAAATAAAGGTCTTGGTTGAATGACTTTTCTGCATCAGATCAGATTTCTCTGTGAACTAGAGCAGCAGGATGCGATCATCAATTCCTAGGTTCAAGATAATCTCAAATGTACAAAAGCTGTTTTTCTTTCGCATGCGATTAATTACTGGAAACAACTCCAATTTCAAATCAGGATTTTCGGAGTCTTTTTTGGTTCTGTATATCTATCTAATCAAGACGAGGTTCGCTTTTGGTCTCTTTTAGAGACACCCAACCCAAGCTCTTCAATAGTCCTCAGAGCTGAGAAAACACTGGTTTTTCCTTGAGCCGAAACATAAGCCCTAATTAAATAGCGGGAATCTTGTAATATGGTGTTTTTCTTCTTAAATTGATGTGCTGTATTGTCACCTTTGTTTGGCCGGTAGAAGACAATATTAGTCCGTTGCTAATGTCAAGAAAATTGACAATATAACAACCTCACATCTTTTGGTATTTGCTTGCTAATAATAACAAGGCCATCCAAAGAAAAATAATACAAGAACTTGAGACCGCAGCAGTACTGTCTCAAGTCTTTAACCTCATTACTTGAGTGATTAGCATCCACTGGTGTGGTGAAAATGATGGGGGTTGATCATACTGGGATTGCTCTGTCCCTTCAAAACCCTGATGATGAAACGTCGAACATTGATTGGAGAATCATATACAGCACCAAATTCCAAGATTTCTCAAGATCTCTTTGTCCCCCCTCCCCAGAATGTTCTTCCCTCCTATATATTATATTAACACAAACTAATCAGGAGGGGAAATCACTGTTCCCATCCACTGTTGTAACAGTATTTTTTTATTTTCATTTTTAAATATTCAATTTATTGAAGACTGTGACTCCTAATTTATTTTTTTTATATTATTTATGGAGTTATCTTAGTTTTATAATTAAGCTCGTAACTTCTATTATGGTTGATTTGGATTTTTTTTAATTATTTTTTAATTTTATCCATCAATATTGAATTGATTGAGAATTTAACTTCATAGTTTATTTTAGTTTGTTTTCTAGTGAATTATCTCGATCTCATGATATAAGTTTAATAGGTTAACCCAGATTGACTCGAATTATATATTTTCTGGTCATTTTTTTAATTTCATTTTTTTAAATTTTGTTATTCAACATTAGCTTAATTTAAAATTAAGCTTCAAAATATTTTTTTTATTTGTATTTTATGAGATTATCATGGTTTCATAATCTAGGTTATGGATTTTACATGTTAACCTGAGTTGATTCGAGTCGATTCAATGTGTTGTCTCAATATTAAAAAAAAAATGATGTCATCTTGATTTTTTTTAATCGAACTATGTTTTTTTTTTATTGTTCAGGTTGTCTTTAAATTTGTCAAGTCGACCGAGTTACATCAGGTCAATCCTTATAAAGTTTAAAAAATTTTCTTTTTTGAAAACTCATTAACAATGATTGCCTAAATTTTTTTTTAATGTTTTAAAAAATAATAATTCAGCCCACTACATAGCATAGCATGAGTAAATCATCTAGTTAATTTCCTAAAACTAAATGCATAAATCAATGTCATTGATTTCTTTTATTGTTGTTTACATCACTCATGTAATTACTATATATTGAGAGATGCCCTGTGTTTATTATATTTGAATGAAGACAAGCAAGCCTTGTTTTCAAATTTAATCATTGATTCTTATTTTCTTGCAATTGTCAAAGAAAAAAATTGAGCATGACAAAAACCTTAATCTATGGCTTCTCTCTTGCAACCTCAAGAAAATAAGTGTTTTGCCTAACCCTAGCATGGATGATTCTTCATCATCATAATAATAAATAGATAAATAAAAAGAAATATTATAGTTCAATAAATTATCATATTTTCCTTGTTATTCCATCAACCCCAATTTTCCTTTTTTCTTAATATGATATAGATGGAAACACAATAACACATGAAGATAGCAAGCAAGAAAATCAAAATTGATGTTAAAAAGGGTTTTCACACAAAAACTCTAATTCATACTTCATTGCTAAATAATTGTCTATATTATGGTCTGTCTCTTTAAGAAATTTTATAATTTTTTAAATAGGTTAAAAACCGACTCTTACAAGGTAAGAATTCCAAATGATAAATAAAAAAAGAAAACATGACATAAAATTTAAAATTAAGATGAGAGCCCAAAAATAAAAAGAAAAAAAATAAATTAACTCAAATAGCATCTTCGAGGCCTAATCTAAGAGTCTTTCATAGCTTGTCCAATTATAATGAGTTAGGCCCCTAATAGAATTGGACCTGTAAAATCATCTAACAAAATTTAAGCTCAATCCAATGATCAGATCTAAAGTTATGTTTTTTTTAATGTCAAATTGTTGGTGTAGCGTGAACAAACATTTTCTTAGACTTAGCTCTATCTCATTGGTCCATAAATGTGTCTGCTAAGCTTTCTACATGATCCGTTATTGATGGATCTATATCTGACTATTCAGAACTATCAAACTCTTATGACTTGCGTACATTAGGCTTTCCGAGTTGGAGAGAACTTTCTCTCGAGTTCTAGTTATCCATCAAGTATGGAGATAAATGTTGCACATTAAAAACATTATAAGCCTTCAATTGACTTGAAACATAGAGTTTAAAGACATTGTTATTAATCTTCTACAACACCTTACAAGGGCCTATCTTTAACCCTTTTAGTTTGTTATACTCTCCCACAAGAAATCTATTGCGAATAAGTATTTTCCAAACACAGCAACCTACCTCAAAGATACCTTTCTGTGATGAGTTGCAATTTAGGCTTTATATTTGGCATTACTACCCATAATAGCTTGCTTAACCTATTCATGTACCCCTATGTAGATAATTTTCCATACCCTCAGCCTGAGTGCTCAATCGTCCAATACAAAATATATACATTAACTCAAACATACCAAAATGATTCCATCCATACACAATCTCGAATGGGCTAAATTGGGTAATTTGATTTCTAGATTTGTTATATATGAACTCCACTTGTGACAAAGTCAAATCTCATTACTTAGTTTTGTCTTCTACTAAACTTCATAGTAGATTCCTGAGGCTTTAATTTATCATTTCTCTCCATCCATCTATCTAAGGGTGATAACATTCATAAAAAATTAAATAAGTGCCAAGTTTCCCCATAAACCCTTTCTGAAGTTGCATATAAACTTTGTATCTCAATCCAAAATAATAGACATAAGGACTCTTTGCAAGTGAACCACCTCTTAAAGTAAAGGTGGGCTATACAGAAAGCATTCATGGTTTTATGATATCTAATAAAATGGCCTATATTAGAAAATATGCCCACAATTATGTAGATCAAACCCATAACCTGTTGGATGAAAGAAAAACCCAATATAAAGTCCATATTGACATCCAACCAAGGGATATTTGGAATAGATAATGGTGTACACAAACCAGAATTAGTTAACTCACCCTTGGACCGCTGATAAATTATACATCTCTTTATAAAGCTTGATACTTGACTTGATAATTTAGGCCAATAATAATTTGATAACACTAGGGCCAAGGTCTTATCATGTCCAAAATGACCCTTATAATGCAACTCATGGATGATATGTTCTCGTAGAAAATAATCTAGGATACACAACTACATATCACAAAACAAGTAACCATTCACATATACAAAATTGCCTCATTTACATCATATATCAACTTAGCATAAATATGCCTAAAAAAAAGGTTCTTAGGTACAACTCTTAGAAGGTATCAAATTTTGCTCTTGTGTATGCGTAGTGCTGAATAGGACAACCTATCTACTAAATGCATCAACAACCTTGTTGAGACTACCAAATTGGTGTTTTAGAAAGAAAGAAAAAGATGAACTCTTATAGAAAAGACACTGACTTGATATGTTGATGACTCAACTTCTATTGCCCATTGATATATTTTAGAGTCTCATGATTAATGATGAGTATGAAATCCTTTTGCACTAGGTAATTCATTTAATATTTCAATGCCTGAACAACAACATAAAATTCCAAGTCATGCATAGAGTAATTCTTCTTTGAGCTTAACAGCTTCTCACTGAAAAATGCTATGAACCTCTCATCATTTCTAAAAACACCTTCAATGCTTAGTCTTAATACATTACGATTCATTTTAAACAACTTATCAAAATCAAGAGTGTTAGTACAAGAGCTTCAATTTTTTCTACTTTACTAACTAAACGTTGGCTTTTGCCTTTTCTATCCATTATAAAGTGTGCCCTTTTAAAATCTCACTAATAAGCATAATTAGAGCATTAAAGTTATAGATGAATCATTTATAGAATGGTGTAAGTTCATAAAAACTCTAGACATTATATATACTTTTTAGAGAAGGCCACTACACAAAATAAAATACTACAAACATGTCTATAAACGATCCCAACACTTTATGCATTAATCTTATGAAAGTACTAGAAGAATTAGACAATCTATACAACATCACTAATCACTCTTACAACCCATGTTGTATCTTGAAGGCTATCTTTCACTTATCCCTTAACTTGATTCTAATATGATGATAGCCGTTTTCAAGGTCAAATTTTAAAAACACCTTAGTTATAACATCCACGATATCATCTAGTCATTATATAAGGTACTTGTACTTCACAATGATTTGATTGATAATTATGTTATCCAGACACATTCATCATGAACCATCTTTCTATAAAATTAAGAGAGTTGGAACTTCATAAGGGCTCATGCTCTTTGTATATACCTATTCTTAGCAACTCTACCACCCAACACTATAATTATTCAGACCTATTAGGGGTTGATCTCATATGTGGTCTATTTAATAGATTGAAACTTAAGATTAGGTTAATTTTATGTCAGATGTCTTTCACTAGGGTAACCTTCGAGGTAATTTTTATGGTATCATATCCTTAAATTCTATCAGAACTCCTTGAATTTCTATAGGATTGTCTTCAACCTCCTCCTACATAACACCACTATCAAGCATTAATGCATAAACCACCATTTCATTATTCATCTCTCTCATAAACTATGATAAAGATAATGATATATGCTTATTCAAATCAGTTTCAATAACTACCCTTTTATTTATAGGTGTTAACACTATACGTTTCCCTTTTATATTGAGGGGGTACATGATATCACATCCATTATGCACAACACCTCTATTATATTATCAATGTCTTCTAAACAATATATGACACATATCCATAGTTATTACTCATGCCAAACACTATCATAATATTTCTTTCCCATAAAAATGACATAAGACATCATTTATCCATGATTATCTCAGTATTTTTGTTCAATCAAGTTAACTTGTAGGGCTGGTTTTTTGTCTTAAGCTGGAGTTTTTTCATTGCTTCTCTGAGCACCATATCTTTTGTTGCTACCTAATTTTTGACCCATGTTTTTGATAAATTTTCAGAAAAAAAACCAAAAATAGCAAAAATCGCCATCGACGCCGCGCGCGTGACGTGCGACATCTTTATAACTTCCACTTTCAATTATTAGATTGCATACATAGTGTTTAATACTATATATTGAATAGAAGATATTGGTGTGTCGCTAATCTTCACCCAGATCACTCTTAAGAACTAACATACTTTTCTAAATAACTAAGGTTGCACCACCATCTCCATTCAAAATCTTCTCACTACTATCATAATCATCATATACAAGATCAACCATTATTGTCAAAATCACGAGTTGACTCGTAAAATTGTATGATTTTACGAGTCAATATATATCTAACATGAAAAATTGGACTAAAAAATTAAAAACCGGTAAAATCATACTTAACTCGTGGAAAATCGGTAAACTTAGTTTGAATTTGGCCTTAAAATATTTGCTGACAAGTTTTGTGAGATCGGGCATATCTCTCAAACCATACATCGGATCGAGTTAAAATTTTACAGAACAATACTAGAGACATGAAACAATATTTTGTTAAATTTTAATGTCAAATAAAGTTCAAAAACATATTATTTTATAGGGTCAAATTTACTAAATGAATCTTATCAAATCTGTTGAACTAGACCTTCATGTATTATTTGAGACATATCTAAAGCTACAGGAAAACTTTTGTTGCGATTAAAGTTGTTCTGGAAACTAGACATGTCAATCTTTCAAATCATATATGGTACGCATAGTAATTCATCTAGACAAGAGAGAACGACGTGTTTGAAATCGGGACTAAAATCTACCAAGAATGTGCGAACATTGAAGATTCGGACTACATGGAGGAATTTTAACATGGAGACTTTGTTTTTATTATCTTATTTTATTTATTTATTTAATGTTAAGTAATTATTTTTAATTTGGGATTGTTATGGCACATTAGACATTGTTTATGGGTTTATTTCATTATTGAACTTATGTTAGTTAATTACTAGTTTAGGCCCATTAGATTGCAACCCAAAATGGGTCTATTAGAACTTATTATGATGGGAACAACCAAGTTGTCACCAGGTTATTGTGTACTTCTTACCATTCAGAAATCCTCCTATATTAGGAAGTTTTCTTATTAGACATTTTATTTCTCTATGTCATTAATTTCTTGATTCATATTATATATCTCTCTCATTTTATTTAGATCACTTATTGATTATAATGTTATTGACTCTCTTTTTCAGATTTTAATATAATTTAATTTCTTGGTTGGAATTGTCAATATATAATTAGTTAAAAAAATTATGATTTTATGATTTTACGATCCGATTTAACATTGTATTTTTCGTATCATGTCAAAAAAATATTTTTGACAACCTTGAGAACAACCATTTTTTTAGGCTCTTCTATTAACAAATCCTTGCCTAAATGACTCTCTAGCTTATGATATTTATTAACCGATGCCCTTTCTCATCATATATGTTACACTAAGTTTTAAAAACAAAATTAGAACCATAACCAGAACCTTGACCTGTCATTTGTTGAGTTTACTAAAGGGTTGGTTTGTGTTGAGGAGTGGTCATTCTCTAATTATTATTACATCTTTTTTCTAGTATTTTATTCAACCTAAAATATTTTACTAGCTGCTCTGGTAGTCTCTTGCTTCTCAATTATCAAGGCTCTTTAATAGAATTCCAAAAACATCTATAAAGATTGAAAATATTGCTCAACCTATATAGACTATCGTACACCACTAAGGTATTTGGCCATCAACTCTTCCATTTTAGACAATCATTCCATGCCACTATCTAATAAAATTAGTCAATGTAATCATCACAGACCTACCCCCTTGTCTTAATTGACCTCTTCAACTACTTTTACCAAGTAGAAGCTCACCTCTTCAATTTATTAGCGATTAGTTTGACTGTCATCTATTTAAAGATTTTTTATTATTAAAAAAAATATTGAACTAATCAATGAGCTTTTATGCCTGCAAGGTTCCTACGAAGTTAGGGAACTTTACTTGAAAACCTAAATCTCCATGATACTCTTCCCAACCTAGAGCATATCCCCCCTGTTCTTACCTCTAGAAAATGGTTCTTAATGCTAGTTAAGGTTATATGGCCATTCTTATAATATATATCTTAGGTTCTCGTCTATTTTAACTATTAGGTCAACTCTACAACTCGCCTTTATATTTTTTCTATCACTAACTCTTGAACATCTTTTCCCTAAGAGGAACCTCATCATCCTCTCTTTCTTGAGCACATTCTATGTTGTGATTTATTGTAGACATGGATGTTCAGCAACACCCAACAAGAAAATAACCATTGGGGATTGTTAGGCTTTGACACTAATGACGCTGGTAAAAACACAATAAGCAAGAGAAAAAGAATTGGTGTTAAAAAACATTTTTAAAAAACCCTATTTCATATTTTACTTTTTAATATTTATCTATATTTTAGTCTGTCTATCCAAGAGGATTTATAATTACTTAAAGAGGTTAGAAAATGGTTCTTAAAAGGTATAAGAATCAAAATTCTATATAGAAAAAAAAACAATTTAAAATCCAGAATTAAGCTAAAAATATGAAAAGAAAAGGAAAAATAATAAAATTTACTCAAATAGCATCTTTTAGGCCTAATTTGATGGTCTTCCAAAGCTAGAACGTTATAGTAAGTTGATTCTCCTGTAGATCTGAGTGCGTGTAGTCACATATGAAAAAATGTAAGCCTGATCTAATGATTAGATCTAAATTTATAGTCTTTTATGTCAAATCATTGGTATGGAATAAACAAGCCTCTTTCTGTATGATTAAGTATTTTAAGCCTTTTGTATGAACCACTAGTTGCAAAATTGCAACTAACTATATAAAATTGTATGATTCTTCTGACCCACTTATATCATAATATTTACTAACACCAATATCATAATTATAATACACCAAAAAAATATAAGAACAAATATAAAGTTATGCAGTCATACAGTGTGGGCTTGGCCCAGTCCTTATATTGGACAACAAATTTTTTATTAGGCTTGATGGGTTTTAGCCCAGCCCCTAGATAAACCGAGCTTAACAGGCTTTGGCCTAGCCCCTATACTAGATAACAAATTGTCCAATTAGCCTTGGTGAGCCTAAGCCCAATCCTTAAACTAACAGTAAGTTGTCCAGTTAGACGTGGTGTTTTGTATGTTGTTATGACCTCTATTTTCTATGAGGAATCAACATGGAACCACTTAATTATCTGTTTTAGAAGTCATCATAGCCTATAAAATTTTCACTTGGTATCTCCTATAAAGATTACCTTATTGGTTAGCATCTAAGAATATTCGTCTGATTATCTTTCATTACCCTCACAATCAATTTATTTTATTGGAAAAGCTACGTGGTCTACTTATTCTTTTCATTGGTTAAAAAATGGTCTCCAATGGTAACACAACTTCCCGTCATGATTTTTCTTGTGGGAATGCAGGCCTAATAACCTATTTCTCATCAGGTAAACCACATGATCTCGGTGACTAAGGGTATATAAATACCTTAGAATCACCAACATAAGGGATCTAAATCAACATTTACACAACTTTTCCTCTAAATTTACTCACTTGCTTTTATCCTTTTTAGTTTACCTCTCTTCTCTTTATTTTACTAATTTAAGCATTAGTGAGTCCCCTAACTACATAGAGACTAGTTTTTTAAAAGAATACATAACAACTAAGCCTTGACACCTTCTCCCACAAGCAGTTGTGGAAAGCCTAAATTTAAATTGAAATTTTTTCGACTTTATTAGCAGAGTCATTTGTGGGAACTAAACAATAGTTAGTTCATCCTTAAAAGTTCTTTCCAAGGATGATGACTTAGAAATATCATAATAGGAGAGAGTAACTGACCTCCTCACCACCAGCATATCATATCCTTCTAATCTTTAACAAATCATCCATAAAATAAAAGGTGCTCACAGAAGTTATTCTAGCTATACAAGAACACTTTTAAACTTTTCCACCCTTTCAATAAGTGACACAAAAACTAGCTCCATTATATGCACCACCAAGTGCTTCTTGACAACTCTAATTTTTTGGAGGACCATAACAGAAAAATATACACGAGAACTGTTATACTGCAATGCCGCTCCAACCACGAAGAACATTCTTAAACTATACATTCTAGGTTTGAACTCCAAATATCTAAAAGTAGAGCCTTATAAAGTCCTAGGCGCATAAGTAGCTATTGTCATCAATCTCTCTCTAAACCTCATATGCGTACTCCTAAAAACAATACCTTGATACAAGATGAGATTCGTAACAATATAAGCTTTTGAAAATAAATTTTGCCACCACTATGTGAGAGAATCTCCACTTTGCCATCAGGTATTGCACACTTGTCTTTCCAAATATTGTATATCCATGAAAGCAAACTTAGACAACGAGATGGACTTATAGGCCCAATGGAACACATACAAAATATATGAAATAGATTGGAGCTTGTAACATAAAATAGCGATGTTATGTGTAAAATTCTTCTAACTATATTTCATAGTTTTGCTATAGCATAGTACCATATCTAATAGTCAGGCTTCATCTTTGACTTTTATGATTTATATGTCAAAATCATCTTCCAGCTAAAAAGAACACAATTGAGCTCTTTGTCATCGTACAAAAAAAAAAGAGAGCACTAGAGTATATCCTTTAAGGTTTAATAAGGAAATGCTCAATATAGAAGGCTTGCTTAAACCTATTGCCACTGAGACCCTGATTAGTGGGTTTTACAACTATATCTTATAGGAATAACTTTACACTCTCCTTAATTAAACTCTCCTAAAAGTTAAAGAGATAATGAAAAACAATATTCGTGTGGAGAAAGCACGTGACTAAGCTAGGATACCCCTAGTTATAGCAATAAAAAAAAAAAACCCATCAAGTGCCATCATTCTCTTAATAGCCTTATGGCATCTAAAAAGAACATGAGAAGGTCCATTCATAATTTTCTATTTTTTTTCCAAAATGATGACCACATCTCTAAACATCATACACATGGAAGTATTGGTTTCTATTAAGAAAGGATAATTTATGCAATACTCTTTTCCAATGAAAGGAGATGCAAATAAACACAATTCTACCTTTTTTCAAATAAACAGAGGTTATGACATTGAGGATTATTATAATCTTAAGCAAGAGATAGAAAGGCTAATTACTAAGGTTATCTCTAACAATTTATTAAGAAAGAGACATGACTTGAATAAAGAAGAAAAGAAATTATTTGAAAATTGTACCCGAAATCAACATGATCCTAAGAAAAATGTTTGCAGATTGTGACTCTAGTCATGCTAAGAAAACCTATGCAAATTAGGATTTGGTTGCCTTGTGATTCCTAACTTCATGACATGATTCCATCATCTTTACCCACGAAGATGGAGAGGTAATAATATTTTCCTATAATAATACTATTGTAATCATTGCTTGATAAACCAAAGGTAGAACAAGAATTGGTTATGTGAGAGTAAGCTGAGATTACGTCAGGATCAGGATTTCTGTTAATTACCTTTTCTTCTCCTTATAACTAACTCTAACTGCCTTAGTTGCAGTTATATTAACTGTCATGACAAGCTGTTAGAAAGTGTAATGCTGTCCAAGGAAAATGACTTGTGTGGTACTTCATAATGGAGGTGTCCTAATCAAAAGATTACCTTCTCTATCCGCGAAAAAGAAATGAGATTCCCTTACCCAGTTATGCGTTAAGCGATTGCCATTCCAGCAGGTACATTATAAAGA
>Ga0307507_10008815_pt1 | contig 13761 bp, 17 predicted proteins | sample 7_EM_MG_FD_207223 | JGI IMG/M metagenome (GOLD analysis project Ga0307507, IMG submission 207223) | Populus trichocarpa ectomycorrhiza microbial communities from riparian zone in the Pacific Northwest, United States - 7_EM | ecosystem: Host-associated > Plants > Roots > Unclassified | place...
AGTTGAGAGGTGTTGCCTCGGATAAGCGAGGTGTATTCGCCGGTCACAAATATTCCCATTTCGCTGCACCAGGTTCGATATGGCGAATTATGCCAGTATGACAGGATAAATTTGCCGCGCTTCTCATAGCCTGAGATCAATTAGTAAACCGCCGCTATAACGTCTTTGCGCTCCCGAACGGGCAACAAAAATGATCCTTCATCTTGTGTGGAACAATGCGCCGGAGGCATGGGCCCATGGCACTACGAAGATTCTTCTTGGGATCTTGCCAGAACTGGTCGTAGCGTCTTTCTCAGATAAATCACCAAGTTCTCACGTTCTCAGAGTCAGGGTTCCAGAATTTTTTTTGGACTCCAGAAGCTCCTGTACTCGGTTTTACGATAAGCTCTTCCCGAAACGTAACGCGCGCAGCATTTGCCCTTTCCCAGAACACGAGAAATCGTTTGGGGAATCGACGAATTCTTCGGGTGCGAGTTTAACGCGATCGCTGGCAAATGACTTGGAGTTGTAGCTCGACTCGGATTGGCATATCTCGATCAAACGATTTGGCCTCCATCATTCTATTGGAGAGATTTCTCCTCAGTTTGACCAGTATGAAAACTCTCCATTTGTGATAGCTTGAATTCTGGTGTCATGCCGCATGTCATCATTACCGAATTGTTATGTTTTGCTTCGTAAAATCCAACATTCCACATGCCATCCATCACCCATTATCAATGCCATTCCTTTTTGTCATGTCATCCATGATAGATACTTATCAATTTCGAGTAATATTACCGCGCACAAACGCAATCCGCCACTGGTGTGTTCCTTGCAAAGGAAAAATACAATAATATATGTTGTCGTACCTTCCTGTCAAAAACGACAGCGAGACGCCCGTCAGTTCCTTCGAAGTCAGAACGTCCGAGTCAAAAGTGACACCAATTCGACTCCGAGTGATCATGCTCGGGTCATTTTGGCTGTGCTCATTTGGTGCTCATTTCCATAGATGTCAAGTTGAACAGTTCTCGGAAATGATTTAGTTGGCCATCCCACAAACTAATTCCTTGGGGGTTTGTATTGTCCATACGCGGCTTTCTAGTGTTGAGACGGGCATGGCGGGTAAACCGCGTTACAACAATTCCCCATCCAGAAAATGTAGATAAGTATGTGTTCTAGCAGCTTCGTTTTGATCTCGCGCCATCTCAAACTATGACCGACAGCAGCCGTCCCGCGATTCCCATTTCAGGACAACGAACATCGATGATGTAATTGACCAATCTAACTTCACGCGGACAAGCATCAAAAACGAACGGCGCTAACCGGTGATAAGAAGATAACCTACCCTTTGGCATTTGCCGTGACACGTTGAGGAAGTTCGAAGGCAATAATGCGTCATAAATACTTTCCCTGGCCGTTCAGCAGCCAAATACCCCATCACCAACTTTTCGTGTTACAGATGAGCTATTCAACGTCCTGCGTGCTTCACAAGACACCCATCACTCCCCCGATCGCGGTCGCCGCGAAAGGAATTTATTTCGACCTCGAGGATGGACGACACATCATCGACGCGGTTGGAGGCGCTGCCGTCGCTTGTATAGGAAGTGGCCACCCTGAAGTCGTGGAGGCCATCCGAGAACAAGCTGGCAAGCTTTCTTGTAAGTTAAGCAGATGTTTGGCACACTCTGAGAAATTCGTTCTCAACCCACTCTACTCAGATACCTTTCATCAACAACTCAGCAATGAACCGGTTGAACTCCTTGCGAGGAATATCATTGAAAACAGCAAAGGAGCATTCGCCTTGTGCGGATTTGTGGCTGGTGGTAAAGCCGTGTCCACTAAACTGTTTAACCACTTAACGCCCTTTGTGAAGGAACGGAGGCGATGGAAGGGGCAATCAAAACTGCAAGACAGTACTTCTATGAAACCGGTCAACCGCAACGAACCAAATATATCGGACGCAAAATATCCTACCATGGTGCTTCGCTCGGAACCCTGGGCGTCGCGTTCAATGGTCCTCGTCGTGCTCCATACGAACCAGTCTTAGATCACGAAACCTTTCATCACGTTTCACCTCCATACGCGCGTCGATTTAAAGCGGAAAACGAAACGGAAGAACAGTTCGTAGAACGACTTCGAAGTGAGCTTGATGCGAAATTTCAAGAATTAGGCCCTGACACGGTAATTGCATGTGAGTCACGAAGCCGCGTTTCTAGATTTAAACTAACAAGATCGTCACTATTTTCAGTCGTTGCTGAAACTGTTACCGGCGCGAGTTCCGGCGTCGTTATCCCGCCTAAAGGTTATTTCAAGGCCGTGAAATCAGTTTGTGACAAATATGGGGCTCTCCTTATTCTGGACGAGGTCATGTGCGGGATGGGCCGTGAGTTTCCTAATTTTAATCGAGCATGCATAACACTTCATCTATCTAACAGGAGTTGGTACTCTGCACGCATGGGAGACCTTCGGAGACGGAATTACTCCAGATATTCAAGGTGTCGCAAAAGGGCTTGGCGCAGGGTAAATTCGAATATCCCCACCCATCCGCCCATTTCTCAGCCATTTTACAGGTACACCCCCATGGGAGCGGTCCTCGTTTCCAAAAAAGTAGCCGACGGCATGCGGTCCAGAGCAGGTGTTTGGCAGCACGGATACACATACCAAGCCCATCCCCTCTGTTGCGCGGCGTCTCTCGCCGTTCAGAGAGTTCTCAAGAAGGAGAACCTCCTCGAAAACATTAACATTCAAGGAGAGCTTTTGGGAAGCCTCCTGCGCTCCCGCTTACTTGGTTCTGCCGCTGCAGCAGCCCCGTACGTTTTTGATATTCGCGGGAAAGGCGGCTTCTGGGCTGTTGAGTTTGATATTACTGGGAAGAACGCATTGGAGCTTGGCGGCAAACGCTTTGGTCCCCTCGTTGAAGAGCGTTGCTTCAAGAATGGTATGATGATTATGGGGATGTCTGGGGGCGCCAATTATGAGGGGACCTTGGGTGATCATTGCATGTTCGCGCCAGCCTATAATGTCACGGCGGAGGAGATCACGCGCATTGTTGACATTTTTGTCCAGAGCGTTGAGGAGGTTATTAAAGACGCCGCAGGAAATAAGTAGCTGCATTGCGCTCTATGAACTTATGTCAATTTTATCCCTTAGTATGCACGTCTGTATCTCTCTTGAAATATAGTGATATATTTGTTTGATCTACATCTTACCCAAATGCACTTTTTGTAAGCCTAAGCCTACCCCCATTTCATGAATGAAATTCGCGCGAAAATAGCTGACATAAAAAAAAAATAACAGTTACGAATTCCACCCTTTATTTTACATTTCTATGTTGATCTCCATGGGGATGGCATATTTATCAGAAGTAACCTCATGGCCCATTTTTGAGAAGTCATCTCGTACTAGCCTCCATGGTACTAACGACAAGCGAGTCGGGGAATGGCGGAGTAAGTTACGGCCGGAATAAGCAGATGCGGTAAGATGTAGTGGACGCTCAGTGAATGTTACACTATTATTGTTCGGTGTTTCAAGGTTCAATAAATAGAATGAAGCGATCTCTTTCGCGCACACCATCTCGTACATAGTTGCAGATATCATGATGGAGACGGCCATCAGGGAAAATGCACGCTTCGCGGATTTGTCACCAGTGGTCTGGAATTATTTATCTAATGAGAGGACTTTGATTGTTGATTTTAACCATTTTCCATATGGTCACCAACATGTTAACGGAATAGTCCACCGGGGTTTGCAGTTTCCGAATGTCCAAACAGCAATCATTGCGATACCGTAAAAATCACGACATTACAAGGTCGTATGTAATAGTCGCGGGTTCCAGTTCTTGTACGAAAGCTTGGAAGCAATCCAAATTTTGGGATCGTAAATCGAGATTCTTAGTTGCGTGCTCACCACACCATCGAGATTCGATTCGTCATTTGCTATGGAACGTTAGAAACTACCAGAACGAGAACCGCCGTTCTGTTCGTTTTACAATTATAATGTAGCTCGGAATAAGAAATCGCGCGGTTCTTATGGTTCCATAATCATTGGCGCGTTTCTGGAGTTTCCATTCCATGACTCTTAGTTGCATGCTTACCACACCATTGATTTTTATTCACGTAAATGAAAACGAGAATAAGAACCGCCGCCCTCTTCGTTTTGTCATTGAAATGTAGCTAAGTGTAAAAAATCGCGCAGTTGTGGTGAATGGCGCATCTTTGGCGGAGTTTACGGAGTTTCCGTTTTATATGGCGTCTGAGACGGAGCGCATTCGCTTTCTAATTAGATGTTCTGGTGGTTCCAGTGATCATCAATGACAAATGAGCTCAATGCGGGTTTTGGTGGGAACGCGTTCGCCTTCTGTCTTGTAAGTACATTACAGCTGAATGCATAACGATAGGCCACCCCAGATCGACACATGCACAGGGCGGACTCTCAAATTTTCCAAGTGACGTGATGGCTGAGTGCTGAGCTCTGTGAAATTTCAATCTCCGAATTGATCTCACACTAGTACCTCAATAAAATTTGACAGTCCGCCCCGTGCATGTGTCGATCTAGGGTGGCCTATCGTTTTGCATTCAGCTGTAAGCAGAACAACCGTCAAGGGTACACAGCAAGAAAAACATGTTACCGAAAGCACACAACCTCTAAAACAGTAAATGATGCAACAAGATTCAGGCTAGACACCAATCATCCCCACTGTACTCTAGTCATCTTCCTCAACCTCCCACAACTTCGTCGGTAACCAGGCTGAAGCAAACAATGCCCCAGCCGACAGAGCGACTAGTACAACATACACAAACCACCCTCCAAAAATATTCTTCTCCAGGGACAATGAAAAGAGTGATGTGGACGCTGCTGGGCCAATAGCACGCACGACGGAGATGCTAGTCTGCGCGAGGCCGTTGGTGGCGCCCAGGCTTCGTTTGTTTGGTGCAGCAGAACGGACGTAGATGAACGCGCAGCCTAGAAATATTTACGTTAGATCGTATGAGGAGACTTAATAGAAGTAAACTCACTGAATCCCATGTCCATAATGACATACAAGATCCCTTGAAGCGTTAGCTCAGCCCATGTAACAGCGTTGACACCTCCATGGCGTGCAGAGAGGTTCATGAGCGGGAAGAGTGCGAACATAGGAACAAACGTCATCATCGCCGTAACGAAAATATTCTTCGTCCCAAATCGATTATAAACAGGCGTGAAAATGAATGCTTGGTAGAGTCCACTGAAAAGCCCGAAAGCGCCGAGGCAGAGCCCGACGATGGGGGGCGAGAATCCGAGGCCTCCAAGGGGTATACTGATGGTGTAAAAGAGGGGCTGGAGAGCACGAAGGGCGATGTCGAGGAGAGCAAGAAGGGAGTAGTTGACCACTGCGGTTACTACACGTGGAGTTAATACGTCCCTGATTGGGAGCTGAGCGTCTTTGGGAGTTGAGGCGCGAGAGGTGTTGTCGTCGTTGCCGTTTTGCAAGAGTGGCCCCGATTCGATGGGTTTCACGGTCTTTACAGCAGAGGTGGGTCACTTGGTGAGGAAGGGGGAGAAAGGAGAACGTACTTCGTTTAGGCAGAAGTAGGCAAGAAGGAACGAGAACATGCAGTAACCGGCGACGCAGAAGCATGGGAGAGCGTATGGGTATGTCTTCCAGAATTCAAAGCGGCCAAAGGTGTTGGGGAATCGCTCGTATGGGTTCGAGAGCATACCGCCCAAGATGGGTCTGTTCGGGAGTGTTAATGACAGTTTGGATATCTTTTTTTTTTTTTTTTGAAATGACTGGAGGCTTACCCAACCGTTGCGCCGGTAGACCAGACCACTGGCATCAAGGCCATGCCTTGCGCAATGTTGGAAGAGTCAGTCAGCTCTCCCATCATGCTTTTGATGACACCAACGTTTCCGTTCAAGAGACCAGCGAGGCAGCGACTGTTTACGATATTCAGCCTCATCGAATGTGGCAAGGTGGAGGAACCCTACCTGATGACCAACCCCCAGTAGGACTTTGACATACCAAAGGAGATCATAGAGAGGGAAAGCCCGAACAATCCCATCAAGAGGATCGGGCGACGACCGACGGTGTCTGACCATCGACTCCACTGTAGGACGGTAAACGCTTCGGTGACGAAGAACAACGATTCCTGAAGCCAGTATGAGAAGGAACTCGGTATTTTGCGAAATATAACTTCAACATACGATTAATCCAGCGTAGTAGCCTACTTTCTCCTCGTCACCACCTGTAATCGGTAATTCACTGACAAGCTACGATTGCGGTCAGATTGGGTGTCATTACAGACCAACGACGACGAACCTTGTTGATGAATGGGTAGATAACCTGTGAAGTTATCGGTTCTGCGAGTTGGACCCATAGAAGGATGAATAGCTGGAACTTGGGTAGTGGTGTAGTTTTCTTTTTTGGAATGAGCGGAGTGGATTCCTGGGTATCCATGGTTGGGAAAGACGAGTACACTGGGAGAGAGGCAAATTTTTGGAACTGAGGACCGACGTGAAAAAATACTGCGAGAATTGCCGACCCTTCGCTAAATTTTTGTTTCGGAAGCAAGGCTAACACGTTTGCTTATTTGGAATGTCACGCTAAAATGCGTCACCCGTCACGACGCCAGCGCTTTTGACAGACAGCTTTTCACACGCCACACCTTCTGGACATTCAAGATGTCGAACTTCGAAGGGAGAAGATTGTTCCCAAATCAAGTCTGTTCGACAGCAGTAATGTTCTCAATCATTCCCCGATCCACGGCTCACCCGAAGAAAGCGAAGCAAACCGGCTATTCCAAATGTGGCTTCATGTGATTTGGAGTTTCAAATTCGTCTTCTTGGAAGAATTTTGACGTATATCCGTCGGCGAGGGTTGATTCGATCCACGATCCCGGCACCGGCCGGTGATTCGTAGTTCATGATCAAAAGGACTATTACCCCTTCCTTCACCTTCACTCTCTCGTCTTTCGTTCAAGGCATGATTTCCACACAGACTTTAGTAGGTGCCCTCGTTCTTGTCGTCGCGCGCCTCGTATGGGTGGTATACCGTCGCGCGGTCGTCAAGTCGCCATTGCGTAACCTTCCTGGTCCACCTGTCGTTTCGTGGCGGACGGGCCACCTGGGGCATCTGTACAATCCTTCCGGCATGTCGTGGCATCATGAACTCAACCAGACATACGGTGGCGCTTGTCTCATCAAGGGGATCATGGGGGTAAACATCCATGCCAATTTACCTGTTGCGCCGTTGATTTCGAGATACAGGACGAACATCTCTATGTCTCCGATCCTAAAGCCCTTCATCAGATTTGCGTAAAAGATCAGGACATATTCGAGGAAACCTCGATGTTCGTGCAGTGAGTATTCTCTCTCTCCCGTTCTTGGCGGGCGTATTTTGATAACACACAGAGGAAACTCTGTAATTTTCGGAGATGGTTTACTCTCTACCGTCGGTGACGTCCATAAACGCCAACGCAAAATCCTCAACCCTGTGTTCTCCACCGGCCACATGCGTGACGTTACCCCCATCCTATACGATGTCGTTGGCAAGGTTAGGGTTTGTCATTTTATAAATGATTTTAACCAACCGACACAACGCAGCTCGTTGGACTAATGAAGTCGCAAACCAAAACTGGTCCAGCTAAAATGGACATGCTCGACTTAATGATGCGAACCGCTCTTGAAGGTATTGGTCAAGGTGGTTTAGGCCACTCGTACAAGGCGCTCGAGGCCGGCGACGGGAACTCTGCCTTCCGCGTCGCTTTGAGAAGTTTGATGTCAGTCTGTTTATTGCCCCTATCTCACTACCCCTAACCCATTTCATTCCAGCCCAACCATCTTTTCTCTACAAATCGAACGCCAAATCCTTCCATTCATTTTGTCCATCGGTACCCCCGAGTTCCGTGGCAAACTTGTCGACTTGGTACCAAACAAACGGCTACATCGCCTTCGTGATATTGTCAATGAAATGTATATCACCAACCTCAATGTTTTCGAAGACAAAAAGCGGGCTTTAAAAGAAGGCGACGAGAAGGTACTTCAACAAATCGGTCGAGGCCGCGATATCGTCAGCGTGTTGCGTGCGTGTTTCGCGTGTGAGATTCGTGTCATCATTTAGTTATTTTTGTTTTTCACAGTCAAGGGAATGGAAGAGGCAGACGAAGAAGATCGTCTTACCGATGCCGAGGTTCTTGCGCAACTGACGTACGTCTCTCCCATCCCTTCACTTAATCCATAACACTACCACACCCCACAGAACATTGGTGTTCACATCGCACGACACGACATCCTCCACCCTCGCCCACCTCCTCCATCTACTCGCGCTCCACCCCAAGATCCAAGACCGCCTTCGCAAGGAGATAAAAGATGCCAAAGACGCATGGGAGCGCGATCATACCAAAGGAGACCGCGACCTTGGATACGACGAACTCAACGAGCTGCCCTTCTTGGAGAGCGTATGTCGTGAAACTCTCCGTCTGTAAGCGCCCTCCTCTTCTCCGCATCATTTAACATAACTAATGCAACGTGGAAAGTCACGCACCCGTAACGTTCATGTCCCGCACGTACGTCACCCTTCCACTCTACATCACTACACAGCTAATCATAAAACAATCACAGCGCCCGTGCACCATCCGTCCTCCCCCTAACGACACCCATGACCGGAACTGACGGCAAACTCATTACCGAGGTCCCCGTACGCGAGAATCAAAACGTGCACATCGGCATCGCGGCTGCGAACCGCCATCCAGCGTATTGGGGCCCGGACGCAGCGGAGTGGGTCCCTGATCGTTGGGCGAATGGGATCCCGAAGTTGGCGCAGGAGGCAAAGTTGCCTAGTATTTATGCGGGAACGTGAGTAATTTATGACTTGATCTTGGTGTGTGAGGGCTAATTGGGATGGGGTTTGATGATAGGATGTCATTCTTGGGTGGGGGACGCGCTTGCATGTACGTTTCATACCCCTTCTCTTTTTGTATGCTGTGCTCATTTCTTGGAAACAGTGGCTACAGATTCGCAACAATCGAAATCAGTATGTCCGTTCCCTCATGCTTCGATGTGGATGCTAACATACTATCCATTCGTAGAAATTATCGTCACAATGCTCTTGGACAACTTCAAGTTCTCTCTCTCGGAGGACGAAATCGTATGGAAGCTTGCGAATATCCAGATGCCTTGGGTGGAGGGGCAAGAGGCGAAGGGGCCGTCCATGCCGCTGACCGTTGAGCGACTTTAGTAGGCTCAGAAAACGTCATATCTATCGTTATGTACGTACAGTGGTGGGCTTAGAGTAGACTTGAAGTATTTTGCGTTACTTCATTATCGTGTCGACATAAGGTGCACATATAGCTTAGTAAGATGAATTAGCTGATTCACCGCATGAGACCACTACCAGTTAAATACTAGTTCCTTGACGACGGAAAGCGGCCCATTGCTCCTCTGCTTTTCCCCATATTCTTTCCTCCTGGAGCTGGGCGTCGTGGACGAACGTTGAACGTTCGAGCTGTCTTTCTTTTCGCAAATCAGTTACATATGTAAGTCGTTTTCAGACTGCACCACTGCAGAGTTTGAGCGGTTACTTGGCAGTTTTTAAATTGGTTAGGACATGATAATGAGTGGAACAGGGAATGCAAGTTTCTTTCGTTCTCTGCCTCTCATTCAAGTAATTAATACCCCGAAGCCGGTTTCGCGAGATTTGAGTGTAGCTTATGGAGTCCTTCCGGACCCAGTAGATGGGATGAAGCTGTTCTCCGTGTCGGACGCTTTGGACGCACTAGCATCTGGTAGACGTCATGAGTTATTTTTCACTGACGAATGGTCCTTTGACGGGGAGGCCCTACGCGGCGATGATGGCGAATGGTGTCGTGAGCAACAATTCATAGGAATTGATTCCCCAGACAGGTATGACGGGTACATGTCTGGTGATGACAGCCAGAGCGTTTTCGGTGTGTTGGATTTCTCATTGCCCACTGATCGTCTCGAGGTGCGTTTCTGTTTAAGAGCCTTTTCTCACTTAGCCGTAACGTTTAAACGGACAAAGATTAAGATTCAGAAAGAAGGACGACCTATCACCAAAACCTGCAAGAACATTCAATCCCCAAGTTCAGTTCTTACATTCGCCGCTCTCTGGGATCCCGACACAGGCTTCACAGCATACGAGAAGGGAAAACTACTCTCCCGTCACAAAACCAGGAACTTTGCCGGTCATCGTCCATTCAACCCTTTAGTCGATACCTCCGTCTCAAACTTACCCACCACTCACTTGTATCACCCTCGGGTCTCGGAATCACGGATGCACAATCATGCCATCCCCTCCTCTACCCTTGAAGGACTCGCAGATCCATGGCATTTCCCTTTCTTTGATCCTCTCAGCGTACCCGCAGAATTTAAAGAGCCCAATTCATCCGTTAGATTCCAAGTGCGGTTTAGTCAGGAAGGGGTATACCTTTCGGATTGTATAGACCCCGAGGGGTTTTTCGAGTCCTTTGCGGACCATCCCGATTGCGAGCCTTATTTGGTAGTGCAGTGTTTCCCGCTTCCGTAGACGCGTCTTAACTCAATTTATCTCACTCACAGCGCTCTCGATTCTCCGCAACCACCACATCAAATTCGAATCACGTTGACGTCAATTTCAGAGCCTCCAACCGCCCCTTTCCAGGGCTGTTGGTGGCTCCCAACCATTCGGCAGCCCTTCCTCACACCGAGAATAGTCGGTCTTTCAAGCAGGAGAAGTGGATGTCTCGACTTTCGCGAGCAATTAAAGGGAGATGGTGTCGTCATGCCCATGATGAACAATGGGTATTTGTCGAGGTTCAAACTGTGATTACTGATCGAATTTTGAAAGAGTAAGGCGTCGTAGGGGATCAGGGACTCTTGTTTCATGGTATCTTCGTTTGGCAACTATGCGTACTTTTCCTTCCTCAGGCCGGGACATTGACTCTTATTTAATTCTGGGTCTGTTTCGAAGGTTGTTTAATGGGACAGTTCATTCCAGGTTTCCAAGAAAGTATGATGAGCATGTCTGTGTTGGGGTATGTAAGGATCTTTTACGTAGCTTTTTGATCATAAACTGGTCCTGCGAAAATCTCTTTCATTACAAACGAAAATCACAGATCGGTATATGGCGCAAATTTATTGGGTAAACCTATTTTTCAAAGGTCGAAGAACCAACCAAAGGAAACGGCGTGGTTGGAACCTCCTTCCCAGGCGGACCAACAGAGACGCCCATATCAGACACCTCTCCACTCTCCACGTCGTACACCCAGCCATGGATATACACTGCGCCTTGATCATGTGCATAGTGCTGTTTTAATCAATTGTATTAATCCGCGAAGAAAACAACAACAGGGAAAGGAAGGCACTCGCATGTTGGATCAACGCCGAATCACTGATCCTCTTCACGTTCGCCTTGACATTCTCTTCCACCAGAGCGCGGAACGCGGCTAATCGAATAAATCTCAGTACTGTCCACGAAAACGATTCTTGACAAACGTACGACAATGTAAATGAGGCAACTCCTCCATGCGCGGATGCTCTTCCCGATGATGTACAATCTCCGCCCTACAACCCATCTCCACATCAACCAAACAATACTCGAAAGGAAAACGAAAAAAAAAGGGAAAGTGCTAACCGCTCAGACGTCTCATACAAATCCCGAATATTATGTATCCAGCTCTGGACCGCCAAATCAGCAGGACTCAACTGCAGCTGAAGTCTTTGCTTCTCCGCCTCTACAGTTGGAGGAGGTGGTTGTAGTGGGGACTGGAACGGGAGCATAGAGGCGGCTACGCCTCCGCATCCGTAATGCCCCAGTACGATCACGTGTTTGACTTTGAGTGTCGACAGTGCGTAGGCGAGAACCGCACTCCTATCGGAAAATGGTAAGTAAGAGCCAACGCGCGGGGTGCAAAATGAGAGGCGACAATGCGGTAGGGGATAAAATGTAAACGTGCAGATAAGTGAACATTGAGGGGAAATGCGAATCCTCACGGATCCAACACGAGAAGTGCGCAGACCACAAATGTGTATCACCGATTACGGACGCCTCAAGATGAAGAGAGAAAAAAGGTACGAACGAAAGCTCGTCAAGGAAGGGGTGCACAGCAAAAGAAAGGACCTGGGAAGGGAAGTTGTAGGAAGGTTCGGAACATGGATATTCGTTCAGAGACCCATCGTCACCAATAGCCTTCCCAGTCACGGAGAAGAACGCAGAGATCAAGTAAAAACAAGGGGACGGGAAGGGACATAAGATAATAATGTTAATAAGAAAGAGTAGGAAGGAGCCAAGTTTGGGGTACCAGAATAAATGTAAAAAGCGACTGAACGGAAACCCGTGAATGGTGCGAAGCCAGAAAAGAATCAACAACACCACCAAAAGCAAACACTCACGAGCTCATATCGGCCTCATCAAATTGGTTTGCGATATTTCCTGCGGTGAATAGAGTACCTGGTTTAGCAGAAAAGATGCCTTGTTCATTTACCCTGCTGTCTGAGCAGTCGACAAGCATAAATGGGGGACCTGGGCGGTGAGTTAGTAACAGGCGGTATACGTGCTGCAAAGTTACCGAAAGGGGGATAGAAGGATGGAAAGAAATGAGAGGGGACGAGGGAGGGCGTACGGATCGTAAGGACATGTGGTCGACAAGGAACTGAACAGAACGTTCCATGTGGAACCATGACAGCTATCGAATGTCGAACAGAACACGTACGTTGACCTTCATTCGCCAGATCCTGCAACAGCCCAGGATTAGTCAGTCCCATCGCCTTCATGTATTCCTGGTTCCCGCGGTACAGCGCTTCGATAGCTGGACATGGATCATGCGTTTTCTGGCCCAGGTGGGCTTGGGTGGAGAAGTGTCTGGATATACCGCCCTGCGACCACTGCCTATCCTGCGCAGACCGTTGTTGAAGATGAGCTGGTAAAAGTTTGCGCATACGTTCAGCCAAAGCCTTACGTTTACAAAGTATTGCACAAGACAAACCACATGCGCGCTGGTTGGTTACGTAGTGAAGTGCACGACCCGCACGCGAGCATTGTTGGACAGGACAGATACGCTGGGCTGCAAGTTTCGTGGGTTGTGCTATGATTGCTGAGAGGGGCATTCTGTGTTTTAGGCAGAGTAGGAGTGGGAGGAGAAAGGTTCGGACCTCATGGAGCTGAAAAGAAAAACGTGACTAACAAATTTTGACGTTATCTAACCTTATCACGTAGATCTTATCGCAACTTACACCTCGAGAGTCGAAGTTGGCCAACCAGAAGTTGGAATAATGACTACGCCAGAACGAGAATTTTGGGATATTTTTTTGCTGGCCTTCCCCATTGTGTTTTAAAAAATTTACCCACTTCCTTGCCGTGACATAAGTACGCGAGCTGTATGACATCTTTAACTGTCACCGGTTTGCTGTCTTGGCGACAACACTACAGTGATTTTTAAATGCTCAATGTCTAGACTTGCGATTTGCGTACTCACGTTCAATTTATCACCCTGCTTGCTCACTCAACTGCGTTACGGGATTAATTGTGTGTCACGTGGTTCAGCAAGCATGCTGTCAGTGTGTGATCGTTCCTTGCTGCATGAACGCGATCCTTGGTGACTATTTCTCTCATCTTTCCCTACTTATATTATTCTTTCACTGCGCCCTCCAGTGACAGACTAATATAGATAGGACGAGGAGGGAGCATAGGCGGAAGAAGAGAATACGGAGTGCAGGGTTTTCACCAGCTTGGGTGCCAGGTCCTCTTCCCATCTTCTGGGAGATGGCCTGCACCTGGTTGAGCCAAATACTATTGTATTGAGACTTCAG
>Ga0307507_10008816_pt1 | contig 13761 bp, 6 predicted proteins | sample 7_EM_MG_FD_207223 | JGI IMG/M metagenome (GOLD analysis project Ga0307507, IMG submission 207223) | Populus trichocarpa ectomycorrhiza microbial communities from riparian zone in the Pacific Northwest, United States - 7_EM | ecosystem: Host-associated > Plants > Roots > Unclassified | place...
TATTGCGGATATTACAGTAGGAATATATAAGGTATTATAGGGTCCTTATCCACCTCTCCCCTAACTATATAATAGCTAAATACTTAAAGAAAAATCCCCTATCTCTCTTATAATTCTTCTCTAATGCTAATTCTTTAAACACTCTATTTTCTCAAGAGTTTTAGGATCTATCTGCATTCTGTCCTATAATACCATACAACATCCTCCTAAAAAGACTCTCTCTGGGTTATCGCTCATTGCTGGAATTAAGAGAATTTTAATTGCTATAAGCAAGAGCCGTGGCCAGCGCTTTCGTTGTTGTTCTTAAGACCACCACTAAAGCGCAGTTATTGAAATTTTATATAGTATCTCAGAGATAAAGTCCTTATACTCGTCCTAACTTTTTGGTCAAAATACTATACTATTAAGATCCTTGGCGATCTTATTAAATTCGTTAAGGTCTTAAGCTAGAGCTAGCTTTTTATACAATAACATACTTCTGGGCATAGAACTTCTATTCCAATATCTCTCCCAAAGCTCTTTAACGCTGTTAAGTGCAGGCTTACGCCACTCCTTCTTCCAAACCTGCTTAATATATCTTGTATAACGGGCTGGGTAAAGAATAAGTGCAGCAGTATAAAGGGGCAAGTTGTCTGTTTTATGGTAATACCTATTAAAGGTATTCCAGGCATTTCTAATACGTTTAGAGAACTCCTTATTAGATATATACTCCTTCTATTATATAATATTAGCTAAATTAAGAAGTAGAGAAGGGAGATAGACTAACCTAGGATTTATTAAGGTATTTAATTATAATATCTATTGTAAAGAGTACATCCCTAAGCGTTACTTTATGTCCTTGGCATTTTAGGGTTGCCTAGTAGAATATTTAAAGAAAATTTTTTATTGTACAAAGAGCCTCCCAGTCCTTTGGACTAAGATAGTCCTTTTTAAGTGTATTAAGGTTACGCTTAGTATACATATTAAGGGCAGACTCTTTCTGAATTGCTACACTAAGCATAAGATACCAGCTATTCCATCTTATATAATTATTAAGTGGAATTCTTCTTCCTATAAGACTTTTAAACTCCTTTATACGACCAGCTGAGCTACGGGTATATATAGTAATGTTATAAAGCTTTCCAAGTACACCAAGTTTCTAAAATGTATTGCTCTTCTCTTGCTTCTCTTTTAGATCTAAATCTTTTCCTTCTTTATATAACTTAATATTATTAAGACTGATTAAGTTTTCGAAAAGGAAAGCCTATACAGCAAGGTTTAGAATATAACCCTAACAGCAGATCCGTTAGTAGGTAGAATTCCATTTAATTCCCTCCTCCTAAAGAAGCCAGTCGCTTATCGTACGACAGAGCTTGTCATTTGCAGTATAGTTATCGGATATAACGGCACCCAGCTTTTGCATAATCCCGTAGTCCTTAAGCACTGAAAGGAGAGTATTCCATTGCTCGTCCCCACTATAAGAGGCTACCGTACGAAGGCCAAGGAGAGCGTTTATAAGCTTTTCCTAGCTATTAATAAAATGGCCACAAATCGCGAGGAGAAGGTGATTATTTAGAGAGGTCCAGATATTAACAGAGAGATAAATACTTGTTAGTGCAGACTACAGCCTCTTTTATATAATATCCTTTTGTAATAGCCATAAGTTATAGATCTTTTTACTAACTACTAAATAGGCTGTAGTTATATAGCCGTCTACTTTAGGATTAATTAACTGTAAAAGGATATAGAACTCTGGCCACTTAACTATCTAAAAGGGTAAGTTTTATATAACAATTAATATAACAAGGGCCTTATTAATAACTTCCTTATTTAGGACTGCTTGGAGGACTTCTAAATCTAGCTCTTCTGTCTTATTTTAAGACGACGCTTTAAGGTAAAGGTCTTTTAATTAATCCCGTATTGCTTCTTTCATATAACTAGTTTCAGGCTTAACTGTAATGCTATGCTTTAACGCCAAGTGGTTTCGGAAGTTAGAAGTTAACTATGCAGCATATGACTTTGTAGTGCAGTATTTACAATAGAATAAAAGACGGGCTTTTTTATTTTGTACGGGCTCGTTACTGCCTGCTAGACGGGTATGCTCCTATATTAAAAGAGCTGAGCGACCTCTTGTATTTTTTAATTCAGAGGTATTAATAGAGTCGAGAGCTTCTGATTCCACTTCTAAAGCCATATTTGTACGATAATAAAGAAGAAGAAGGCGACTGAAAATTTTTGGGGTATGCCAAGACTTATCGCGATAAGGCTTATCCAAAACCACACTGGTTTAACCTTCTTTTAAGCGGAGAACCTGAGAAAGGATGAAAGTAGTGTCCTCAATTCCATCGCAGTAATTATTATCAGAGAACTCGCTGTCTTCTACATAATCTATCTCTTTTAGTATATTCGCTAGTTAGTTAAAGACGCTCGGCCGCACCTGGTTATCTTGCAAGGAAAAATAGTTTTCGTTTTAACTACAGCTCCCAAATGCAAGTCAACAATTCGAGGGGGTTCGAATATACTCCACCCATTAAGGGAAGGGCAGCCTGAAAATAGAACAAAGTCTCTTGGCTCCATGTCGCGCTTCCTTCTGCAGAGCAGCTAGTGTCGACCGAGCGCCGATCGCGATCGAGGGTGCCTATGACTCACCTACCTCTTGTATGTAGAGGCTCCAAAGCCTCATTTCAAGACAGAGTTCTCATTCTGGATCGTCCGGTCGACAGTTATGAGCCCGGGCCGTCTACTGGGTTGCGTTTGGTTTGGAGCCTTGGCCAACCTGCATCTTGTACGCCCATAATACAACCTCTCAATCCGATACACCCGTTACCGTCTCCACCTTAATCCATTCGTCCCAATCGTTTGGGCTTGCAAGGATTACGGTGGAGACGGTAACAGGTGTATCAGGTTGAGAGGTCATATCGTGGGGTCTAAGATGCAGGTTGATGATTAAACGATCAAAGCTTTAAATCGAATGTAACGCAGTAGACGGCCCGGGCTCATAACTGTCAACCGGACGATCCAGAATGAGAACTCTGTCTTATCGAAATGAGATTTTGGAGCCTCTATATACAGGTGGTGGGTGAGTCACAGGCACCCATGATCTAACCTTGATATAGTAGTGATCGATGCCAGGCTCACGCCACAATGCTCCTTAGAAAGGTGGGTAAGGGTTTCAATGCTAACCAAACACAACTTGAATTAGAGAAACCACCATCAAAGAAAAGTACTCTCATCATTATCCTCTACTATAAGTGGTTTTCTGCATTGTCAGTATCTACACTCTCCAATCATTTTTCAAGCTAGTGGTGCTGAGTATCGTATCTTTTTGCAGATGCTCTTCATCATAGGTATTTACAGTAAGACCATTTAAACGGGTTAAGGTGCCTTTTCTTTCAGGTCGAGCCTCACTGGGTCGCCGGAACGTTAGGCACGGGCTCCTGTGGAGCAATAGCTCGAGAGAATCAGTAGATTGTCAGAGTAGCTTCTAAGGCTCCAATTGTGAGCTGCATAGCGCTAGTCGGGGAGGCAGGTAAAAACGAGGAGTCCTGATCGCTCGTTGCGAAGGGATCGCAGGGCTCACTGTGGTAATTAGTAGTAGCGTAAAGCATAGTAAGCCTTTAGATGTCATGAACTTGAATTAAGGTTAGACTGTAGTGTTATTAGCAGCAAGGCGTATCTGAGGGGGTTTTGGCTTGAGAACATTAGTGAGAGATCCGCTGGTTGCCTAAGCTAGTGACCGCCAGTGGTTAGGTTACTCGGTGATGAATTTTTTTTTGGCCTCGGATTTGCTAGCAATTTTTCCTCGAGACGGCGTTCTACAGTTGATGCTGGGATAAAGAATCCCATAGGTTATGCCTTGTGGTGTACGTATAGCCCTATCGCTATTCGATGGTTCTTTGACACGGTTTGTCTAGTGAATGTAATTCGACCGCTTTGGATGATCGGATAATGGAAGCTTGCCGCCATCTTTGTGCCGCCGAGATAGCAGAAGGACTCTTTACCACTAGTCCATATATTCAGCGGTCTATCTGTATAAGTCCAAGTCGTTACACATGGCCATATCGATCACTAGTTCGGTTCATTCCTTCGGCTCGCCAAACAGTTTTGCGCTACGGAAACGCTTTTAGTGGAGTGTGAAAGGAGTGGAGGAAAAGACCAAGGTCGGATGCGATACGCATGGCTTTCGCTTCCCTGGTATGGGTTGGTGATACTTTGTCCATTTGACTGATGAGCACTCCTCGGCTAGAGAAGAAGTAACTGACGCCGTTTCCCTTGCATTGGATGCACTCCAGAAAGTGCACGATACACAATAATGAAGAGGAGTGGAGTGAGTGCTTCGTGTATCTAGTGGCCTGAGTTCGGCGACCTGACCTAGCCTGGCAAGGTCTAGACTGCGGTCTCAATTGGGCCCTGGCTCACCGATGTCAGCTTAAATCATGTCATTATGCAAGGCTCTCGGTATGCTGGCGTCTCTTTCTGTATAATAATTTATGAACAGAACTTGAAGAAAAATCGGGGATATTCAAGACATTTCCTATGAGAGCACCACGATGAGCCGAGGGACTTATGAAATGTACAAACGAAGAGATTACTGTAATAGGCAAGCTCTCACGAGAGGACCGCCATCAGCTTACAGCATGAGAGCCATTAGTTTATCCCAATATTCACGCGCCGCGTATGGAGGAGCTGAAATGGAGCGAATGGTTCAATGAAAGATAATCTTATCAATCCCCGTATTCTAGACCGAGGGGTTGGATGTGGCTTTGGGCTCAGCTAGACAAGGATTAGAAATTGCATGGAACGGGACGTGAAACAAACAAACTTTGTTCTCGCGTTTCACCGCCCTGGATTGAATCGAGATACAAAGTCGGCAGGTGGCTGATTGGGAGTGGATGGTAGGTAAGAATGAATATAGGCAGGCTAGAGCGGCACAGTGGGCCGATGATTGATTGGTTGCATTGCAGCATTTCGTGGTGGCTCAGCGCATTACTCTTTGTCACGTTCTGTCGGCAGCTCTAGCCACGCCGCCATCAGTTTTTCCAGAGTCGCGTAAGTGTCAATGCAACGAAGCACCGTTCAGCTGCCGCGTACGTTCCAAGAGAAGCTAGAAAGATGAAAATTAGAAAAGTATGGGCAGCTGGAAATCTCTTCGTCGTAGTTCCAGTGGCGCAGGGCGATGATGTCGCAGTGGTGCTTTTGCCCTGAAATAATCCCTCAATTGACGCCACGTAAGCAGAGTTGCCAACGAAGCTTGGTTGAGCTTGGAATGGCTTATTGGGCAGCTAAGCGGGCATCCTCAAAGCTTGGGTGGCGCGGCAAGAGCTTGGAGAGCTTGGAGAGCTTTGGTTTGCCTGACATAACCACGCCGAGCTTACCCCAATCAGGGATTTATTCGCTGTGTGGGGCTGTGTTGGCTCGCATTGATGCGATCGGGCAGGGCTCCCTTGCAAAACGTGCATCGCTAGTGGCTGTATTTGTGAACACACATTGGCTACGTTGTTGGTGGGGTTTGCGGGTTTCAGGGCCTGCTGAGACGAAGTTGCAGGCAGGTGCGTTGCGGGCAGGATTTCCTGAAGGGCTGAGGACCGAGAGGGGCCGCAAGTAGATAAGGGGCGCTTCACCCGCTTTAAACCTGCTTTCTAACTCCACCTCCACATCAACAACCTCCAACTCATCAACAAACAACAACTTCTTCTTCCAGCCAGCCTTCAATCACTCTACAAGTAAGCTACTCATAAACTATTGACACAATCGTACTAGGCACTGATTCAAAGGCCAGATAACTACCTCACAACCTCATTACTCACTTCATTCAACATGCCTGCCAGCGCTGCTTCTTCCATTACCTCCATCGTCAAGCCTAAGCCCATCAAGTGCGGCGAGGCCTGTGACTGCTGCGGCTGTGACGAGTCCTGCTGGTGCGTTGTCATGTAAGGAAATTGAGAGAGATACCCGATTTGCGAGGCTTCATCATCGGCGGGCTATTCTATTGGCGGTGGAATACATGGGGATACCTGGCGGAACTTGGGTTATGGAGACACTGCCTGCTTAATCAAATCACCAATTGAGATATACCACCTCTACCAATAAACCCTTCTTTGGAGAACCCTATTTCAAATAATTGCGTCTTCATTTACGAGGTGTGACTGAATTGTGACTTCAAAACTTGATTGCCAACATGTCTGACATTACGTCAATATGCCAAGCATAGTATATTATCTAATTATCTGCCGAGTGCTTCTCATCGAAAACCTCCGCTCCCAAGTCGTAATATGAGAGTACTCCAATGGTACCAAATGATCGCAGAAATCGACCAACTGGTGTCTGTAACTTGGATAGGCTCCTACCAGTACAAAAAACCAGAAAATAAGCCTTTCTCTTCGCACAGGTTCGCGAAAAAGCCGCGAGTGGAGACAGGTGTCAGAGAATCATGTTGACACACTGGTTGAGACATGATTCAATCAACTTCTAAGACTTTTGTTTGAACATTACAAGATTGATTACTTAGCGCTTTGCTTCTCTTAACGCTGTTAGCATGTTTTGAAGATGGCTGGGCGCTTAACAGTGACATATCCGAGCTTCCTCTGAGTTACTTTCTTCGCCATAAAGCTTAATGCCATCTTTCCGCAAATAGACTTAAAGTTAGCTCTTTCTCTCATATTTCATGTTTTCAGGCTGAAATTACAAAAAAGAAGGAAAAAAGGGTGTGGCTTTTTAGGCACTCTGCCTTTTATGCCGTGCAACTAGGGAGCAAATTGGCCATCTAACCGCAGTCCTCTTCCAGCCTCAACTACCTTTCAAACCCGCAAGAATGCTCCAACTACCAACACGACCTCGCTAGTGTATCCGGAGTCTATGGACAAGGAGCCGTTTTTGCTTAACTAACTAAATACATTTGCAGCTCTTTGCCATGACGAATTCGGCGTATTGGAAGAAAAGGGACTCTACCCTGCGCATTGTTACCAGAGATCACATCGATAATTGCTGAAACGCTCGTGGTATTTCCTCATCTATTTCTTGCCGGATATACTTCTATTTGGACGTGACCGCGTGCTTCTTCGGCTCGCTAGTGCTAGCCGCCACCGAAAAGATAGTCGTAGGTGGAGTGCTAAAAACTGCCAGAGCTAGGAGAAACCGGTGATCATTTGGAGGTTTCCTGGGTTTCTATAACACTTATCTCACATTCATTATTCTTACAATAATGGGCTGATATGTGCTTGGCGGTGATATGTGGTAGTTGACGGAGTGAAGGATAGTTTTGCTCCTTGACTAGCAAGTTTTAATTAAGCCATTCCTTTTAGTGTAGTTTTGCTAACTTTTATAGTGCCTATTCTTTTTAAAAACTATGAGGTGGCAATAAACGGATATGTAAATTAGTAAGTGACCTATACACCGCTAGTCTGAGTTGCGGTGTTAAGGTAGCTACGTTATTCTTTTAGAGACTTACATTAGATTTGTGCAGATATTGGTCAAATGGCCTACTTAAATGCACCTCGACTTAATTAGCACGCTTATGGCACGTATGGTTACTAGAATACTAAAGATATCTTCCACAAATGCTCTCTACAAACTCAATTAATATCGTTTCCCCAGTTAGGATCCAGACAGTAACTCTTAGCAGTAGCTTTACTGCCCAAATCCTCTGCCAAGTTTCATTCTGCCAGCGCAAAATTAGTGGCTTAAAGCTTATTTTTTAAGAGTTATAGCTTAATTTAACACCGTCTACCCCTAGAGGTGCCTCTGCGCCTCTACGCCTCTCCCTATGCCTCTACGCCTCCGCGCCTCTACGCCTTTATATCCTGGCATCTTTACGTCTTTATATCTACGTCTGTCTCTACACCTCTCTACCTAACCCCCCCATAAGACGTGTAAAGAAATGTATAAGGAGACGCAAGAAGATATGGGCAGAGATATGGGCAGAGATACGGGCAGAGCCACGAGTAGAGCCACGAATAGAGGGAGGATTAAAGAGAGAAGTAAAGAGAGAAGTAAAGAGAGAAGTAAAGAGAGAAGTAAAGAGAGAAGTAAAGAGAGAAGTAAAGAGAGAAGTAAAGAGAGAAGTAAAGGGGGCAGTCTAGATAGGAAAGTAAGTTAGTGGGGGTGGGTTAAAATAAACAATGCGCAGTTAATCTACAGGGGTAAATTAAGGCTTAGCTTTAATATTCCCTTTCTAGAGACCCCTTTCTGCCTCTACGCCTCGTACCTCTACTCATGGTTCTACTCGTGGCTCTACTCGTGGCTCTACCCATGGCTCTACTGCCCATATCTCGCCCGTTGCTCGCTTATATAAAAAGAGACGCGCGTAGAAAGAGACGCGTAGGGGAGAACGCGTAAAGTATAAGAAAGAGTAAAGATAGATAACGGGAAAGCTAAAATAGGCCCTAAGTAGTGTCTTAGCTTCTTTTACCGCCTGCTAAGCCGCCGCTGACCAAAAGATTTAGACGGTAAAGTTACTGCCAAGAGTTACTATCCGGATCCTGTCCGTCGTTTCCCTATACCACACAATTATAACAAAAGTCTTCTATTATAGTGAAGTTCTTTAAAACCAGTTATCGGTATGCCTAATTTTAAGCTTATTTATATTTAGTTGTCACGCTATATAAGCGGCCAGTATGCCGTATAAATCTGCATTGATTCTTAACTCAACTATATAAATTACGTAGTTAAGCACAAGTTTCAATTTCTGTCAATAGTACTGCTACTACGAAGCTTAGGCTTCCCGCTAAGCTGCCCGAGTTTTCGTACTACCCAATATTTCCTCGTCTTTAACATCCTAGATTCATATAGAAAAACTCTTAAAATAGCAGTTGGAATTCCGTCTTTAATAACCGACTTTAACAATATATGCTGTAAAGTTATTTCGCTTTAGTGTTAGCCTCAGCTTAGCGGAGAAGAGGTAGGCTAGCTTTGCCCCTCTTTACATATATCTAGGAAGCTTCTTATTTTTCGAGCGTCCTATTTATCTTTATCTAGAGTTCCACCATACAGACATTTATTAGGGATTGTGTTTCCCTATGCACTATCTGGAAGCATTTTTGTATCCTTTCTACTAATTCGAAACCTTTAACCCCCAATAGACGCAAGAAGTTAGATTGCAACTATAAGAGCACCTATTAATCTACGCGAAAACTATTTTAGTAGTGGATAAAATATATACGTCTTTAACGCGATATAGGCATAATGGAGAGCTTAATTTCACTAGTTGCTTTGGCGCTAAAGGTGGTGGCTTTAATAAGGACTAGTGCTTCCTTAGCGCTTTTAATTATATTTTAGCCTCGCAGCTATTTTTTAAGTTTAACTTTAGGGCATTCTTCTTTACTATATTATTATACCTTTTGTTCCTATATGCAGGCTTATAGTTAATCCAATTTCTATTCTAGGGTTAGTTAGAACTTATTTTACTATTACCGTTTACGCGACCACCATTAGCAAGGATCTCTCTACCCTATAACAGCGATTCCATAATATAGACCGTAACCTTTATATACTATTAACGCAAGTGTTAGTAATTAAAACCGTAACAAAGCGGCTCTTAAATTGGCTTAAAGATCTATTAAATACCTTCTCTAAAGAGGATAAAGAGCTTAAGGGAGAGCTTAAAGAGGTACTTAGTGCATATAGAGTTCTCTTGTTATCCATTTACGAGCAGATAGTAGGGGTGCTAGCCGCCCTAAGAGATATCTCTTTTTAGAATACAGTAAAGTATATATAGGGGGAAGACTTAACTAAGGAGTGCTTGATACTACTCTAAGGACAAGTTCAAGCTCTTAGCACAATTCTTCAATGATTTTAATTGTAAATTTAATATATAAGCTCGGAATATGCCATGAATTTATATGTCTTACTTTAGCTAATTTTATAAAATAGGCCCATTGAGCCAAATAACAGACTATACTTAATAACACCAAAATATAAAGTATAATTAATAGAGCTAAAGATGCCTTATTCTTACTACTCTGGCTTAAAGACTTTAACTCCTTTACTGAGCAGGGGAGTATATATTTAGAGGGCTCGTCTAAATTAAGCTTAAGATTTAGTTTCGATTAGGAAATAATAGGCTCTTAAGCGTACCAAACACTCTTTATATTATTTATTAAGCAAAGGGTACGGCATATATAGTTATTTAAGACTAAGCAGACTAAAATAGATATAATAGAACATAAAGCTCTAAAAGAGTTTCTAAATTAAAAGTCCTTACTACCACCAGTACTAGTAGACTTATATCTTAAAGAGAATTCCTATATACCTAAATTGATACCTAATTAATTGGCTAAAAAGCAGCGTGCTTTGGTCAATATAGCGTCATCTCTATTACCCCCTTTTTGGTCTCTATCGGCTCGCAGTAATCTATTAACTTATATATAAGAGTACATAATTAGATCCCGCCGCGCTTGCAATAAATTTACAAGCACTCTATATCTTTTAGCCTATATGGCGACGTAAGGGCGGGACACATTATATTATAGTTATCTAGTCTTATTATAACTGATACTAACTAATATAGAGAAAGGGTCTTAGACTATATAACTTTATAGCGCAATTATATCTATAGATCTGCGTCTAGTAGCCGAACCCGTTAAGGGTAGTATAGATATACATACTAAACTAGACAAAAATTAGACTTTATAGCATTTCGCGGCTAGGGCAAGTTTATATAGACCTTTAATTAAACTGCTCCTAGAAAATAAAGCAAATATTAATATACTAGATTGTTAGGGAAGAACCGTCCTATATAACGCTTACTACTATAAAAGAGCCAGTTTAGTTAAGCTGTTATTTATAAAAAGGGCCGACCTAAAAGCGCGCTAGGACTTTAGTAGAAATAGCCCTCCTTATATAGCTATTAAGCGAGTAGTTAGTAGGGCTTATAATATATTAGATATTACACTAATTATATATATACTACTAGATATAACGTAATCCACCCCCAAGCTGGCCATACCCCCAAGCTGGCCACCTTAAAACCTCACCAAAAATTAGAAAATTTATACTTTAATATCTTAACAACTACTTAATAATAAATTCTAAAATTTAGATTTAAACTTTATATACACTCTACAGCTTCTATTAAAATTGCATAGTAATTAGTTTAGTTGTTTTTAAGATATAGTAATTTAGTTTTGTTTTAGCCCCCAAATTATTATATTTTAAAACCCACTAAAAAACCACTAAACTAATTACTATATAACTTTAATAGAAGCTATAGAGTGTATTTAAAAGTCTAAATCTAAATTTTTAGAATTTATTATTAAGTGGTTGTTAAGATATTAAAGTATGAATTTTCTAATTTTTGGTGAGGTTTTAAGGTGGCCAGCTTGGGGGTATGGCCAGCTTGGGGGTGGATTACGTTAGGCGTATTAGTAAATTGCAGGAATAAGACTAGATTAACTACTCTTAACTAAATCTACCTTAATATAAAGATGCGAGAAACAGTATTATTACCATAGTTGCGCCAATCTAAAATACTTTACTTATAATAGTACTGGAGCGCGTTACCTGCTACTTTCTAGGCATTCTGCTATATTCTGCCAACACTACTTATAGAGCTAGCTAATTAAGATTTTCCATCCCCGAAATAGAAAATCGCTATTGGCTTGCTTACTACTAGCGCCTTAACAACCCCTTTATATCTTGCTGTCTCTAATAGACTTCTTCTTCTCCTTAGCTTAGTATTCTTATATAGTAGCAATTTACAAGCTTTGATTTAGAAGCATTTATATAAGCCTATTATATTATACTAAGCTCTCTAACAGGTAAAGAAAGCAGAAGAAGAATGGTGCTGCGTTAGGGCCCAGGCCCACATAGAGGAGGAAGGGAGACACGCAAGAGGCCAGCAAAGACAACAGCAAGAGAGAGAAAGGAGCCAAGGCAGAGCACAAAAGAACGCCAGGAAACCATCTACCGTAATACAATACTGGTTGGACCAACGCTGGAGAGGCGCATGGGAGTCGAAGGCACAGAGGCTGACCCAGGCAAGAGGAACCCAAGCCGTAGCATGGTTAACGCCATGGGGGGTAAACACCTAAGGGCTCTAAGAAGGCCTAATAAAGGCAGAAAACACAATAGCAACACTTTTAAGAACAGGAATAATAGGACTAAAAGATTGGCTCTACTAGGTAGGCGTCCTAGTAGTTAGCCCAAGATGTGAATATAGCTAGCTGTCACGGAGTAGGCACGAGCCGGGATACAATGCACTAAACGAGGTAGTAATTGAGAAGGCTACGTACACGTAACTATGCGTGGTTAATACAAAGACATTAGATAAAGAAGAAGAGTCTTCGTGTACTAGGTATGGGTATAAATAGGGGCTATAGGGGAACGTGCGTAGGTGTCTTAGGACGAACGTAAGCACGGGTCAAGAACGTTAAAGACGCGCAGAGACGTGAGAACGAGTGAGTCCCGTAATAGTACCCCCCCCTTACTTCCGAGCTCCTGCAAGGCGTATTATATCGTATATATACCAAAAAAACCCATTACAGGGAAATTTTTTTTTATTAGCCCTTCTCCGCCCTTCTACGTCCTACGCTGCGCAGGCTCCACCAGTTCGGTCCTTCCATATTTTATTATTAGGCCACTAACTTCTTAGGCCCGAAGTATAGCCCAGCTTCTATCGCCAGCTACACTCCTATCCTCGCCGCTTAGAGACGCTTTACTAAAGCTCGTCTAGTCCCTTCCTCGCTTCTAGCAGCTCTACGGTCTTCCCTTATTATCCTACTCCAGGTCCCCCTAAAAAATAGCCCCGATTTTTAGTATAAAACAGGCGATTTTAGTCCAAAATAGGCGTTTTTAGGTGGTATTTATGGCTTTTTGGCAGTATAATACGGTTGGTACGGTGGTCGTGGTCATAGTATAGGTCAGTATCGGTTCGTATAAGGCTCTTATTAGTGGCAGTACGGTACCAGCGTTAGGTAGTAGTACGGTGCTAGCGACAGGTTCGGGTTCCGTAGGCAAATTGGCACGGAGCTTATCGATTTAGATAGCAGTATAATACAAGCAATAGGGTTGGTCTAGAGAGCTATGCTCTATCTAGTAGGGTACCTAGGGAGCGAGGCTCTACCTAGTCGTGTTTGGGTCGTAGGCTTATCGGCACGATGGGTTATTAGGGTTGTTTTATAGGCGTATCGGCACGAGTCTTGTCGGTCCGTAGGCATATCAGCACGGAGACTTGTTAGATTCGTACGGCGGTAACGGGGCCAGGTTAGTAGGACAGCAGTACAATGCCAGCGTGAGGGTTCGGGTTCGGGTCATTATGCAGTAGGGTGCGAGCCATATAAGGTCAAACCGGAGGGGCAGTAACGTGCTCGTTTAAAATCGGTAGCAGTAGGGTGCAAGCTAGAGGTCGTCTCGTAGGCGTAACGGCACGAGGTCTTGTCAGCAGGTCCGTATGCAAATCGGCGCGGAGTCTTGTCGTACTAGATTAGAGCCCTAACGTCCTAGTCTACCTGCAGCCAGCAGCTCCTGTTCCTACCCTCGCAAGGCGTAGAAAGGCATGCTCCGCAACCAGTAGCCCTAGGCCCGCTAGGTACGTAGAAATGGGATCTAATGTAGTGTCACGGAGTAGGCACGAGCCGGGATACAATGCACTAAACGAGGTAGTAATTAAGAAGGCTACGTACACGTAACTATGCGTGGTTGATACAAAGACATTGGATAAAGAAGAAGAGTCTTTGTGTGCTAGGTACGGGTATAAATAGGGGCTGTAGGGGAACGTGCGTAGGTGTCTCGGGACGAACGTGAGCACGGGTCAAGAACGTCAAAGACGCGCAGAGACGTGAGAACGAG
>Ga0307507_10008817_pt1 | contig 13761 bp, 6 predicted proteins | sample 7_EM_MG_FD_207223 | JGI IMG/M metagenome (GOLD analysis project Ga0307507, IMG submission 207223) | Populus trichocarpa ectomycorrhiza microbial communities from riparian zone in the Pacific Northwest, United States - 7_EM | ecosystem: Host-associated > Plants > Roots > Unclassified | place...
TTCATTGCTTAACGTCCGATTCGGATCCCTGTTGGGCCCACGCGGACTACTCCTTATATACATATGGGGAGAAAACTCTATTTAAGAAAACCCCGTGATCCGTCTCCCCGCCTTTTGGGGCTCGCTTACAAGTCGCCTATAAGTCACCAGTGGTGCTCTACTACCTTACTTTTTGACCTCCTTGGGAACTACTACTGCCGTAACAAACCTACGGACGCGCTAGTATTACACACTGTACTCTACTCCTGTAGAGTTATTAGGGGGCGCCTATTACTCGCCCTTTGCCTTCTATTGCTATTTCCTTTGCAACCCGGAACTGGTCTAGCATATTTTGGCTAATAAGCCACTAGGTAGCCGCCTTGAGGCCTTTCTATATTAAGAGTAGTATATTATAGTTTTCTGTGCCAGCTGCTAAGAGTATTGCTTCTTAGCTAGTGCGTAAGGGGCACTGGAGAAACCGAGAAAGGCCCCCCTAAATCACTCCTTAAACCACTCCAAAAGGTCCAAACAGCCTGCCTTAGGAGTATAACAGGCGGGTATAAGCGAACGGCCACAGCACTGCTCGAGAAGGAAGCCAATATTCCCCCCCTACAACTATATATTAAAGCCGATGCAATGTAAAGGGTGTAAAAGGAACGCAACTCTAATGTTACAAAGTATATCAAGACATGCCTAAACAAACTATAGAGGGACCCTAGGGTGCCCTGTAGAAGAAGGAACCAACAACCCCAAAGTAGGGAAGATATATTAGGAAAACAGGTAGAAAAAGTAGAAGAAGAATGGTACGGCGCTAGGGCCCAGGCCTATATAGAGAAGGAAGGGAGACGCGTAAGAGGCCAGCAAAGACAACAGCAAGGGAGAGAAAGGAGCCAAAGTAGAGCATAAAAGAGTACTAGAAAACCATCTACCGCAACACAATACTGGTTGGACCGACGCTGGAGAGACGAATAGGAGTTAAAGATACAGAGGCAGACTTAGGCAAGGGGAACCTAAGCCGTAGCATGGGTAACGCTATAGGGGGTAAATACCTAAGGGCTCCAAGAGGGCCTAACAAAGGCAGAAAACACAATAGCAACACTCTTAAGGACAGGAATAATAGGACTAAAAGATTAGCTTTACTGGGTAGGTGTCTTAGTGGGTAGCCTAAGGTATAAATATAGCTGGCTAAAACAGACACCAAAACACATAATACTATTATGCCCCAAATGCTAGATCCATACGTCATGGTTGGCCGGACAACTGCTGTATATAGTAGGCGTGACCTCTGGAAGCATGGATATACTGCTTATATTAACAACATCTTAATATACAGCAATAATCTGGCTAAACACTGAAAATATATTAAACTGGTCTTATAAGCCTTATATGGAGCTAGCCTATAATTAGATATAGATAAGTGCGAGTTCCACAAAATGGAAGTCCTATATCTTAGACTTATTATTTCTATAAATAGCGTATAAATAGACCCTAAGAAAGTTAAAGCAATTATAAACTAGTAAGAACCTAAAAATATTAAGGACGTAAGGGCCTTTATAGGCTTCGCTAACTTCTACTAACAGTTTATTAATAACTTCTCCGCCCTAGTTTTACCCCTTATAGCCTTAACCTAAAAGGATAAAGCCTTTATCTTTAATAAGGAATATAAGAAGGCCTTTACTTATCTAAAGGTTATATTTACTACTATGCCTATACTTTAACACTTTGACCTAGACCAAATAAGTATTATAGAAGCTAACTCATCTAATTATATTACTAGAGGCATTCTGTCTTAATATAATAAGGAAGGAGTATTACACCCTATAGTATACTTCTTAAAATAACTAAGCCTAGCTAAGTGTGATTATAAGATCTATAATAAGGAGTTACTGGCTATTATTAGATGCTTTAAGCAATAGCGACTAGAACTAGAAGGAACTGGATTTCTAATTAAAGTTCTTAGCGATTATAAGAACCTATAGTACTTCACAACTATAAAATAGCTAAGCCACCGTTAAACCTACTGGTTAAAATATCTGTCCTAATTCCAATTCTTAATTATATACCGCCTAGGCGTTTAAGGCTAGAAGCCTAATACCCTAACCTAACATTTACAAGATATACCAGCTTAAGAAAAAGCGCGCTCCTACCATAATTAGACTCTGCTCCACCCTAAGCTATTTAATCCCCCTATTAAAGACCTTATAGTACATACCCTTAAAATAACCGATTAAACTATTAAACAGATTATAGCTAATAAATATCCAAATAATAAATTTATCTAAGAGACGCTTAAGCTAATTTAAGATGGCGTTAGACGCTTAAAAAATATTTCTCTAAGTAAATATAAAGCCCGCGGAAACTGCTTGTACTACTAGAACCGCCTAGTCATCCCTAATTACAATAAACTTAAACTTAAGCTCCTTAAGCATGTATACAACCTACCAGTAGCCGGCCACCCAGGCTAAGGAAAAACCCTAGAACTGCTCTAATAAGAATATTACTAGCCGAATATACATAATATAATACAAAGATATGTCTCTAGCTGCTACACCTGCTAATAAGCTAAAGCTTTATATAAGATGTATAATAGCTTTCTAAAGCCACTACCTATTCTAGACTAAAGATAGAAGGATATCTTAATTAATTTTATTATTAATCTCCCTATAAGTAAAGGTTGTATAAATATTATGGTAGTTATAGACCAACTATCTAAGATAAGACACTTAATCGCCTACCCTAATATATTAACACCTGCCATTGCCCGACTGTTCCTAGATTATATATAGAAACTCTACGGACTCCCTAAAACAATTATCTCTAATAGAGGCCGCTAGTTTATCTTGGTGTCACGGAACCCTAGCGTAGGGGCCTCCATAGGAGAGCCCCGTGCTCTCGCGTACACCTTACGTACAGCTTACGTCAGCTACGCGTAGGTATATCACCTCCTTACGCCCTTGACCCTTATAATCGATCGCGCAACGTCTTGTAGACTCCCTAAATACATATGTTCTGTAGCCATTGCCCCTGTCCCGTGACATTACGTTGCGCCTTTTTTTTTATTATCACCGACGCTTAGCCTACGACCAATTCTATGTCTCTATGATACTACAGGCGCTGTTAGAAGCAGCGTGTCTCCCACCTTATACTTCCAAAGAACTGACGATAGTAAGACGAAATTCCTTACTAGCTACTATGTTAAACTCAAAGAACAATCTAATACCTATATTGAACCCATGACGCCAATTAATCCCAGGAGGATTTAATTTACCAACTATAGCCTTAATCCCTGAAGGGAAGCCTAGTGGCTTAAAAGACTACAATGACCTTAATAAGGTAGATACTGATAATGTCTTATCCTTTATTAACTACACAACTACGGATAAATAAGCTAAAGGGCTACTACCTATTAAGATCGAGATACGAGACGCCGAGACTTTTTTAAAAATGGTAGTATGAGAACCTAATAAATACTACCGCCTTCTATAGAACTACTATCTAAAGCTTATATAAGCTGAGATACGTGCTGCCTAAGATCATGATATTATCTAAGACCTATAAGCTTGTGAGGCGCTCGCCGATAATATACGCTAAGAGATTAAAGACGACCTCCGCGTGTCTGAATGCGACGTTTAATAATTAAAGAAGGCCAAGATTATACTTATTGCTACGGTTATAGAAAGAGAGGGTATAATTAAATACCTATAATCTCAGCTTAATGAGCACATTTGTAACGATACTAGACACCCCTTTACTGTATATAACGCTACCTAAGTCTCTACGCCCCCGGCAACCTTACCTACCTAAACTGCTACTGTAGGGTCTAATATATGCTACCCTAATCCCCTAATCTTCTAGGGTGACCGTAAGGAATACAGCTACTAGAAGATGCAAGTCCATAAGAAACTGACCTAAAGCGCCTATCTTTTCCCTATAGAAGATGCTAAGATTGGCTATATTATTGGGCGAATAAAGGGCATCCCATTTAATAGGCTCTTCGCTTAATAGGAGACTAGCAGTCCCTAGAAATGGCAGTCTTACTAGGAAGCCCTTAAGGACCTTGACTAAATGTACCGCAACTATAACCTAGTAGCTACCAGTTGAGCTAAACTATGTGCCCTAAAGATAAGTCCTACTGAATTATTTAATGAGTTCTATGTTAAATTCTAGGAATACACTGGAGTACTTGCCTAAGATAATGCTGAAAACCAGGAAGATCTTCTTAAAAAAGTTACTTATTGCCTTAGTTACGCAGCCGCCAGTCATAACTATAATGATGTTTATGATATGGTAGCAGCCCTATAAAAGATTAAATAATGGCTGAACTAGATTGCTACTGTAAACCCCTGCCTAAAGACCTCCCTATAGAAGCCCTCTGGACCTACTAAACCACTGACGCCCACTACCCTAAGTAATACTACTGGTCCTAATATTGACCTCTCTATACCAACCTTCCCGCAGAAGCTACTAGACGGAGAATGTAAGCTACTCTAGAAGCTAAAGCGTTGCTATAGATGCCGTTAAGAAGGCTGTTACAGCTATAGCCCAAACTGCCCAATGGCTAGGTTTAGCGGCCGTTACCTAATACCTAACCTAGTACCTTAAACACTAAATATGTTGCTACGTACTACTACTGTACAAGATAAAAACACAGCAATAGTAGTAGAGTTGGATATGGAAATGGAAAACGCCAAGTCCTAGCCCTAAGTTATAGGCTGGGACGCCTTAATAATAAGGGGATCTATATATCGGCCTGCTTAATAAATAACTTAGTAAAGATAAATGGACGGAAACAGATAGTTTTACCTATAATAGGAATTACTGCCAAAAAATAATATAAAAGCCGTTCTATAATTAATTGTGGAGCTATTAATAAATTTATAGATACCTAATTTATGCGTACTTATAACCTACCTACCTTACCCCTTACTAAAGCCCGCGCCCTATAACTTGCTAATAGTAGTTGTACTGTATAGAAGATTACCTATATGGCATAACTCCACCTAGATATAAATGGGCACTAGGAAGAGCTCTGGGCCTATATTATACTACTTGCTAACTACCCTATTATCCTTAGAATAAACTGGCTTGAATAACACAACCCTACTATTAACTGGAAAAAGAGAGAAGTAACCTTTAACTCTAAATACTGTAGAGAGACTTGCCTAGGGCATGGCCTAGCCGCCTCTACCTACTTTTTAGGATATTAACCTAAGGAACCTATTATTACCCTACCTATAACCAACTGCCACTACGTAAGTGCCGTGGCCTTCTACTGTATAGCATGTAGGAAAGGCTGGACTATTACTACAGCCTCCTAATTATAACTATATAAGCTTAATAAAGAATAGGACTATGTCCTCTATAGTAATAGGATAGATATAGTCGACCTCCTAGAAAATAATGCCCCCGTAGAACTTTATAGACTTTTACCTTTAGACTTTGAGAAGTTTATAAAGCTTAAAAAAGGACTTACTAATAAGGAACTCCGCAAGCTCCTCCCTAAGAGGTACTATGACTTTATTAACGTGTGCTTATAAAAGAGCGTAGATATACTCCCCCTATATTGACCTAATAACTGTGCCATTAATACTAAATAAGGAAAAACGCTACCCTATAAGAGACCCTACCTAATGTTAAAAGATAAACTTCTAGTTGTTAAAAAGTATATTAATAAGCACTTTGATAAAGGGTTTATTCGTCCCAGCATATCCCTAGCAGCCGCCCCTATCCTCCTTGCTAAGAAGCCAAGAGGAGGTATTTAATTCTATGTTGACTATAAAGGACTTAACGCTATTATAATTAAGAACTGATACCCCATACTGCTTATATATAAGACTCTTAAGCGGCTTAGCTAAGCCAAAATCTATACCAAGCTTAATATTATTGCCGCCTTTAACCGCCTCTGAATATGGGAAGGTGATAAATAGAAAACCGCATTCGCATCGCGCTTTGGCTAGTTTAAATATACTATTATGCCCTTTAGCGTATACAATGGCCTAGGCAGCTTCTAAAGCTATATTAATAATGCCTTATAGGACTACCTTAATAACTTCTACTCTGCGTACCTGGATGATATACTTATTTATAGCGACGACCCTTCTAAGTATACTGAGTATATTTAAAAAGTCCTACAGCGCCTTAGGGACGTAGGACTTTACATTAACTTAAAGAAGTGCGAATTCTCAGTTATAGAAGTAAAATACCTTAAACTAATTGTTACTACTAAGGGTGTCCGTATGGACCCTAAGAAGGTACATATAATTACTAAATGGTAAACCCCTAATTACATTAAGGATGTATAAGCCTTTCTTGGTTTTGCTACCTTCTATTAAAAGTTTATATATAACTTCTTGGGTGTTGTAGCACTACTTATAGCAATAATGTAAATAAAAGGCCTTTCTATAAAAGGAAGAAAAATATATCTACGTTTTATCTGGACGCCTAAATACGAGAAGGCGTTCTAAGACCTTAAAGATACTTTTACTAAAGCACCTATCCTAGCTTATTTTATACCAGGACAATAACTCTATCTTAAAACTGACTCCTTGGACCACGTTAACGCAGGTGTCCTCTCCTAAATGGGTAATAACGGCCTTCTCCACCTAGTCGCATTCTACTCGTCTAAGCTTACACCGCAAGAATGTAACTATGAGATCTATAATAAAGAACTCCTTGCCATTATACGAGTGTTTAAGGAATTCTGATTAGAACTTTCCTTAGCAGAACCTAACTGGCCAACTGAAGTCCTTATAGACTATCGCAATCTTAAATACTTTATAATTATAAAATAGCTAAACCGACGCTAAGTACACTGGAATAAGTTCCTCTCTAGTTTTAACTTTAAAATTGCATATAGGCTAGGAGTATAAGGTACTAAGCCTAATAGCCTAACACGCCGCTCGCAAGACCTTCCTTAGTCTAAAGATAACCCCTATAACTAGTTCTAATAACAAACAATCCTAAAAGCACGAAATTTGGCCCTAGGTATACTACCTATAATAGAGCTAACTATACCTTAGCTTTATACAACAGAACTAGAGTTACCTCCTAAAATTAACGAGCTTATTACTACGGTATATAATACCTCTGTTGACCCATTATTGTATTAACTTATTGCCGCAAAGACCGCTAGCACCTGTATAATGCCTACTAACCTCCAAAGCTTAGGCCAGATTGATATAGCAGCCTTAGAAGTAAAAGAGAATAGGCTCTATTATAGAGGCCGCCTATTTATTCCTAACTCAGAAAATCTACAACGGTAACTAATTTAAATGGCCTATAACCTTTAATTAAGCGGCCACCTAGGCAAAGGAGAAACCTATAAGCTTCTTAGCCGATACTACTTCTGGCCTAAAATAATAGACTTAGTTAAACACTTTATAGGCGCCTGCTATGGTTGTAAGCGCGCTAAGGCCTTTAATACAAAGTACTAAGGACTACTGCACCCTCTACTAGTACCTATATAATAATGGGCAGATATTGCTATTAATTTCGTTATTAACCTACTACCCTATAAATAATGGGGCCGTACCTACAAGAACATCCTTATAATAATATGCCGACTTATAAAAGAGCGCCACTACGTCCTAACTAAAGGCGTAGCTATTAGTGACGTCACTAACGCCTTCCTCCGCAAAGTCTACTAATTACATAGGTTACCTAACTTAATTACATCCGACTGAGGTATATAGTTTAACTCTAATATATAGAGACAAATCTGCTAATGCCTTAGCATCTCTGTTAAGATGTCTATATCCTTCTACTATAAAACCGCTGGATAACTAGAAAACGCTAATGCTAGTATAAAAGCGTACATACGACAGGTAGTCGCCTATAGTTAAGATAACTGGGTAGATTACCTTCTACTAGGTGAATTTGTAGTAAATAACCATGTCTTAACTACCATAGGACTTACACTGTTCTTTGTAAACAAGGGTTATTACCCCTGATCCGGTATAGAGCTACTAGAACCTATTAAAAAGAAATTGCTATATAAAAAATGCCTTAAGATGCTACTTACCAACCAGTATGTAGACTGTATAAAAAATCTACTCGACTACTATAAGGGAGAAATGGCCTGGGCTTAAGCAAAGCAGGCCTACTTCGCCGACTGTTATAGAACGCCACCATCGGAGATGCGTATTGGCGACTGGGTATAGCTAGATGTACGCAATATCTCTACGTAGAGGCCTATGAAGTTACTTAATTATAAGAACCTCGGCCCCTACCTGATTAAACAAGTTATTAATAGGGGAGTCGTATATAAGCTAGAGCTCCTGCCTGCCCTAGCCACCCATGGGATATAGCCCGTATTTTACCTATAGCTACTATACCTTTACCAGCCTAACCCCCTACCGGGATAGATACAGCCTAAACCTCTACTAGTACTAATCCGAGATAAGAATAAAGATAAGAACCATAAGGAATGGACCGTTAAACGAATTATTGACTTTAAATACTTTGGTAAAGGTAGAGGACGGCGGCTCTACTACAGAGCTATCTATATAGGATTTGATATAGATTAGCCAGAATGGTAACTATAGGAAGACTTTAAAAATGCAAAGGACCTAATTAGCAATTTTTACTACGCGAACCCACAGAAACTAGGCCTAAGTAGAGATTTTGTACCTAATCCTCTATGGGAGCCCTTATAGAGTTAAACCGTTGTATATTGCCATATAAGGGCAAGTTGCTGTTAGATTACCGCAGATTGCCATTACGTAATAGTAAAATGCGATTATGTGACCGGAATATTAATAAGATGTCTAGGAACTTCGACTGGCGGTTAAAGTTGTCTAATTGGTTAGATTTTTAGGTGCCAAGCCTTATTACATGACGTTGTTTTAAGCCCTCAGCGATACCCCCTTACTTTTCCTTCTCTATACCTTAAATGTCCCTTCTATATGTATATAGCAACCACAGCGTTGCCGGAGCTCTGCCTCTATAAGAGGGGGGGTAGTGTCACGGAACTCTACTATAGGGGCCTCTATAGGAGAGCCCCGTGCTCTCGCGTACACCTTGTGTACAGCTTACGTCAGCTACGCGTAGGTATATCACCTCCTTATACCCTTGACCCTTACGATTGATCGCGCAACGTCTTGTAGACTCCCTGAATACATACGTTTTGTAGCCATTGCCCCCGTCCCGTAACACTTGGTGTTTTAAAAAGAACTAACTACCCAACTCCGCATTAAAGCACTATTGTCTATAGTATATTACCCAAAAACAGATGGTTAAATAAAATATGTAAATGCTATAATAGAACAGTATATTTGGATATACACGTCGTATTTACAGGATAACTGGATAGACTGGCTTACATTTACTAAGTTTACTGTAAATAACTCTGTCTTAGAAACTATAAAGATCTCCCTGTTCCTGGCTAATTATAGCTAGCACCCGCGAATGGGTTTTAAACCCTTTAGTAATATTCCTTACCCAGCTTATTAGGCCTTATAAGTTGCAGAAGTAAACAAATTTATAAAGAAGATGGAAGAACTATAAGAGTTTCTTACTAATAAAATAACATAGGCCCAGTCTGTCTATAAAGCCACAGCAAATAAGAACCAAACCCTAGTACTGGCTTAATAAATTAATAACTTTATCTAGCTAGATATAAGAAATCTAAACATAAAATAACCTACTAAGAAACTTAATTAGAAGAACGCCGGCCCTTATAAGGTTAAAAAAGTTGTCTCTCCTTATGCCTACTAACTGAAGCTCCCTAATACGGTTAAAATCCACCCCATATTCCATACGTTAGTCCTCTGTCTTGCCGCCCCTATATTAGACGCCTTACCTGGATAGATTTAAGACCCTCCCCCACTAGTTGAAGTAGATGGCAAGGATAAGTACCTCATTAAAAGAGTTAATAATATTAAGTATAATAAACGGAAACGTAAATATATATACCTTACAAAATGGAGAGGCTTTACTAAGCCCTTATGGAAACCCATTAACTCTATAGGACTTATACAAGCCGCAGAAGACTTTCATAAACTCTACTTAGAACTACCACAGCCCCGTCTCGCAGAAGCTTAAGTTTAAAGGGGGGGTCCTGTTATGGGACACCTCCGTAACACCTTATATACGTCTACCTGTTTCTACCTGTTTCTACTATCTTGACCTCTATATTAACGACTCAGTTAGTTAAGGCACATAACAGCAATCCGAGGCAATTCGCCATTACGTAACGGCAATCTATAGCAGTTCGCCGTTCTCTACCGTATTCTACTAAGTTCTGCTAGGACTATGACCCAAAGCCTATTCTGCCCTATGCACGCGTTAACTAAGCAACCAAGTCATTAATATATACCCTTTTCTTCCCGTTTCCTTACTTCCTTTCCTTACGCAACGTCTTAATCTTATCACACAGTTTATATATATAGCTTAATAATATCTACTTCGCTATATATTATCACCACTTGTACTCGCTCTGTGATATGTCTCTATAACCGTATCCAGCTTTAGTTAATAGATCTTAAGGACTAGATCCTAGGTAAATAACTCCTTAAGTTTCTAAAACAGCTTTCTTTGCCTACTGCCTTATATCCACAGTTTCTCTTTTTTTATAAGTCTAGTAAATAGCTCTATATTCTTTAACCACTGCGTAATAAACCTTCTATAGTAGTTATAGAACCCTAGAAACAATTTTAACTACGTAATATTCTCTAGTTTTTACCAACTTACTATAGCTTTAACTTTCTTTAGGTCTATGCTAATTTTTCTTAGTTTAATAATAAATTTAATAAAATTTGTCTTCCTGGTAAAGAACTTGTATTTCTTAATTACTACTAGTATCTTTTCTTCTTATAGTCTCTTCAAGACCCATTTAATATATTCTCCGTGCTTTTCCTTGCTTACTAAGTAGATAATAATATTGTTAAGGTATGCTATAACAAACTTATTAAGGTATTCTCCTAACACACTATTAATTCTTTTTTAAAATATTACTAGTACGTTTATAAGCCTAAACTGCATTACTAATAGCTTATATAGTCCTTTTTTTAACCTAAAGGCTACCTTTTATTTATTACCTTCCTTAATCCTAATCTAATAGCACGCCCATCTTAGATCTATTTTTGTAAAGATTTATACATTACCAATTCTATTCTAAATTTCGCTAATTAAGGGTAAAGGATACCTATCCTTCCTAGTAATGCTATTTAATTATCTGGTGTTAACATATATCCTAAGTTTTCCGTTCTTCTTTAGTATAAACAATACTAGATATCCTGTTAATAACTGCGATAGTCTAATATATCCCTTTTGTAGGTTTTCCTAGACAAACTCTTTAAGCGCCACTAACTTTGTTTTAGTAAGCTTATAGATTAAAAAGAACTTTAGACTTATTTCTGGTTTTAATTCTATCTTATAGTCCCAAGCTGTATACTTTAATAGCTTCTCACTTTCTAGGCTCTATAGTTTTTTGCCATACTTATAGTATCTCTTTAGTATATAACTTAAGCCTCACTTAGTCTCCTTATATATCGCTCTGACCTAGTACTATACTGTCTTAGTAGCTTATTATACTTTATATTCTTAAGTATTTTTAATATCGACCTAACCTATAACCTAATTAATCTTTAGATTATATTTCTGTAACTAAGGCACTTCTAGTATCGCCTTATCCTTCCCTAATAGTAGGATATTAAAAGACATTTTAACTTATCTTCCTTTAATGGTTATCTAAATAGGTCCTGTTTTAAGATTAATAATACCTCCTCTATAGGCTATTAGATCTCTAGAAATTGTTATTAACGAGTATAGGTGTTTATTTTATCTATATAGTAATCTTATTCTTTTAACTGCTATTAGTAATATATAGTTTCTTATTGCTCTACTGTCTACTAACGCTTTAAACTTTTAATCTTGCCAATTAGCTTATAAATTTAGGTATTGTTCTGTAATTTCTTTAAGGGTCTAAGGCTCTACTATTAGCTCCCTCTAATTTTATAGGCCTCCCCTTTTCCTAACTATTAGCTATCATTTTTTAACTATACTTAGTCCTCCCTAGGCCAGTATTTAGTTCGCTTCTTTTCTTTAATATGCTATAAACACGTATTTTCTAGGCACTTCTACTACTATTATTTATCTAGGCATTCTTCCGTAAGGAACCTTTTAGGTTAAAGTATTAAGTTGCCTAACTCCTAAATATTTACTAGGTGTTATCTATATATATACCTAGTGTCTTAATATCGCTTCTCGTCTATTATCCAATATATTCTTATTAGATACTTATAATATTTGTCTTTTAGTGCTCTATATATATTATTTATATTATTTATATTTATAATCCATGCCAATATATAATGCGCTAGGTGTCTTAGGTTAACTCTTAGCTCGTTTATATCCTTAAGTTTAAACCTCTCTTATATTAATCTGAATACCGCTATATCGTTTACTAGTACTAATACTTGTATTATGTCTCTCTAGTCTATAGCCTATTTCTTTAGATTCTTTAATATTATAATTAGTGCTCCTTTAATATAACTTATCTATTTTTCTAATATAGCTTAATTTAGTATAACTTTCTTATCTAGCTATATGTAAAAGTCTTCCTACTTATTATTTCCTTTTTGCTTATACTACTTGCAGTACAGCTCCGTAAGTATATACAACCAATTTATAAGGAAGTATCTTTTTATTACTATGTTGTTATAATCTTTGGTATATTATTCTATAAATCCAGTTAAAATCCCTAGATCCATTTCTTATTCTAGTTTGTCTAACTATTTAGCTTTTAGCGTTTCTACCCTTGGCCTATTTATAATTTTCCATATAGGTGCCCTATCTCTTATACGTTCTAGTATACTAGATCTCTAGTCTAGTTTCTATTCTTGCCATATAATAATTTATTACCTAAACTTATCTATGCTTTCTTATCGCCTACGTCTTATAGCTAAATTCTTAAAGTCGTCTTACTTCTTAATTGTTGTGTTAACCTTTTAACCTTTAGGCTAAATACTACGTTTACCTAGAACTGCTATAGTCCTTATTCGTTCTTTAAAATCTTAGCTCCCTAGAAATCTTCATCCCGAGCTTATTTATTTGTCTTTAAACTAAGCTGCTACCCTTTCCCATCGGCTATCGTCTATTGTAGGTCCTTAGATATACCTTATCTTATCTTAAGAATCTTAAGCCTATAGCCTTTTACCTTTATTAAGTGGTAAGCTAGTACTAGCAGTTATCTACTTACTTAATTTTTTTAGACATTACTCCTTCTGTCTTATAAAGTAATAAATACCGTATCTAATGGTGTTATAATGTCCGTTACTAACCCTCGTTTAGTGGAGATCTCAGTCTCTGCTTCTATTGCGTTTTTATTTTATTTTATTTTTATATCCGTTGTATTATACTACGTACAATACTGCGCATGCAGCCTCGGGCTATGACGCTATAGTTCTATATACATGAATCCTTTCTAGGTAGCTTAACATATACTAGTAGCTATGTCCTAATAGTTTATAAACCCCTAAGGGTTTATAGCTCCTCAGTAAAATACTAAGTTACTACAACTACTATGGAATGAGAAAACGGTAGGAAAAACCATAGGAAATCCTAACACCTATCCCTATCCTTTTGCAATTTATTTCTATCCTTTTGCTCTCTACTATCTTTTTACTAGGAGCCTAGTAGGAGTTACCTCCTTCTAGAATCCTATTTATTTTATCTCTTCTTCTATAGAACCTTCTACGCTAGTACTATATATATACTAGTTTAGCTGCTCTAAGATTCTCACAGTCTTTACTATTAGCAAAGTGTTTTTCCTTACAATTAATG
>Ga0307507_10008819_pt1 | contig 13758 bp, 17 predicted proteins | sample 7_EM_MG_FD_207223 | JGI IMG/M metagenome (GOLD analysis project Ga0307507, IMG submission 207223) | Populus trichocarpa ectomycorrhiza microbial communities from riparian zone in the Pacific Northwest, United States - 7_EM | ecosystem: Host-associated > Plants > Roots > Unclassified | place...
GCGGTTGGTCGACGCCAGCAGCCTGCCGACGAACGAGCAGATCGGCGCCGAGTGGGAGGCCTTCCTCGGCTCGGTGAAGCGTCCGGACGCGCAGCAACGCATCGGGAAACTGATGGAGCTTGGTTTGTCGACCAACGCGGAGCTCGAGAAGCGTCTGGACGACTACACCGGCAATCTCGGCGGGTCGTCGAAGTGACTCGCGACCGCTGGGCTGCGCATGACCGACAGCCTGACGCGCGAATCGTTCACGTCGAGCCAGATTGAGGTGCACCACCTTGCGTATCGTGCGTGGGCCGCATCGAACAGCGGGCGCGCCGAACGCCCAATTTGATCAGAGGAAGATCTATGTCCAACAACCAAGCTTCACAGACCGCTACGGCGGAACGGCGACTGAACGAACTCGGCATCCAGCTGCCGGTCCCACCACAACCGTTCGGCGCGTATGTCGAGGCCGTGCGGGCCGGCCATCTGCTCTTTCTTACGGGCATGCTGCCCACGGTAGGCCGCGAGGTGAAATTCGTTGGACGCGTGGGCGCGGAGTTCGACGTGGAAGCGGGACGCCAGGCGGCACGCCTTGCAGCGACGAACGGAGTTGCCTTGGCCCGTGAGCACCTGGGCTCACTTGACAAGGTCATTCGCATCGTCCGTCTCGGGGTGTCCATCGCGACGGCTGGGGACTTCCGTGATCATCCCAAAGTGGCGGATGGTGCCTCGGAGCTGCTCCAGGATATTTTCGGGGCAGAAAGGAATCCTTCCCGTCTGGTGATCGGAGTGGCCAGCCTTCCTCTCGGCGCAGTGGTCGAACTGGAGTTGATCTTCGAGGTGGAGCCCGGCTGATCAGTCTTGGTCGGCCGGCAATAGCGCCTGGGTTATTCCGTGTAGACGGAACCCCCTGTTTTCGACGTTGACCCAGGGCATTCGCTGCTTCGGGCAGTCAATGTCCCAATCGGATTGGCCGTGAGCGTTGTTGAATGAACCAGAGTTCGACGTCAGAACCAAAGCAAACTCCAACGGAGATCGAAATGACAGAGCTGTCCATACCCGCGACGTTCGGCGTCGATCACATCGGACTGAGCGTCCGGGATCTTGAAAGCACACGTCGCTTTTTTTGCGCCTGCCTGGGATGGCGCGTTGTTGGCGAACGACCGGACTATCCGGCCGCGTTCGTTTCCGACGGCCACGACATAGTCACCTTATGGCAGGTCGAGGTACCGGAACGCGCTGTCGCATTCGATCGCCGCGCCAACGTCGGCCTGCACCATCTCGCGCTTGCGGTCGCCGATCGCGACGGATTGGATGCCCTCTATGAGCGCGTTGCCAAATGGCCGGGCGTCGTTGTGGAATTCGCTCCGGAGCTATCGGGCAAGGGTCCCAAGATCCATTTCATCGTACGCGAGCCAAGCGGCGTACGGGTCGAATTCGCCTTCGACCCGCGCCTCGAGGAAGCACGCAAGCAGCGCTGACTCAGTCGAAAGAGTTCGCCGAGGGTTCGACTGTCAACTTCAGACTGGTTGCAACCAGTCGACTTGGATCGGCGACTGTCAGCTTGTGATCACAGCTGACGTTGGCGACAGCGTAGGGTGAAGGGCGGCTCCGCCTCAGGAGCGGGCATTGGTCAAAGACCGCAATGCGGCAGGGCGAAGGCGGGTGGTAGGCAGCACAGGCCGGGCCTGTCGGCGCTGCGGTCCGGAGGCAGCGTCATCTTCGTCACCGCCGTCTCGGCGCGTATTTCTCGTCCAGGTGTCGCGGGCCTGGGCGCCGTCAACGGTGCACTCGACGCGAAGATCGGCACGCTCGCGCGCGAATTCGCGCCGAGCCGCGTCAATGCGGTGTCGCTCGGCGTGATCGACACCGCGTGGTGGGGCAGGCTGCCCGCCGAGACCAGGGCCGCCGTGTTCGAGGAGCAGGCGCGAACCTTGCCGGTGAGTCGCGTCGGCCGTCCGGAAGATGTCGGTCATGCCGTGTTCTTTCTGGTCGAGAACGGCTTCGTCACCGGCAGCATCGTCGAATGCGACGGTGGATTGCATCTGCTGTGACAGGCCGGGCTACAGCGCGAGGTTCAGGCCGCTCGCGACATCGAAGAAATGCGCCTTGTCCATGTCGATCGCGAAACTGCGCACCTCGTCGTCCAGCGTGTCATCGTCCGCGCCTGAACGCGCGACCGCGCGATGCGGGCCGTTTCGGATGTCGAGCAGCGTGCCGTGGCCCAGATGCTGCCTCACGTCGATGGTCCAGCAAGAGCCCGGGGGAACCAATGCGCGGTCGTCACGGGGACGGACGTGGAAATGCTCCGGCCGCACGCCCATCACGACCCGCGCCACGGCGCGCCGATCGAGCGCCGCGCGCTTGGGCTCTGGCACGGCCAGGCGAATGCCGCACTCGGCGTCGATCACATGGCCATCGGCGTAGTTCAATTCGATGAAGTTCATCGCCGGGGACCCGATGAAGCCGGCGACGAAGCGATTCGCCGGCGCGTTGTAGACCACCAGCGGCGCGGCGGCTTGCTGGATCACGCCCTCGCTCATCACGACGATCTTGCTGCCCATCGTCATCGCCTCGGCCTGGTCGTGCGTGACGTAGATCGTCGTCGTGCGCAGCTCGTGGTGCATCTTGACGAGAAAGCTGCGTGCCTCGACACGCAGCTTGGCGTCGAGGTTCGACAGTGGCTCGTCCATCAGGAACACACCCGGTCGCCGCACCACGGCGCGCGCCAGCGCGACGCGCTGCCGCTGGCCGCCGGACAAGGCCTTCGGCAAGCGATCGAGGAACTTGTCGATGTGCAGACGCTTCGAGACGTCGCCCACCTGCCGCGCGATGTCGTCCTTGGCCACCTTGCGCAGCTTCAGGCCGTAGGCGATGTTGTCCTGCACCGTCATGTGCGGGAAGAGCGCGTAGGACTGGAACACCATCGAGATGTCGCGACTCTTCGGCGGCAGGTCGGTCACGTCGCGCCCGCCGATGAGCAACTGCCCGCCTGAAATCGACTCGAGCCCCGCCACCATCTGCAAGGTCGTGCTCTTGCCGCAGCCCGACGGGCCCACCAGCACCGTGAACTCGCCGTCGGCGATGTCGAGATTCAGATCCGCGATCACCTGGGTGCCGCCGTAGCGCTTGTTCACCTTGATCAGTTCGACTGCAGCCATGAAACCTTCCGTACCAGCCAAGTTGAAACCAGTCCTGCCGTCGAGCCCTCAGCCCTTGACGGCGCCAACGAAGTTGCCGCCCGAGAGCTTGCGATAGGTCAGCAGGAACAGTATCGCGATCGGGATCTGCGAGATCACGAGTCCGGCCGCCGGCAGATTGAACACCGAGATGTACCGGTCGCTGTTCAGCTTGAGCATGCCGACGGTGAGCGGGAAGTTCGCTTCGCTGTTCAGGAACACCAGCCCGAACACGAACTCCTTCCAGATGGCGATGAAGTTCAGCGTGTAGCCGACCAGGATCCCCGGCACCGACAGCGGCAGGATGATCTGCCAGAAGACCTGCCAGTCGGTCGCGCCTTCGAGGTGCGCGGCCTTCTCGATCTCGCGCGGGATCGTCGTCATGAAAGCGCGCAGCGCGAGAATCTGCATCGGCATGCCGTAGACGCCGTGCACGATGATCAGGCCGATGCGCGTGTCGAGCAGGTGCATCGCGCGCAAGGTGTCGTAGAGCGGAATCAGCACCGTCTGCTGCGGCAGCATCAGGCCCGTCAGCAGCACGCCGAAGATCAGCTTCTTGCCCGGCACCGGGAAGCGCGCCAGTGCGAATGCCGGTATCAGGCCGAGCAGCACCGCGAGCGCTGAGCCCAGGCTCGCGTAGACCAGGCTGTTCCACAGCAAGTGGTCGAAGCCGAGGCCGGACCAGACGTCGACATAAGGTTTGAAGGTCGGCGAGCTCGGCAGCGAGAACGGGCCGGCGAGGAAGTCCGCGTTCGACTTGATGGAGGTGATCACCATCAGCAGGATCGGCCCGAGCCAGACCGCGGCGATCAGCAGCGCGAACAGCGTGCCCGAGAGTTTCGGCAGCAGTCGCCAGAGTCGCTGCGACCGGCTCGCCGGCAGGCGCAACGCGAGTTCAGTCATCGAAGGCTCCCTTCAGCACCTTGCCGAGCACGAGCGCGGCGAGCGCCAGCGAGATCGCGAGGATGGCGACGCTGAGCGTCGCGCCGTAACCGAAGCGCGAGTTCCAGAAGCTCTCGAGGTAGACGACGTAGCCGAGCACATTGGTCTTGCCGAACGGCGCGCCCTTGGTCATGGTTGCGACCAGGTCGAAGGCGCGCATCGATTCGAACAGGGTCAGCATCACGACCACGGCCGTCACCGGCCGCAGCTGCGGCAGCGCCACGCTGCGTATCAGCGAGAAGTGCCCGGCACCTTCGATGCGCGCGGCATCGAAGGTCTCCTTCGGCACGTCGCCGAGGCCGGCGAAGTAATAGATCATCGGGATGCCGGTGAAGGCCCAGCCCGAGACCACCGCAAGCGTGTACAGCGCGACCTTGTAGTCGCCGAACCATTCGCGTATCAGAAAGCCCAGGCCGAGCCCGCGCAGCACGGTGTCGAAGGCGCCGAAGAGCGGGTTCAGGATCAGCAGGAACATCAGCCCGACCGCGACCAGCGACATCGTGATCGGGAAGAACACCACGGTGCGCAACAGCGTGGCCGCGTAAACCAGGCGCGAACGCAAGGCATAGGCGATCAGGAAGCCCAGGCTCACCGGGAACACGAGCATCACGACCAGCCACTTGAAGTTGTTCGCGAGTGCCGTGTAGAAGTAGTCGTCGCCGATCAGGTAGGCGTAGTTCGCCAGGCCGACGAACTTCTTCTCCGGCGTCATGCCGTTCCATTCGTGGAAACTCAGCCAGATCGTGTAGAGGATCGGGTAGCCGATGAAGGCGGCGAACAGCAGCAGCGGCATGCCGACGCCGAACACCGCGACGAAGGTGTGCTGGCGCGCGAAGGCGAGCATCGCACGCGGACCGTGTCCCTCCGATTCGAATTGATAGTGCGCCATCTGCGGCTCCGCCAAACAGGCCAAGCAGGCCCCGCGGGGCCGAAAATCAGACCTTGCCGCGCACCCGCACGGCTTCCTGCTCGGTCAGCTGCATCGCCTGCTGCGGCGACATCGCGCCCGCCAGCACCCCCTGCAAGCCGTCGAGGAACTTGTCCGAAATCGCCGGCGATACGGCATGGTCGACGTGCATGAACGTGAACGACCCCGCGTCGCCCATGGCCTTGCCCAAGCGCTGCTCCATCGGCGTCAGGCGCGACAGGTCGGCCGCGACGTTCGACGGGAAAGGCTTGTCGAGCTCGAGCTTCTTCGTCATCGCCTCTTTCGAGACCATCCAGTTCAGGAACTCGGCGGCGGCATCCGGGTTCTTGCTCTTCGAGTGGATCATGATGGTGTCTTCGGCAAAGACCGACATCGTCGGCTTCTTGGCGCCGATCGGCGGCAGTGCGAACCAGTCCATCGGCACCACACAGCATTGCGGGCTCTCGCCGCGAAAGCGCCCAAGGTTGAACGAACCCTGGTACCAGTGCAGTGCCTTGCCCTGGCTCCACGGCACCATCGCCGGGCCGACGTCGATCGAGTTGAACGACTGTTCGAACAGGCCGTCCTTCGCGAGCTTTTCCATCACCGCGGTGGCATCGACGAGGCGCGCATCGGTCCACGGGATCTTGTTGCCGATCACTGCATCGTAGGTGTCGAGCCCGTGCTTGTTGACGAGGATCGCCGACCACATGAATTGCGACGGCCACTTCTTCTGATTCGCGAGCAGGAAGCCGGCCATGCCTGCGCTCTTGGCCTTCTGGGCATTGGCGAGCAACTCGTCCCAGGTCTTCGGGACCGTCAGACCGAGCTTCTGGTAGAGGTCGGGGCGGTACCAGACCACCGATGCGCACATCTCGGTCGGTACGAAATGCTTGTGGCCGTTGATCGTCGCGAGCTGCACGCCGGCGGGCACCAGGCTCTTGTCCCAGCCGTACTTGGCGTAGTAGGGATCGAGATTGGCCGAGAAGCCGTTGGCGACCAATTCGGCGCCGCGGCCGCCTTCCCAGGAGTAGTAGAGGTCCGGCGGGCTGCTCGAACTCAGTTCGATGGTGAGCTTGGTCTTGTAGGTCTCGCCGTCGATGCTCGCACCGGTGACGTGGACGCGTGTGCCGTTCTTCTTGTTCCATTCGTCGATCAACCAGTTGGCGTAGATCTCCGAGGAAGGCCAGGGCGCGCGATAGAAATATCTCAGCTCGATCGGTGCGGCTCGGGCCACACCCATGATTCCGAAGGAGGCCGCGGCAACAGTACCGAGCGCGGCGGACTGCTTGACGAATTGGCGGCGGGATGCGTCGTGATTGTGCGGGTCGTGGTCGTTCATGGAGTCTCCTTTGCTGTGGTCACGGTGCGGGCGGAAGAGGACGAACGTGGCCCTTGGGTTCGGCGGGGGCCGAAGCCGCGTCCATGCGGGCATCGTCCCAGTGAAAAATGTGCGTCGCCCGGGGTCGGGTCATGGCGATCAAACGGGCGTTCGGCTCATCGGTTCCGGCCACCCATTGCAATGCGTCTTCACGGTTGCGGCCGTACCGTTCGTGGCGCTGGGTCAGGCGGTCCGTGCGGAGTGTGTCTTCGACATCGATGTACCAGACGTCGTCCAGCAGCGGCGCGACACCCGCCCAATGCCCCGTCTCGAACAGAAGGTAGTTGCCTTCGGTGACCACGAGCCGGGTCTCGGGGAATATCGGAACAACCCCTGCGATGGGTTCCTCGATTTCGCGGCGGAACTCGGGGGCGTAAACGATCTCATCGGCGCCTTGATGACGCAGCCGCTGAAGCAGCGCGACATAGCCCGCACTGTCGAAGGTATCCGGCGCACCCTTGGACCCGGAACGCCCGAGCCGCCGCAACTCGGCGTTGGCCAAGTGAAACCCGTCCATCGACACGACCTGCGTCAACGTCGGAAACGCATGCTGAAGTGCCAGGGCGAGCGTCGACTTGCCGGCGCCTGGCGGACCCATCAGACCGAGCAGCTTGCGCTGCCCATCCTCGAGGAGTTGGCGCACCCACGCCAAATGAACGGACGGCACGGCAGGAAGGTCGGGGACAGTCATACGCTGCGTGGTTTGTCGGTGGAGAGACGTCGTATGGCGGCGATTCTGGCTCACGCGCAAGCGCTTGCGCAAGCGCTTGCTATTAGGACTTTCCATAGCTTCGCTGCCTGCGCAAGGAGGGCCGTGCCAGAGCCTGTGCGCTAGGATCGACGGATGGCCGCCTGATGGTGCACGAGGTCAACGCCCACCGATCCGATCCGCGTCAGCGGAGTCGCCCAGCCCACATGGAGCATCAATGGTCACTATGGAAACCGTCGCGGCGGCCGCAGGTGTTTCGACCTCAACCGTTTCGCATGTCATCAACAAGACGCGCAAGGTGCACCCCGACACGGAGCGAGCCGTTCTGGACGCCATCGACAGGGTGGGCTACTCGCCGAATCATCTGGCACGGGCATTGGCCGGCGCGCCGACGCAAACGGTGGGTTTGGCCATCTCGGCGTTGTCGAACCACTACTTCGGGGAAGTGGTGCACGCGATCGAGGCAGAGTGCGCCAATTGCGGCCTGATGATGTTGTTGGCCGACACGCATGAAGACCCTGACTACGAATTGAAAGTGGTGCAGGCGCTCCATGAGCGGCGCGTCGACGGCATCCTGATCGCGCCGGCGGCCGGCTCGACCCACCGTGCTCTCGACTACCTGCGCGAAAGAAGCGTGCCGACCGTGCTGATCGACCGCTTCGTGGGCACGACGTTCGATCAGATCGCCGTGGAAAATCGCGATGCCGCGAGGACTTTGGTCTCGCACCTCGTGGGCCTGGGGCACAAACGCATCGCGTTCGTGTCAGGGGCTGCCGGCCTGTCGACAACGACCGAGCGCCTCGAGGGCTATCAACTGGCCCTGGAGGCTGCACGAATCAGATTCGATCCTGACCTGGTGAGGAGCGGCGAGTCCAAGATCGAGCCGGCCTGCGCGGCGGTGCGTCATCTTCTGGCTCTGGACAAGCGCCCGTCTGCACTCATGACCGGCAACAACCTGATGACGATCGGCGCCATGCGCGCTTTGCGCGCCGCAGGGCTGAGTGTTCCTCATGACATTTCACTCGTGGGCTTCGACGATTTCGACTGGGCCGATGTCTTTGCACCGCGATTGACCGTGATGGCGCAACCGGTCGAGAAACTCGGAACCAGAGCCGTGCGCCTGCTTGCCAGGCGAATTGCGAATCCGGGTGCGCGTCGCCAATCGGTTCGGCTCGCCCCCACGTTCCGTCTTCGCGATTCCGCTGCGGCAGCGCATCCGCGTTTCCGCTGAGCTGCCTGATTCTCTCTTCCGCCGTATGCATCCATTGCTCGCGGCACAACCTCAACTCGATGAGCCGCCGCAGGCGATCAGCATGAACGCGTCCAAATATTCCGGCGACAGATCGCGCATCGCCTGCAACGTGCGGTTGATGACGTGTGAGGAGTTCAGCGGACCGGCCATGGCAGGCACCTGTGCCAGAGCCTGGCGCAAACGCTGCTCGGCCCGCAGGCGCGCCCACGTGCCCTTGAACGCGCTCACGGCGTTCCTCGGCGACGCCGGCGGTGCTGCGGAGGAGGGCGGCGGTGCTCTCGGTGCTTCGTTCTGGTGCACCGCACTCTTGCGTGGCGCCGAAGGTTGGGGGGAAGTGCGAACCCGGCGAGCCTCCGAGTCGATCGACGAGTTCAGACAGCCCGGCCAACACGTGGCGGCGGAACGCCGCGTCCGCAATCAGCCGACGGTGGCACGGCGCGGCGCGGACGGGTCGCTCATGCTGAAATTCCTTCGTCTGTTCGACAAAGCCGGGGCCGCTGGCGAGTGTCGATGACGCGACGGTGAATCGAGCTACCTCGACAGCGGCGCGAGCGGCACGATCTGCGAGTTGGGCTCCTCGGGAATGTGCGCGACGTTGAGCACCATCGACACGGCCGCGAAGTAGCCGACCAGCGACGTCAGCTCGACGACACCGGCCTCGCCGAGACGCTCGACCGCCGCGCGATAGGTCGCGTCGCAAACGCCGCAGTGCGCGAGCAACTCGGTGGTGAACACATGCACGAGCACTTCCTCGTCGCTCATGCCGTTCGGCTGTCCGGCGAAGCGAAAGCCGCGGTCAGTGGCGCCGCGCCGGGCGGCGTGCTGCGACTCGGCGCTCTGGAGAGTACGACCGCGAGCCGCCTGCCAGCGGTACTCGCGGCCTATCACCAGCGCTATCCGGACGTGCGGGTCGAGCTGAGCACCGGCACCAACGACGCGCTCGTCGCCGCGCTCGCGGCGCGCCGCATCGACGCGGCTTTCGTCGCCGAGGCGCCCCACGATGCGGCCGTCGAGGCGATGCCGTTGTTCCGCGAACGCCTGGTGCTGATCTCGCCGGCCGGCCACGCACCGATCCGTCGTGCGCAGGACGTGGCCGGCGATTCGGTGATCGCGTTCCCGAATGGCTGCGCATAACGTCGACCCCGTTCAGCAACACCGTACCGGTGTCGCACTGCAAGTTTCCAGATATGAGGCCGAACGCGGTTGTCTTCCCGGCGCCATTCGGCCCGATGACTCCCACGAACTCGCCTTGTGTCACCTGCAAGTCGAGACCGCGAATGACGTGCGTCGACTTGAAGCTCTTTCGAACATCACGCAATTCAAGCAACACGTTCGCCCCGCTCATGCCCACTTGAGAAGCTCGAACTTGCGCTCGGTCGTGATCTCCGGCGCTGTCCGATTGTGGGTAATGAAGATCTCCGGCTTCCCTCGAGCGTTGACTCTCCACTGGCCTCCCGCCACCCGGATCTTCGAAACGTTCTTGATCCTGCTGCCGGCGAAGTCAAGGGTGGCCTACCGATCGCCTGACCGAGGTCGAGTGGATGATCGGCGAGAACAGCTTCGATAGTCTCTGCGGCCTTATCGCGGTGATGCGAGAGGCCGAACTCCAACAGCAGGAAGCGATCTACATGGTCGCGCGCGGTGGGATGTGCCTCTTGTTGCCTGTGCTCGGAACCCGGCTGGGGAGCACGCAGCTGCATGAGGAGTTTTCTGCGTTCTTGAAAGAACGCTTTGTCAACATGGCCCACATAGTCCAGCACGCATACGAGGGTTCCCCAACGTCTGCCAAGAGAACTCCGCCAATGCAACTCGTACCGGAAGATGGCGATCGAGAGCTCGCTGCGGCACGCATCGAACTGAAGTGGAAGGGCATTCAGCCAGATGAAATCTCGGAGACGCCATAGCGATTGGTTCGCCCGCGGTCTGACGATCTGACGCTCCAACATTGGCTTGGCAAGACTTTCTTCAATAGGCCAGACCCGGGCAAGCGAGCCGGATGTAGGACCGAGAAGAGCGTCCGTGGCAGACACCAATGCGACATTCGCTAGGCAGACCGTGGGCGCAAGGCGAGGCCTTCAATAGCCACGCCGAACTTCCGCAAGCGTCTAGCGAACCCACCTTGACGACGGGAACGGAGATCAGGTGTACTTCATCCCAATGCGGGCATTAGTACGTGCCAGTTGTCGCTGTAGGATGTCGTCATACTCGGCGGCGAACTCGAGCAGTTCTTCAATCTTGGCCACGGTGGTACCAAGTACCGACAGTTCAGCCCGGTCGTCGATGCTGTTTGAATTGGAAGCTCGATCCTGAAGCGCAGCCATCGTCGCCTTAGCCTGGGCGATGGATTCCTTGATACGGACGGTTGATTGGTTCATGCGCGTCTCGGCACGCGGAGTGCCCGTTCTGTACTGGGGAGATGTCGACAGCTATGGTTTTTGGATATTGGCACGGGCCCGCCAAGCACTGGAACCGCATGGGTCGCGCGTTGAATCGGTGTTGATGGACGTGTCGGCAGTCGAGAGGCATCTCCACTTGGTCGTCAATGAGCCGATGCAGACGAGCAGGGTGGACTGTCGATGGCTTCGCCCGTACGAGATCGAAGTCTACGAAGGACTGCTTGGAAACCGGTGGGGCAAGCAAGTTCGAATCGAGCAAGAGCGGATTTCGTGGCCTGAAGCATCAGCTCTGCTGCGCGAGTGGGCCTCTCGGCTTGCGTTCACATGACTGCACAAGTTCAGGTATGACGGATACAGGCGAGGTCCGTCCATGGCCCGCGGCCAGGCGATGAATGGTTCTGCGTGCTGGGGAGGCCGAGGCACTGATGCCCTTGCCCATGTACCCGTCGCAGGCCGGTACATGGCGTCTCGCATCAACTGGATTGACTGGGTCGCAAGCCAATGCATGCCGATTGTTCTCTGCCTGACCGCCGTCCAGGGCAGCGCGTACATCAAACGCTCTGCAGCGTAAGGAGCTCTCGCGTCACGTGCTCAATCGGCCGACCTCGGCCACGCACTTTGCCATCTCGGCCGCAAGGTCCACCATCCCGGCGCTGACCTTTCTGCTAAGTGGCATCGTTGCCCGTGCGGCGCGTGGCGACATGGAGCAGCCAAAGCGCCGCCGTCACGATCGTGATCAAGACCATCGCCAGTCCGAGGGCCTGCTGGTCGTCAAGCCGATAGGCGTTGCAAACGCGGGCTGCAGAATCCTGGTACAGAGTTCCAACCACGGTCGTCATCGGGAGCAAGTTGCCCAGAAAGAACGCTTGCACAACCACGCCGGCGCGTTGCCAGGAAAGTCGCAGCGCTGCACCGCTGGCGACCAGGGCGATCAGTTTCAGCGCCTCGACGCGCGCATCGACGAGTGCAAGATCCAGGACGCGCGGGACCATCAGCACAGCCAGCGTGAGAGCGCTGCCAACGAGGCCGGCGATGCCGAGTTCGTTCCAGCGCTGTGCGGCTGACACCCAACGAGCTGGCAGCTCCTGCACAAGAAGGGCGCCCAACAGCATCAGGCACGGATACTGGATCAGCATGTGGGCGGTCATGCTGGATTCGGTCATCCTCCTCACGGGCGGCAGGAGCATGAGCGACAGCAGGAGCAATACCGCGGCCGTTCGCCACGTTGCGCTCCGTGAGCCGGCGCGACGCATCGAAATCATTCGCCGGCCTCTCGTTGCGCGATCGAGCGGGCGTAGTTCAGCGCAAGTTCGAATTCGGTGTCGTCGAAGATCCGCACCAGGCGTCCGCGCCCGTCGAGGACGAGGAGCGCCGCGTTGTGCTCGTAGCCACCCCTCCCATCGTCGATCACCACCACCTGGAACGCTTTCAGAAGGCCTTGCAGCTGATCGGCATCGCGAACCGTTGCGATCGCCCATCGGTTCGGGTCGGCCCGCCACTGAGCAGCGTACCGCTGCAGGCTCGATGCATCGTCATGGGCCGGGTCGAAGCTGATCGACAGCAGCTTCACACCATCGGTCGTCTCCTTCGCGAGAGCGTGCTGAAGTTGCTGGAACCCGCTGCCCAGCGTCGTGCAGACCGTCGGACAGCGCGTGTAGACGAAATCGACGATCGTTGCTCTGCCGGCGCCGTTCAGCCAGGTGTGGAGGTCCGCGTCGACCAGCCCAGGGCCCGCGAGCGCGACCTTCGGTACGGCCACCGGTTGCTCGATCACGATGAGACGGCGCGCGCCCTCTGCGGTCCAGGCATGGAAGTCCCTTGTGATCCAGGCTGCACTCCACCATCCCAGCAGCGCCAGAGCAAGGGTGGACAGCGCCGTTCGCAACATCAGGCCACGCGCATGCGCACGGTCGTCGCGCGCTTGCCCGTCCCGGGCTTCTCAGGCGGCCGCACCGGCGGCAGGATGTCGGCGAGCGTGTGCCGGTCCAAACTGTCCATGAACCCTTGCAACGCGTTCTGGAGCACGCCGGTCAGTCGGCAATGGCCCGTCAACGTGCACGTGCTGCTGCTCGCGAAGCATTCGACCAGAAAGAAATCGGGCTCGATGCTGCGCACCACTGCACCGAGGTTGATCTCTTCGGGGCGTCGTGCCAAGCGCAGCCCGCCTCCCTTGCCGCGGACGGTGACGAGCCAGCCCCCCAACGCGAGCTGGTGCGTGATTCTCATCAGATGCGCTTCGGATATCGCGTAGGCCTGCGCCACTTCGGCGATAGTGCAAAGGCGGTCCGGCTGCTGCGCCGCATACATCAGCAGGCGCAGCGCGTAGTCCGACATCGTGGTCAGTCGCATGTTCAAGGTGTCTTTCCGGCCAGCGCCTTCAATTCGTCGTCGCCCGCGAAGGGCGTCGTTCGCGCGCTGGCCTTGCGCTCGGCCGCCATCAGATCGGACTTGATCGGTGTGGACTTGTTGGACCATGCGCTGCGAATATGGCTGAGAACGGCTGCCAGTTCGGCGTCGCCCAGCTGCGCGAAGGTCGGCATAGCCCCCTTGTAGGTCTGCCCCGCGACGCTGATCTCGCCGGTCACCCCATGCAGCACGATGTTGGCGAGAACGCGCGGATCTCCGTTGACCCATTCCGACCCGTCGAGCGGCGGGAACACGCCAGGCAGACCCTTGCCGGTCGCCTGGTGGCAGGCCACGCAATTGGTGTTGAAGACCTGCTGCCCGTCAGCGCCCTGGCCAGGCCGAATCACTGCCGGTCGCAGGTCGGACAAGGTGCGCCGGTCGCCGAGATCGGGCCGGCCGAGGGGCTCCGACATCAGGATGTAGAGCACGCCGGTCGCCACCACCGCGAGCGTGACCACCGCGACGATCAAGGGAATCGGCTGGCTGCGTTCGGACGGCTCCGTCGTCTCGCGCTGCTGCGCGCGGTGGCCCGGCTCGGATTCGTTGGACATGATGGCGGCCTTGCGTTGAATCAGCGTCAGGGCTTGGGCTCGGGAGGCAGCAC
>Ga0307507_10008820_pt1 | contig 13756 bp, 9 predicted proteins | sample 7_EM_MG_FD_207223 | JGI IMG/M metagenome (GOLD analysis project Ga0307507, IMG submission 207223) | Populus trichocarpa ectomycorrhiza microbial communities from riparian zone in the Pacific Northwest, United States - 7_EM | ecosystem: Host-associated > Plants > Roots > Unclassified | place...
GCACCGCCTCAGCAACCCCACCTACCCCACACGCAACCGTCGTGAGTGGCTAGAGGTGTTCTAACACTCCTAAACACTCACGACCCCACCGCAAGCCACCCCACCCATCCCCACAGTCACACCTGCCCCTGAGCCCCGGCAACACATGTTGTGAAGGGGACTTTCCTCTCATCTCACGAGAGGAAAGTCCCCTTCATCACGCCGGACGAGAGCATCGGCGCCCCTCAGACCACTCACGAGGCCGGGGCCACCTCCGTGCTGCGGCCCCCGCTCGGTCAGAAGGCGCCGAGCCCGTGCGGGGTGCCCAGCCCGGTCGGGGCGTCGTAGCCGGGCAGGCCGGTGCACAGGTAGTCACCGCCGCAGAAGCCGTTCGAGCCGCCGACGACGTCGTACAGATCCGCCGCGTGACCGTACAAGGAGGACGCGTCGGCGTACCGGCTGCTGTGCCCGGCCAGGCCGATCACGCCGGCGATGAACGGTGACGACGCGCTCGTCCCGCCGACGGTCAGCCAGCCCGGCGGCGTGATGCCGAACGTGTCGTAGACGGCCAGGCCGGGCTTCGGGTCGGCGACCGCGGACACGTCGGACGACGTCCGCATGCCGCAGTTGGGGTCGTGCTGCCACGCCGGTTTCGGGATCCACGCCGAACAGCCGCTGCCGGCCCCGGACCACGCCGTTTCGGTCCAGCCGCGGGCGTTGTCCGCCTTCGTCAGCGTGGTGCCGCCGACGGAAATGACGCTTTGGAACACCGCTGGGAAGGACGCCGCGGTGAAGCCGAAGTCGCCGCTGGAGGCGAGGATCGGCACGCCGGGGTGGTTGTAGTAGTGCTCGTAGCCGTTCAGCCCGTTGAACTCGTCGGCGCCGTAGCTGTTCGACACGGCTGTCGCGCCGAGCCGCACGGCCGTGTCGACGGCGATCCCGAGCGCGGCGAAGCTCGGCTCGTCCCCTTCGACGAGCAGGATGTTACAGCTCGGGCAGGCGGCCGAGGCCATGTCGACGTCGAGCGAGATCTCCACGCCCCAGCCGGGATCGGCCGGGGGCAGCGGGGTGGCGTCACCGCGCTGGTTCACCTTCCGGAAGCAGCCGTTCGCCGTGGTACAGGCCGGAAGCCCGTACTGGGCGCGGTAGACCGCGAGATCGGCCTCCGCGTTCGGATTGTCGAAGGCGTCCACGATCGCGATCGTCTGCCCGGCACCTCCCGTCGCGGGCAGGTTGTACGCCGAGCGGAGGTCGGCCGGGCCGTAGCCCGCCGGAGCCGCGGCGCGCACGCCGAGCGCGTTCGTGGCGCGGAACTGCGCGAAGCACCGCACCCCGGGCTTACCGGCCGGGCAAGCCGGCTGGAGTGGTGCGAGGGGTGCCGCGGCCGCGGCGCCGGGGAGGAAAGCGGCCAGCAGGGCGCCGGTCAGCGCCACGGCCGCCAGGAGACGACGGTGCACGGGGGACTCCTCAGCTCTGCGGGACGGTGTAGGCGGCGGTGACGCTTTGCGTGATCGAGGCGCCGGCGACGTCGGTCGCGCCGACCCGCAGGGCGACGTCGGTCGCCTTGGCCGCACGCGGGTTCAGCCAGAACGCGCGGTAGTTGCCGTGGCCGAGGTCGGCCACCCAGGTGCGCTGCCAGTGCGTGCCGCCGTCGAAGGACACCTCGACGTTCGCCCGCCGGATCGGCAGGTCCGCCGCACCCGGGGTGTGCCCGAAGGAGACCGCCAGGGTCGCCGGGCCGGCCGGGATGGTGCCGTCGGGGCGGGTGTCGAGCCGGTACTTCGCGGTGAGCAGGGACAGGGCCGAGCAGTTCGCCGCCGGGCCGAAGAACCCGCAGGTGAAGGTGTCCGGCACGGTCTGCGTGCCCGAGTGCTGCGAGCTGAACGTCCATTCGGTGTGGCTCACCGTGGACTGGTGGAACCACGGCGCGATCCGGGTCTGGTCGTAGGTCAGCCGGTAGTCGGCGCGCTGGGGCGGCGCGGTGACCTCGGCGCCGGTGATGTCGTCGGTGTCGGCGAGCACGGTGTCGCCGGTGGTGAGCCGGAAGTGCGACGTGGACACGACGTCCGGTCCCGGCGGGTCGAGTGAGACGTTGTGGCCGCCCGAGTCGAGCGACGTCGCGACGGCGAGGTCGATCGTGTCGTCCATCCGGCAGGCCTCGCAGAACCACGGCGCCTTCGGGTCGAGCGGGGTGCGCGGCCCGGGCGCGAGGGGGCCGCGCAGCCAGTCCTCGGTGGTCGTCTTCCGCAGCGGGTAGGAGCGGGTACTGCTGACGGTGAAGCCGCTGAAGGTGTCCCGGTTGGCGATCAGGGCCATGGACGTGCTCAGCCCGGGGGCACCGCCGACGTACTCGGTACGCACCTGCGGCGTGGTGAACGACGGCCCGAAGATACCGATCCCGCCGGACTCGTACGGCAGCGAAAGAATCCGCGCGGAAGACGCGGTGCGGGCCGGCTTGTCACTGAAGTAGTGCTCCTGCACCGTCGCGAGCTGACCGGACTCGACCACGTGGTGCTGGTCGGCGGGGATGGTCCCGGTGTTGTCGACCTTGACGTCGTAGACGTACGGATTCGCCGTGCCGGCCGGCGATTCGCGGTGGCTGCTGACGTTGAAGTGCAGTGAGCCGGCGGGCGCGGTGGTGACGGGGGAGACGTAGGTCGGGGTGGCGCCGAAGTTGATGAAGCCGGCGCCCAGCGCGCTCTGCGTGGCGTCGCCGAGGATCAGGCCGAGCACCGAGCTGGTCTCCGTGGCCGGTTTGGGCACGTCGATCGACACCAGGCTGGTCGCCGTGCGGGCGTCGATCGTGACGGCCGTGTCCCCTCCGGCGACCGTGAAGCCGGTGGTGACCGTGCGGACGGCGGTGGCCGGGGCGTTAGGGTCGCCCTCGGGGAAGAAGGCGGCCACGCCGTAGCTGCCGTCGGGCACGCTGATCCGTGCCTCGCCGTCGACCGCCTGCGGGAATCCGCCGTACTTGCGGCTGTCCTCGGTGTTGACCACGCCGAGCGAGGCCGACGCGGGTTTCCCGTCGGTGCCGGTCGCGTGGAGCGTCACGGTGTGCATGGGAAAGCGCGGGGTGGCCTGCGCGGGAGCGCCCGCCGCGGCCAGCCGCACCGAGGACACCCCGCCGAACAGCGGGCCGCCGCCGGGCTGCGCGGCCAGCGCGGCGCCGAACGCGGCCGGTGCGGTGACCGCGCCTGCCGTCACCCCCGGCACCGCGACCGGCTTGTCCACAAAGGACACCTCGACCGGGGTACTCGTCCCGTCCAACCCGTCCCGGACCAGCGCGGAGACGTCGAACAGCGAGCGGTCCAGCGACTTGCCGAGGAAGGGCAGCGCGGCGGCCGGGATGACGTAGAGCTCGTCGCCGAGCCGCTGGGTGAGGAAACCGCCGGACGAGCCGGCCCCGGGCAGCACGCTCGCGCTCGGCCCCGCGCCGTCGTCGTGGACCAGGACGCGGTCGCCGGTCACCAGCGTGACCGCGTGGGCGTGTGCGGTGAGACCCGTGGGCGCCGTCGCGGCCTGCGCGCTCGCCGGTAACCCGAGGGCCAATCCGCACATCAGCGTGGCGGCTCCCGCCGTGCCGAGCCCGCGTTCTCGTCGCCGCATCGGGTGGTCTCCTTCGGCTTCGCAACTGGGAAACGATCACCAGGATGGCGCAGGCCGACACCGCGATGCGGCAACTTCCGGTTAATCACTCGAAAAGAGCAGGGCGGGTGAATTTGTCACAATCCGACAAGGCGCACGATTTCCCGTCGCATTCGGAGGTGGCGTACAAAGGCGCGCCGAATTCCGCCGACCTGGATTGATCTTGCTGCGGAATCGACGTCGATGCCTGTTGGTGGAGTGAAGGACGCCTTCAGCCCAGCTGCCGTGAATGCCACATTGAGGGCCCAAGACGCCGTCAATGTGGCATTCACGGACTTGCCACCCTGCGACGCACGCCGTAGCCAGCCGGACGATGAGCGCGGCCGTACAGTCGGGGCGAGGAGGAAGCCGGATGGTCGAGCCGCTCCCGTTCGTCGGGCGCAAGGCGGTGCTGGGTGAGCTCGGCGCCGCGCTGGACGCTGCCCGGGCGGCGCGCGGTGGCTTGGTGATGCTGACCGGGCCCGCGGGTGCCGGCAAGACGCGCGTCGCAACCCAGGCCTGCGCGGGAGCGGATGACTTCCGGGTGGTCTGGGCGTGGTGCCCGCCCGGCGACGGCGCGGAGGCGTTCGGCCCGTGGGCGCGGGTGCTGCGCGAGCTGATCGGGGACGTCCAGGGCGGGCGGGTCGCGCAGGCGTCGCCCGAGCTGCGGGCGGTGGTGGCCGGCCGCGTGGAGGACCACCCGGCCGGTGATCCCGAGGCGGCGCGGCTCCGGCTGACCCGCGACGTCGCGGAGACGCTCAAGGCCGCTTCGGCCGTGACGCCGCTGCTCGTGGTGCTGGACGACGTGCACGAGGCGGATGCGTCGTCGTTGCGGCTGCTCACCGATCTGACGGCGATAGCGCGGACCTCGCGGGTGCTGCTGCTGGCCACGGCGCGCGAGGGAGATACCGCTTGGCACGGCCGGACCACGGCCCGCGCGCTCCTGCAGGGCCGCGCCTTGTGCCTGCCGATCGGGCCGCTTGACGACGGGGACATCGGCGCACTGATCACCTCGGCCACCGGGCGTCCGGCCGCCGACGACGAGGTGCGTTCGGTGGTCGACCGGACCGGCGGGGAGGCCTTCTTCGTCACCGAACTCGTCCGGCACGGCGTGCGCGGCGCGGTCCCGGCGTCCGTGCGCGCCGCCGTCGAGGCGCGGGTCGCCGCACTGCCGGCCGGCTGCGCGGACACGCTGGCCGCGGCATCGGTGCTGGGCGTCCGGTTCGGCCTGGACGTGCTGGCCGACGTCGTCGAGGTCGCGCTGGGCGGCGTGCGTGACCTGCTGGCGGACGCGGAGGCGGCCGGTCTGCTGGGCGAACTCGAACCGGGCTCGGCGAGCTTCCGGCACCAGCTGCTGCGGGACGCGGTCTATCACGGGATTCCGGCCGGGACGCGGGCCGCGCTGCACGTCCGCGCCGCCGAAGTCCTGGCCCGCCATGCCGAGCGCGGCCGGGATGTGGGCCCGGCGCAGGTGGCCGGGCAGCTGCTGCTGGCAGGCCCGGAACACGCCGGTGCCGCCGCGCGCTTCGCCCGCCAGGCCGGTGACCGGGCCGCGGAGCTGCTGGCCTACGACGACGCGGTCGCCTGGTACGAGCGGTGTGCCGGCGCCGTGGAGACCGACGAGGAGCTGGCCGAACTGCTCGTCGCGGCCGGGACCGCGCGGCTTGGCGCGAGCGACCCGGGCGGGGCGCGGTCGGACTTCCTGCAGGCGGCCAAGCTGGCGGCCGGGCGCGCGGACCTGCTGGCCCGTGCCGCGCTCGGCCTCGGTTCCGGCGCGGTGGGCATTGAGGTCGGGCTGCTCGACCGCGAGCAGATCGACCTGCTGGAACTGGCCAGGGCGGCGCTCGCCCCCGGCGAGCTCGGCCTGCGAGCCGCCGTCACCGCCCGGTTGTCGGTGGCCACGACGATGATCGAGCCGGAGGAACGGCGGCTCGCGCTGGCCGAAGAGGCCTTGGACCTCGCGCGGCGGGGCGACCATCCGGCCGCGCTGGCCCAGGCACTCGCGGCGTTGTGCGACGCCCGCCCCGGCCCCGACCACTGCGCCGACCGGCTCGGCTGGGCGAGCGAGATCGTCGCGCTGGCGCATCGGCTGCGGGAGCCGGCGCTGGAACTGCTGGGCCGCCGGCTGAGGCTGGTCGCCCTGCTGGAGACCGGCGCGGTCGCGGAGGCGGACGCGGAGGTGATCGCGTTCGACGCCGTCGCCGTCACGCTCGATCACCCGCTTTACGGGTGGTACGTGCCGTTGTGGCGCGGCATGCGGGCGTTGCTGGAAGGCCGCTTCGACGACTGCCGCGCGAATCTGACGCGTGTAGAACAGCTGGGTGAGGCCTCCGGTAGCGAAAACGCCGCGATGCTGGCTGCGACCCAGCGGTGGTGTCTGCTGGCCGAGACTGGCGAACGCGACGAGATCGCGCAGTTGATCGCGGGTGCGGGCCTCGAGGAGCTCGCCGCGGTGTGGGCGAAGGTCACCTTGAGCCTGGTCGCGGCGCAGCTCGGCCGGCCCGATGAGGCCCGTGACCGCCTGTCCGCGGTGGCGCCGAGGCTGGCTGCGGCGCCCCGGGACTCGGAGTGGCTGCCGATGCTCGCCCAGGCCGCCGAAACGGTGGCGGCGATCGGGTCGCACCCGGTCGCCCGCGACATCTACGGCTGGCTGACGCCGTACGCGGACTGCTTCGTGGTCGAGGGAATCGGGGCGGCGCTGCGCGGCCCGGTGCACCGCTATCTGGCGTTGCTGGCCGACGCGCTGGGGGAGCGGGACGCGGCGGTGAGGCATCGGGAACGGGCACTCGCCGCGGCGCAGGCGATCGGCGCTCCCCGGCTCGTCGCGGACATCGAGACGGGCATGGTCCTTACTGGCGACCGGTTCCAGCGTGAGGGCGAGTTGTGGGTCCTGCGGTTCGCGGGGCACGAAGTCCGCCTGACCGACGGCAAAGGACTGCACGATCTGGCCCGGTTGCTCGCGCGCCCCGGAGTCCCGGTGCCCGCGGTCGAGCTGGCGTCCGCCGGTGCGCCCGCGCAGGCCGACCTCGGCGAGCTGGTCGACGCCACCGCCCGGTCCGCCTACCGCAAGCGCCTGCAGGAGCTGGAAGCCGAGGCGGAGGAGGCCGACGCCGCCGGAGACGCCGGTCGCTCAGCCCGCGTGGCGGCCGAACGGGACGCGCTGGTGGAGCAGCTCTCCGCGGCCTACGGTCTCGGCGGACGCGTCCGCCGCGCCGGCTCGACGGCCGAGCGGGCCCGCACCGCGGTCACCGCCCGCATCCGCGCCACGATCGAGCGCGTCACCCGCGCACATCCCGAGCTGGGCCGCCACCTGGGCGTTTCGGTCCGCACCGGCACCCTGTGCGTCTACGAACCGGAGTCGTCGCACGAGTGGACTGTGTGACCTCACATCGTGCGGCCGGAACTCACGCCTCTCTGGTGACGAGTATCCACCGAACCCGGGAGCCCGAGATGCCCCGCACCACCAAAGCCGAAGCGCCGCTTTCGCTCGACGAGCCCGAGATCGAGGGCCGCTACGTCGAGCTCGGCGAGTACACCGTGGCCTTCGAGACGCACAAGGCCGACGTGGACCCGGCGCCGCTGTTCCGCGGCCTGCCCGAGGACCGCTGTCCCTGCCCGCACTGGGGCGTGGTCGTCCGGGGCAAGGTCGTCTTCCGCTACGCCGACCACGACGAGGTCTACCAGGCCGGCGACGCCTACTACGGCGCGCCCGGGCACCTGCCGCTGGTCTTCGCCGGGACCGAGCTGATCGAGTTCAGCCCCACCACCCAGCTCGGCGCCACCCTGGACGTGGTCGGCGCCAACATGGCCGCAGCGAAGGCCGGGTGACCCGCGATGTACTTCTCCGCCTACCACTTCGACGGTGAGCCCGGCCTGCTGCAGGACGCCTACCAGCGGATGGTCGCCGGGCTCCCGGACGGCCAGATCGACGTCCAGCTGTGCGTCGCGCACCACCAAGGAATCACCGTGTACGACAGCTGCCCGTCCCAGGAGATCGCCGTCGCCTTCGCCGGCGACCCCGGTTTCCGGGCCGCGCTGGCCGAGGCCGGACTGCCGGAACCCCGCTTCGAGCCGCTCGGCACCGTGTATGCCGCGCACGGCGTGCGGTCGGTGCCGTGATGACCGAACTGTCCACACTGGACGCCACCGCCCAGGCCGCGCTGGTCCGCAGCGGCGAGGTCGGCGCGACGGCGCTGGTCGAGGTGGCGATCGAGCGCATCGAACGGCTCAACCCCGCGCTGAACGCGGTCGTGACCCCGATGTTCGACACCGCGCTCGAGGCCGCCCGCACCGCGACCGGCCCGTTCGCCGGCGTGCCCTACCTGCTCAAGGACCTCGTCGCGGAGGTGCCCGGAACCCGGTTCACCGAGGGCTCGAAGTTCTTGCGGGACAACGTGTCCACCTATGAGTCGGAGCTGGTTCGCCGGCTGCGCCGGGCCGGGCTGGTGATCATCGGCAAGACCAACACCCCGGAGTTCGGGATGGTGCCGACGTGCGAGCCGGTGCTGCACGGCGCCACCCGCAACCCGTGGGACCCCGCCCGCTCGACCAGCGGGTCCAGCGGCGGTTCGGCCGCGGCGGTGGCGTCCGGGATGGTGCCGATGGCCCACGGCAACGATCTCGGCGGCTCGCTGCGGTTCCCGGCGTCGGCCTGCGGGCTGTTCGGGCTGAAGCCGACCCGGGCGCGGGTTCCGCTCGGCCCGGAATACGGCGACGTGCTGAACGGCTGGGCGTGCGAGCACGCGCTCACCCGCTCGGTCCGCGACAGCGCCGCCCTGCTCGACGCCGTCGCCGGGCCCGCGCCCGGCGATCCCTATCCGGCACCCGTGCCCGCCCGGCCGTTCGCGGCCGAGGTGGGCGCGGACCCGGGCCGGCTCCGCATCGCCTACAGCCCGCGTGTCCCGGACGGCTCGCTCGGGCATCCGGACTGCGTCGCGGCGCTGGACGACGCCGTGGCGCTGTGCGCCGAACTGGGCCACGAGGTCGTGGAGGCCGACCTGCCCGGGCTCACCCCGGCCGTCGGCGACGCGATCGGCACCGCGTTCACCACCGCCACCGCGTGGATCATCGGCTACTGGGTCCGGAAACTGGGCCGCCGCCCCGGACCGGACGAACTCGAGCCGCTGACCCGCGCCTACTGGGAGGCGGGGGAGCGGGTCGGCGCGGCCGACTACCTGCTGGCGGTCAGCGACCTGCAGGCGTTCGCCCGGGTGGTCGCGGAGTTCCTCGGCCGGTACGACGTGTGGCTGACCCCGACGATGTCGAGCCCGCCCGCGCGCCTCGGCGAGATCACCTCGACCCCCGAGGAACCCATGCGGGCACTGGAAAACGGCGCGCCGACCGTCGCCTACCCGGCCGTCGTCGCGAACATCACCGGCAGTCCCGCGATGTCGGTTCCGTTGTGGTGGAACGCTGACGGGCTCCCGATCGGTGTGCACTTCCTCGGCCGGTTCGGCGACGAGGCGACGCTCATCAGGCTCGCCGCCCAGCTGGAGACGGCCCGCCCGTGGGCCACGCGGGCCCCACGGACCATGGCTTCAGTTGAGGGGTAAGGCAAAGGTGGCGACCTCGCCCTCGGGACTTCCGTGAAGCGAGGGGGACTTTGCTTGCGTCTCGCGCAACGAAGGCGCCCCTCGCTTCACCCTCGCCCGGGCCTACCGCTCGCGACAGCCCTCGCGCCTACCGGATGTCCCTCATCAGATCACCAATTCGGGCAAGTCGCGTGAAATCGGGCCAGGTCGAGGGTTCTGCGGTGTGATGAAGGGGCCCTTCAGTCCGCCAGACGGAATGAAAGTCCCCTTCATCACACCGAGTCCTTAAAGGATGCTCACTGCCCGAGGCGCCGCCACCAGGGAGTCACCACCTGCGCAAACACCAGCTACACAGATTTACCAACAGCATCGTTGGACGTCCCGAACGCGTCGTTCGGGACGTGAGCAGCGCTCAGTCAGCGGAGCGCGAACACCATCCCGATGTCGGCGGCTTGCTGTACCGAATCCTGCTCCGCGCTGACCGTGAAGCCGTGCTCGACGAAGACCTCGCGGACCGTGTCGCGGTTTTGGCTCCAGCCCTCGACCTCGACGACGGCCTGCCGGATCAGCGGCCAATGCCGTTCCTCGATGCCGCGTAGCACGTCGAGCTCGGCACCCTCGACATCGATCTTGAGCAGGTCGACGTGGTCGATGCCCTCCTCGTCCCACACCGCCGAGAGCGCCCTGACCCGGACCTGGTGGGTCTCGATCTGCCGCATCACCCGCAGCCCGCGACCGACGAGACGGCGCATGACCGGAGCCGGTACGCGGCGCAGTACCGGTCCCATCCCGCCCCGCCGGATCATTTCGACGATGCTGGCGGAGACCCGCTGCCGCTCGGCGTCGACATTGCCCTCGTTCCGGAGGGACGACGAGAAGATCGTGGCGCCCGGGAAATAGCTGAAGTCGAGCTTGTCGTCGCCGGCCGCCAGTCCATGAGGCAGCGCGGTCAGCCGTCCGTCGAAGAACTCGCGGGCGTTGCGTTCGAGCGTCGCGTAGAGCGGCGGCAGCGGCTCGAAGGCATAGATCCGCACATCGCCGTCCAGCCGTTCGTAGACGGCAGCCGAGAAGACACCGACATTGGCGCCGACGTCGAGCACGGTCGCGCCGGGCGCGAGCTCGATGCCGTGGGCGAAGTAGCCGCCCACCTCCTCGCGGAGGAAGGAAACCTCCCAGGGATTGATGCTGTGCAGGTCTATCGCGTCCATGGTCACGCGCAGAGGCTAATCAGGACTACGGCCAATGGTCCAGTCCGGATCCCGCGACGCCGGACTCGAACACAGCCCGCAACGGGTGGTCGCACTCGTCGAACAGGCCTGGCAGGCCATGTCCTGAAAGCGCGCGCTGCGGGCTGTGTCGTTTCCGGACCGCCGGTTACCGAGTCGCGGTGTCCTTCCCGGCGTGCGCCGGTACTGACAGCGCACGCTGGGGAGCGGGTTTGCCAGGCGAGCCCAGCACCGTCTTGTCGAACGCCATGCCGACCACCATGTTGGCGAATCCCTTCGAGATGAAGGTCAACACGTTCCGGTCGTTGTTGGCGAGGTTGTCGCACCAGCGGAACGGGTTGTCGACGCAGCCGCCGTCGGTGCTCGGGACGTTTCCTTCGAAGTTGCCGAGGGAGCCGCCGAACAGGTCTACGTCGGATTGAAGCTTGCAGCAGTCCTGCCCGGTCAGCACTCCGCTCGCGGGAATTCCGGCCTGGTTGAAGTTGAACGCGTCCGTGCCGACCGGCGAGAACAGTATGTTGTTCTTCCCGATGGAGTCGAAGTACCGGATGCCCTGGTCGCGGGCGACCTTCGACGGCTCGTACACCTGCGGCGGGAACTGCGTCGAAACGGTGCGGCTGAACAGGTCGACCCCGGCCGGGTCGAGGACGCCGACCACGTAGTTCGGTGTCGAGGTCACGTCCGCGTCCAGGTCGTAGCCGATCTTGCTCAGCTCGGCCGGGCTGAGGTTGTCGACGTAGAACGTCGACCCCAGCAGGCCCAGTTCCTCACCGCCGAACCAGATGAACCGCAACTTGTTGCGCGGCTTGACCTTGCGCATCATCTGGGCGATGTCGAGGATCGTCGCGGATCCGGATGCGTTGTCCAGGATGCCGGCGCCGTAGATTGCGTCGAGGTGCGCGTCGACGACCACGACATGGTTCGGGTCGCCGCCCTTGGAATCGGCGATGACGTTGTAGTCCAGGGCATCCGGGTTGACGACCGCCTTGATGGCGAGGTTCAGCACCGGCAGCGCCGTCCCGCCCTGTACCGCCTGGTTGTACTGGTCGAGCAGGTCCGTGCCTGTCGCGAATGGGACGAACGAGACCGGGATCGTCGGCACGACCCGGTTGCCGTCGGCGTCCACCAGGCCGCCGCCGCCGAACAGGCCCGTACGTCCCGGGTTGCCTTCGTTGAAGATGGTCACGCCGGAGGCGCCTGCCGCCTGCGCGTTCTGGACCTTGACGCCGAAATTGCACGTGCCGCGCTGGATCAGCGCGACGCGACCCGGTACGAAGCCGGTGAAGTCGCCCGCCGTGCAGCCGCTCGACGAGCTGGGCGTCGGCGTCGGCGGGAGGACGATCCCGGCAACCGGTTGCAGGGCCGCGGTCGTGGACCCGGTGCTCTGGCCGGGGTTCCAGTCGGTGACGACGGTGAACTCGTGCGCCGCCGGTGACACCTCGCGCAACGTCGGCAGCGCCGTGAAGGCGAAATAGAAGAACTTGTAGGTCTGGATCGTGACGTCGTAGCCGGCTTGGCGCATCGCCTTGGCGACGTAGTCGACTGACGCCTTGTAGCCCGCCTCGCCGGAGTTGCGCGACGGATGCCCGTCGGCACCCGGATGGGCGTCGGCGATCGACTGGAAGGCGCGCAAATGGCGCCAGAGGTCATCGGTTCGGATGCAGGGCAACAACTTGCGCGCCGTGTCGTTCACCCGGTTCGCGCAGGCGGCCGAGCTCGGCTCGTGGTCGCCACCTGCGGCTGACGGGTCGGCGACGGCCGGTGCCGCGGTACAGAAAGCGGCGGTCACCACCAAAGCCATGACAAGACGCGTAAATGCCCAACGACGGCGTAACATCGGCATGCTCCCCTCGCACGCGATATGCAATTCGCCAAACGGATCGAGCATTCCACCGTGTCACACATTCGACGGCCTGACCAGATGCTTACCGGTGACCGGATGCTCACGTCACGGATTCGGGTCTCGCGCCGGATGGGGCCCGAGTGTGCGATTTGTCGGCCGTGTCGGGATTATCGCCGGTCGCGAAACGATCAATTCTCGCCACCCATCGAACATCATTTGTAGGGGGAGGGTGCTTTGCTCGCGAGGTAATTGAACGTCTTGAGCATGTACGGCCAGAAGGTGCTGTTCACGCACGAGTAGCTCGGGGTGAAGCCGTCACACGCGCCGGAGCCGCCGAGTTCGATCGTGAACGACGCGAGCCCGAGCTTGCCGTAGGCGTAGTCGTCCGAGGCGCCGGCGGCGTTGTAGAGCAGATCTCCGGGTTGGCCGTACGAGTAGCCGGAGAACGCCGACATCGCCTTGCCCATCGCCCGGAACTGCGCGTCGCTCGGGCTGTGCACGGTGTTCGAGTATCCCCAAGGCAGGAGGATGAGGCCCGCGTAGCTGTGCAGCATCAGCTCCGTGCCACGGGCGGTCGCGTCGGGCTTGTCGGACGCGCCGTCGGCGCGATGGTCACCGAAGAGCTGGGTCCAGAGTTGTTCCAGGGCCTTGTTCTCCGGCTCGGAGTCCGAGGCGCCGTTGGACGTCGACGTCGTCTGGTCGCACTTGCTGGTGTTGCTCAGCCAGTGGTAACCGAAGTTCCGGTTGTTGTCGACGCCGGGCTGGCTGCCCGCCGAGTCGCCGCAGCGCGAGAGGTCCGCGCTGGTGAAGTCGGCGTTCTTGCGGTGCAGCACCGGGCTGTTCCCGCCCTGCTGGACGATGTTGACACCGTCCGGGTTGACGATCGGGACGACCCAGATTTCGGTGGTGTTCAACAGGTTCGTCACCGCGGGGTCGGTGCCGTAGCCGCTGACGAGGTAATTGATGTACTTGTAGGCGAGCTCGCCTGTGGCAATCTCCCGCGCGTGGATCTGGGCCTGCAGCAGGAACCGCGGCTTGGCGGAGTTCGGGCTGAGCGCGCAGTCGCCGCTCGACTTCTTCGTGATGCAGACGGCCTTGAGGTCGTAGCCGCCACGGCCCTGCTGCTTGAGCCAGGACTGGCCGTAGTTCACGACGGTCGCGAGGTCGGGGTGCGCGCTCGCGGCCGCGGTCATGTTCGCGTAGTGCGCGTTGACCGTGTGGTATCCGCCGTCGTACGTCTCGTCCTGCGGTGCTGCGCCGGGTGCCAGCCGGGGCGCGGCCCAGGTGGCCGCGGGGTACCGCTTGCCGACCTCGGTCGCGAAGCCGAGCTGGGACAGTTCGGCGCCCGTGCTCTCGTCGCCGACCACGAAGAGGTCGTTGCCCTGCCTCTTGACGATGTCGAGGCCGGCGGCGTCCAGCGTCTGAACCCTCGCGAGCGCGTCGTGGACGCGGTATTCGACGGGACCCTGACCGGACGCCTGCGTGTTCGCCTGGGCGCTCGTGCCGGTGGCCAGACCCAGCGCCGCGAGCAGCAGCGCGGCGGCTGCCGCGGT
>Ga0307507_10008822_pt1 | contig 13754 bp, 10 predicted proteins | sample 7_EM_MG_FD_207223 | JGI IMG/M metagenome (GOLD analysis project Ga0307507, IMG submission 207223) | Populus trichocarpa ectomycorrhiza microbial communities from riparian zone in the Pacific Northwest, United States - 7_EM | ecosystem: Host-associated > Plants > Roots > Unclassified | place...
TTTAAAGAAACCGGATAAACTATTAACCGAGGCCATCAATCAATCATCAATTATTTGACCTCGGTTCAATTATTTGATTGGCTTAATTGATATCTAATCTCGTATTTGATTGATTGGACTGACGCTCGGACTGATTGAACTTCCAATCAAATCTGTTGATTGTTGGCAGCACTGCCAGCAGCTTAACGACGGCCTCGTGCCTGTTCTCAACAGCCAACGACAGCGGAGTCCGACCATCCTCATTCCTTGCCTCAAGCTTGGCGCCCTGCTTAAGCAGCAACTGCGCAATAGCCTTATGCCCGTTCCTGCCAGCCCATGACAGCGGCGTCTGGTCGTACTTATCCCTCGACTCGAGCTCGGCGCCCTGCGCTAGCAGCAGCTTGACGACGGCCTTGTGCCCCTTCTTAGCAGCCCACAACAGCGGAGTCTGACCATTCTTATCGTTTGTCTCAAGCTCGGCGCCCTGCGCGACCAGCAGCCGCACAACGGCCTTGTGCCCGTTCCGGGTCGCCCGCTGCAGCGGTGTCCTGCCGTACTTATCCTTTAAGTTTGCCTCGACTCCGTTCATCGCGAGCAGTAGCTTGACTATTGCTTCCTTCCCATTCTTGGATGCACTTCCAGGTACCGCGCTACTTAATAAATCTAAACTCTCTAAGAACTCCGATAACGTCCAGTCCAGAAACTTATAGAGTGATTTATCTTGATTTGTGGGAGATAGTAAGAATAAAGTAGTATCTGAGATAACCTGCTGTAACGACTTCTTATAGTTTGGAAGCAAGATATTGCTCTTATATGCATCCGATGATATACCTAGTAAGGCGTAAATGATATCCTGCTTGTTAGTCGCTTGGCTTCCACGAAACTTTACTAATAGAGTGTAAAGGTTCCGCTTGTTGCTCCACCAAGACTCTTTTTGTGACAGACCTGGCATTATATCTAGAATAGCCTGGTAATGGGGGTGGGGTTGTAATCCTATTAAAGACGGAACTTAAGCGAAGGTCCGCGTAGAGACAGACTTTTTACCGCAGAGGATTGTAGTAACTTGAGCGTTAGCAATTTCTTGCAAGATCCAAATTCTTGAAAACCATAGTTGCTTTAATATAAACTCCATCCCTTCACGCCACCTTTGTATGTCTCCTAGTTTGGGTTGCATGGCTGCTTAATTATGCATCCAAAATTGAGCCTAATGTCTCCAATCGCCTTTAATCTTGACATTATTTTCATGTAGTTACTTTATTGAATCCATAATGAGGTCAGTCTCTTTAGTACCCTGGCCTAACCAAATAACAACTTGTTCAGGCTCCTTGTATATGTGACTCATTTGTTAAACCTGATGTCTTCGCTCTTGGTAATTTTCCTAATTAATACAGATAGCGTTAATTCATAGGATTCGGTCCTTGTCTTCAAAGCGTAGATGCTGGAGTGCTGTATATAAGTTTGAAGTGATGTGCATTGTGCTGCCATTAACTATAATCTTAGCTGGCTTTTCTGTGCTTCCCCATGTGTATGATAAAGCGTTATAGGGTATACCGCCTTTAAATTGGTTAATCCATCCCTCAAAAAGGTCGCATTGAATATCATCTAGAAGGTTTCCTCTAAGAAGTCGGAGGAGCCGAATAGCAGGCCCTCCGAGATTAATTGGTTGGTATTTGTATACGGCCATCTGTGTACTTCTAAGGGAGAATTAGGGCAAAGTCTACTCTGGTGTGACGTAGGGTCTCAGGAGGCGGTAGCTGGTCTAGGCAATCAAAGGGTCAGTCAGCAGAGTAGCGTAGATATTAAGGGCATTAGCGTGCATACTAATAAGCACGATTGTTGGCAGTGAAGTCACCTGTACTAAAATCAAGGCTTACCGTAATGTTAAGCACAATTTTGTTGTTGTAGTAGGAGAAAAGGTTAAAGGGTGGGAGAGGGTCGTCGACGTTAAGGCTACGAAACAGGCTACGAAACGCGTCGTCTGCGGTTCCGCCTCACGAGGCTGCGTTTGGCGCCTCTTAGGCAGGTTTTGTGGGCAGAATTGCAGGAGCCAGGCTGCGATCGGGCATTTGGGCCTCAGATGAAGAGCTGAAATTATGATCCTAATCCCGGAACGTAGGAGCTTGCAAATTTCGAATTCTCTGAAATGCTCTGGATGGAGTAACGTGGGTGATAGGGTTATGACGGCGATATAGTTATGACGGTCGGCTACTACCGCCTTCCTGATGTAGATGAACACCAAAATACTGCCGAAATACTGTGCTATTTGGACACCCCCTCTTCGGCGCCAAAAAAACAGGCCGGAATGCGGCACCGTGCACTTATGCCTTAACACCACCAAATCTTATGCTTTAACGCCACAAAAAGGAACCCTTTTGACGCGCGTCATTCTTGGGGTTTTAAACTTATATGAGCTTTGATTTGAAGGAAAATGGTATAATATTGGGGGTGTAGTAATTTATTGTTGCTGTTGTTTACATTGGCTAGTAAGTTTTGCGCATGGTGCCGCATTCCGGCCTGTTTTTTCGGCGCCGAAGAGACCCCTAATTGCTAGGTAGACACCCCCCAAAATCGGGTTTAGTACATCTGCATCGCGAAATCGCGTCCTCGTCAAAATCTTAACACAATCCTAGCGATAGCCCCCACTACTACCGCCATGGCTCTTGACGATGGTTCTGGAAGAGTCCTCCACATGCGTTTCCTGCTTACATAAGCAGATTCCCTTTGTTTCCATTTTGGTCGGTATCCTTAGCAATCACTTTGGACACCGTAGACATAGGCCTATATAAAGGCCTATGTTCGTCGTAGATAGAACTAGATATACACTCATTCTTCTCAATATCATCCAGTTCATTAGCTCTCAATGCCGCGCCTATAGCAAATTACGACTCGGCAGAGGCAGGAAATAAAGGCCTTAATGCCTAAGCGAGGCTGTAGGGCTTTGCGATAATTATAAAGCGATCTATAAAGGACGGACAGGCTCCGGCAACTGTACGCGGTCGGAGGGCTTTGCCCTTTTAGGTAGACTTTGCTAAGGGGTCCTTCAGTGCATTCTAGCTCTGATTTAAACAGCACTTAATTTACAACTATATTGTAGTTATAATAAACCTATACTTAGTATCCCTTAGCACGGTAAAATTCGTCCTCGCGTTATCGATAAGGATTTAGCTAATATGATTAATAGGATTTAAGGGCGTGCTCAGAAATATGAGGTTAATTTTGGTGTCCCCGTACGGACCACTTACGTTGAGGACGCCACCGTGCTAAGGGATAAAAGGCTATAAGCAGGCGCGAATTAGGACAATATATAGCCTCAAATTCCGGTCGACAAATGCCGTACGAATGGCGCCGTTGGTGCCGTTGGGAGAAATAGAATCCATTCGAATTTTTGCCTACCTCAGCGCTCACGGGAGTCGTCATCCAATCCTTACCGCTGGGTCGAACGGATTCAAAGTCATACGGTTTCTGTAAAGCGATTTTACCGTGCCATAAAGGAATTATCTTGTCAACCTTGCTGCTCCAACAGATATCAAAACGTGGCCCCAATGAATACCATTTAGCCCTGCTTCTTATTTTTTAACCAAGAGGCACAGCGAGCATCCTTCAACACGGAGCCAAGTGCCTAATCCCAATAAGAAGAGATTTCTAATTACATGTATTGAGGCAAGCGCTTAACGCCGCATCAGCCTCAGAGCCTCGTTGGAGAGGGAGACGAAATAAGCAAAGACTAGTGAGCGACTGAGTTTGCCTAACACAAGTGAATGTGTTTGATGGTACAAGCCGGGGCCGACATGTCGAGGTTTTTCTTTCCTTACTCCCTTACGGCGTAGTCGCTTAATCGGTTCTCGACCCACGTTCTGTGACCCGTTAAATACATAAGTAGATATTTAAATTAAGACTTTGTGCAGTCGTATAGCACTGTGTCGGGCCGCATCGCCTTTGCGTGTGAAAAAGTAAGAGTGATTTTGTATTTCTCTCGGCCTGTCGTCGATCACTACTATATCAAGCTTAGTTCAGGGGTGCCTTTGACCTATCCAATTCGTGTATTTAATGAGGCTCCAGATCCTCTCGCAATAAACCAGAGTTCTCATTCTTGATCGTCCTGTTCGACAATTTCTTCCATTTACTTGGAAACATTATCGTGAATAACAAAACTCATTCTCCGAGGATTATATGCTTATTGGAGGTTTGCTGTGACGGCGAGAAATTGAAGCACATATCTTAATGTAATTATAGAGAATTCTATCATCGCATTCCGTGGGAACTCTAGGAAGTCGCATGGAGAACTAATGTATTGTTCCGTGTCGAAACGGCGGGATGCGTAATATTTGTGGAGGTATTTCGCGCAGGCAAATGCAGTCACATGAGATCTGCAGGCTTCATTCCAATATCGCGCTGCGAGTGTGCGAGGATCAGGATTCCAGGAGCAAGGGTTCTTGAGATTTTCTTGTTTCCGTTAGCGTTTTCGAGGGAGATGAGGTTGTTGTAGGAGTTGAGGGAGTTGTTAGCTTTCGCCTAGACTGCGCCGTCCAGGATCGACCTTGAAATGTTTCGCAGTTTGCTGCGGCGAGCTGGGCCACTGTAAAACCACCCATCACCTTACAGCCGCCCTAAAAGTAGGAGATTAATTATACTCGCAGCAAAAGAAACACGATAAACTCTATAACAATTCTTAAGAACCGAAGCGCCTAACATGAGGCACGCCACCACCCAAACTACACCTCTGATGCTGGCAAAGTATTTTGTCTGACAGGATGACCCTTGTACCCACCCGTTGGCGATATTGTACACCCAACACTAACGCTGGCTGCATGCGGCACATCTCGACATTAATATATTCTGACAGAGCTTATGGTGGCACCATGTGGCCTGATATGACGGCGCAGCATAAGTCCAACAGCCCGACCGTCTTCGTGGCCAGAGCCTTCCTAAATAGATCCGCCGTAGCCGCATATATACGGACCATTGCACCATACCTAAGTAACTTCTCTTCTATTATAGTATAATTTTTTATCTGGATCCTTAATTCATACGCCATTTTGTCACTTCTTGGATCCGTCATTGGACGCACCAGACGCCTTTAGTACCATTTTTACCGCTTTTCTCCTCTCCTCATACACCAATAAAGTCTCCAATCTAAGCCTTGGTTCCAGCCATGTCATCTCCCTCACTCACCCCAAGAAGCTTTGAGAAAAGCCTTAACGTCACCGAACGATCCCGATCCCCATACCCGCCTCTCTCGTCACAAGGCTTGCCACGGCCTGCGGGGTCAAGCGACGGCGCAAGTATGCGCTCTCCCCACATCGACTCTTCTTCTCCGACACCCGTTCCATCGCCCATGTTCTCTGCAGAATTCCAACCGAGCCCTCACGGCGATCTTCAGCCGCGTCCCGGCAAGGAACGAAGGGCATCTTTACCGGCATCCTCGCCCACTCTACCCACTGCGGGGGTCTCGTCGCCGGAAGGACATCCTCGGTCTCCGTTCTTGGTTCGGGTCGGCCGCGGCTTGAAGGCAGAGATATGCAGTTGCTTTGGGAAGCCATCGGAGCGTGAGCAAGCTGACAGCTCTCGGAAGCCACGACGGTGGGACGAGCCGGAGGAATATGTAAAGGTCGAGGCGGTCCACTGGACAGAGCTCTAGCCGTGTGAGGCTCGATAATGTTTGCAATGATGAACCCTAAATTTTTACGGAACACTTGTGTAATGACTTTGATGACATGTTTATTATCGAAATGGGGATTGTATTGGGAGGATATCTGCTTTTGGCGTTTGAGTGAGTGTTCCGTTTTGTTGGGCTGGGCGGTTTCTTGATTTCCTGGGAGGTTGTTTTGGTTTTGTCTGTGCGCTCTGGATAAGTGAGGGATCTTTACGATGGTGTTGCATCGGTGCTAGCGGTCCAAGAGGAAGCCTTGGCATTACTTCGAGGGGGTTTCTTGTTTTCGCGGTTCTTTGTAAATATACCAATCGTTACACAAAATCAGCTCTGCTTTCTTCATACCTACACAACTCAAGTGACTAAAGCACGGCTAGGCAGTTGAAAGATTACATTTCGGATCCAAGTCCCCATGGAATTGAGTCTAGCCAAGTCTCTCAAACAGCGTCTACATCAGCATTTATACGGCGCACCAACCTTATCATTGTGACCGACGAACCCTGCCGCTCACATTTCCCACCCATTCCGAGGACAAGCCCGATCAACGGCTGGATTGGAGGCTTTCTAAAGTCTTATCATACCCAAGGGCGTCACCGATGTAGATGTTCAATAAACCATTCAATATGATGATGAATGTGTCAATGTTGAGAATTGTCTCAAGGGTAAATTGGTTAGGTAAGGGGCAGAGAATGCAGCAAGACGGCAATGTGCTTGTAGGAGTTGCGACGAATGAGACGTGGGTGTGGAATCACTGCTAACAATGCTGTAAGCTCAGTTTCTGAGTAAAGCTAGGCAAATGAGCTGATTCCAACTATTGCCCTCGTGCCATACGCGGGTGAAGGAGTATCTAGACGCTTTTTAGGTACGAAACTAAATAAGAAGTTTGGTTGATCTGGTTATTGGTACTCTGTGGTGCAGCCCTAGTGGGAGGCTGAAACATATTTTTTTTATTACTAATGTAGGCCTTTTAACGAAGGTAATCATCCCCTGTTTAATGAATGAAGCGCAGGAGAAACGGGTGCGCCTATCAATTAAACATGTCGAGGTTGAAATAGCGAAAAGATACAAATTTCAAGGAAGGCAAAGATGCGGTGAGGCGGTGAGGCGGCGGAGTGAGACTTTCGGAATGACCAACGACAAGGTATAAACGCCCATAAAATATCCGAACCCAATTCAAAGCGATAAGAGAGCTGACATGCATAAGGATCTTATCGATGGGGCGCCACCTTGTGGGTCTTCCCGATGGTGCAGTCAAGCTTTGAACTTGCTAACGGGTCAGGCCAAAGCGTCGCAACACAGACCTTGTCGTGTGAAAGACATCCTGAACTGCTTCAGCACACTAGATGAAAACAGATGAAAGCGAGGATGGAGTAGTATGGATCCTATTCTCTGAGCAATCGATGGATTTGTCGATACATTACGTGGCTTGCTGCGTTTGACTCGGCGCTCTCAATCACGGTGAGGCAGTGCCACCCGTCTTCCTATCGGTACAAGCGTATTGCGGAGTGCCTTATCTAGCTTATGTGGAGAAAATCCGGGGTATCAAAGACGACGTCTGAGTTTTGAAGGATGTGATGGACCTGCGACACCACAACGCCAAGCTGATGTTTTTCGCCAACGGAGGCTCAAAATCAACCGAGGCCACTAAAATAACAGCAACCAATTAAATTCATAAGGCAAGAAGACAAGGAAAATTTGCCGGAGATCCCGGCTCTCGGGGAAGACGATCTCTGTGCGACAGGCCCGACGGTCGATAAGCCGCGGCGTCGGTGGTGTTTGTTCGCATTAAAATACTACTGGCCTCTAAATGCGCCTAGGTGAAACTCAAGGAGAAGGTCATCTCGGAGTGCGAGATAGAGGATTGGAGTAATCTCCCTTTGATGCATAATCCAGTTTACTCTCCGCGCTCAAATATTATGGAAAGAGAGATTGGATGGGAAAAAGGAATATGGAAGCATCGCTGACCTGCATGGCTAAGTTTGGCCTCGCAGGGTCGCAGTAGGCGTTGGCGGCGTTGGCTTGATGACGATAGCATATGAAGGGACCCAACAGCTGGCTAATGGTTTGTGAGTGATTGGCGGGCCGTACACCGTAGTTTTCTCGAAACCTTCGGCGCGTTTGCCGGTTTTTAGTCAGTGACGATAGGCCAACGTGGGCGGCTAAACAAAGCATGGCGCGCAAAAAAGGTACTTTCGTTGAGACGCATGGGTATCTTAAGGTTAGATTGTGACAGTAGCTACTTCGGAATGTCCGTTAGGGACTTCGGCAAGTTAGGAGCCTCCCGTACTTCGCCGTCGTGCGCGAGCTGGAGCGAAAGGGGTTCGTTCCAGACGACCAAAATGGACGAGGCGGGCCATGGCTGAGGCAGTGCCACTGTGTTCGTCTGTTAGGAAGACGATTGGAGGACATGGCACTCCCTCAACTCCCCTATGTGCGTAATACTACTAGCGTGGGTTATCTAATCACAGGCCCGTCAGCACGCAGCCTCAGATTCAGATTCGTGCAAGGGTGGCAAAAATAGATTGGCCTTTCGCAACAGCAGTCAACGAGGCGGCAAGAATTTGATAGAAGTGATGAATAATTGCAATAAATTCTTGCAAGCTAAGAGTCATCGAGGGTTGACCAAAGACGTTAAAAAAGCGAATTAGTGCAGTATCCGCGCTTTTCTGACCTGCTCACCGAGTTTCTGCCCTGTTGAGCGACTCCGACGCACTAGTGCCATTTCACTCTGCTGTTGGCTCGCGCGCTTGGACCCTCCATCCCTGGCCCCCGGCCACAATTTTTTTTTTTTAAAAAGGCAGCCAACACTCCGCCCTCTTCCTTCCCTCTAAATCTCCTCTCACTTTCCTTCGGGTCTTCAAGGCTTCCTTTTCTTTCTCTATCTCTGTCTTTGCATTTGCATAGAGAGCCGCGACTGCTTTGCTGCAGCATCGTCGCGTCTGGCCACGAACGAGATACCCCGGTACCCAATAGATTTTTCAGTCTTTCAGCTCACCTCAGGTTCGCCTTTGACCGCCGAACCTACTTAATCTCACCCGTCCCCTTATCTCCCACGAATACTCGAAACAAAAAAACCCCTCCCACAATCGCCATGGCTCCCGCTGTTGATATGCAGGCCGCACAATCCCCGGCCGCAGCCAAGTCCGAGAACAAGAAATCTTTGAAGGTTTTGGAAGAGCTGTTCTCCAGGCTGGCCGTCTCAAAGGCCAAGGATGAGATCAACGCTGCGTCTCTCGATCTCGCCACCTTCATCAATGGTGACATTGAGGAGGCCGACGCTCCCACGAAGTGAGTGTTTGCACCTTTTGTGCGAGGAATTTTCGCTCTCGCTTCGTTTTCGCACAGTAGCAATTCTTAAAAGAACCAGACAACTAACAGATAATACAGAGTAGTTGAGCTTCTGAAGAAGCAGCTTGGCAACAAGAAAGATGCCGTTGCCCGCGAACGCGCTCTCAATGCCCTCCGTGCTATCGCCCAGCACTCTACCGTCTCTCCCGCCGTCGAGCCATATTTAGTCTCCCTCCTCCCGAACACTCTTGCTGCTGTTGGAGATAAGATGAGCTCTGTGAAAACTGCCGCTCAGACTGCCTCCGAAGCTATCGTCGAGGCCTCAAACGCTAACGCCGTGAAAGCCGTCATCCCAGCCATAATCCACTCTCTTCGCAATGCCCAGAAATGGCCCGAAAAGATGGCCGACCTCAAGTGCATTGAGATCCTCTGCAAGAGCGCTCCCGCCCAGCTTGCTTTCCGCGTCCCAGACCTCATTCCCGTCATCTCCGAGGCTATGTGGGATACAAAGCCAGAGGTGAAGAAGGCTGCTTATGGCACAATGGAGAAGCTGTGCGCTCTAATTTCCAACAAGGATATCGAGCGTTTCATTCCCGAGCTCATTAAGTGTATCGCCAAGCCTGAGAACGTCCCCGAGACTGTTCATCTGCTCGGTGCCACTACTTTCGTCACCGACGTCCACGAGCCAACCCTTGCCATTATGGTTCCCCTCCTCGAGCGTGGTCTCGTTGAACGTGAGACTGCCATCAAGCGAAAGTCTGCCGTCATCGTTGACAACATGTGCAAGCTCGTCGAAGATCCTCAGATCGTTGCCGCTTTCTTGCCCAAGCTGATGCCAGCGCTTAACAAGAACTACGATACTTTGGCTGACCCCGAAGCTCGCGAAAAGACCCGTCAAGGTCTCGACACCCTCATCCGCGTTGGTGCTGTCAAAGATGGCAAAATTCCGGAAGTCTCCAAGGCTGGTGACATTGCCACCGTGCTCGCTAGCTTGAAGCAGTCCTTCCCTTCCAAGTACAAGCTTGATGCCAAGTTCGACCCAATTCTGACCTACATCTCCGCAATCGGCGGCCAACTCATCGACGAGAAAGAGCACGAACAGATTAGCTGGCAAACCAACACAATTCCTTTCATCTCTGCTATCATTGGAGAGGCAGATGCCAAGAGCGTTGCTGATGCTCTTCGGAAGCGATCCCTACCTGGTGTTGCCGACGAAGACGAGGTCGAGCCTGATGAGGAAGAAGGTGAAGACCTTTGCAACTGCACGTTCAACTTGGCTTATGGTGCCAAAATCCTTCTTAACCAGACTCACCTCCGTCTAAAACGTGGTCAGCGTTATGGTCTCTTGGGTCCAAACGGTTCCGGCAAGACTACTCTTATGCGTGCCATCAACAACGAGCAGGTTGAGGGCTTCCCCAAGCAGAGCGAGGTTAAGACAGTTTACGTTGAGCACGATCTCGACTCTGCCGATACCGAGCAGACTGTCATCGGCTGGAGCATGAAGAAGTTGGCTGATGTTGGCATTACCAAGTCTCAATCTGAAGTCGAGGCCAAGCTCGTTGAATTCGGTTTCGCTCTCGAGCAGCTCGCTCAACCCATCACTTCGCTCTCTGGTGGCTGGAAGATGAAGCTTGCGCTTGCCCGTGCTGTCTTTGAGGAACCTGATATTCTTCTCTTGGACGAACCTACTAACCATTTGGACGTGAAGAACGTCGCATGGTTGGAACAGTACCTCGTAAACTCGCCCTGCACATCCATTATCATTTCTCACGACAGCAAGTTCTTGGATAATGTTATCCAGCACGTTATCCACTACGAGCGCTTCAAGCTAAAGAGATACCGAGGCAACCTGAGCGAGTTTGTCAAGCGTGTTCCTTCCGCCAAGTCCTACCACGAGCTGAGCGCGAGTGAGATGGAGTTCAAGTTCCCGGAACCTGGTTTCCTCGAGGGTGTCAAGACCAAGGCCAAGGCCATCATCCGTGTCACCAACATGAGCTTCCAGTACCCTGGCACAGCGAAGCCCCAGATTTCCGACATCACCTTCCAGTGCTCTCTTGGCTCTCGTATCGCTGTTATTGGTCCCAACGGTGCTGGCAAATCCACTCTTGTCAACGTATTGACTGGTGAACTCATCCCTACTTTAGGTGAGGTCTACCAGCACGAGAACATCCGTATCGCCTACATCAAGCAGCATGCCTTCGCTCACATCGATCATCATTTGGACAAGACTCCTTCTGAATACATTCAGTGGCGTTTCCAGACTGGTGAGGATCGTGAGACGATGGATCGTGCCAACAAGATCATCACCGACGAGGATGAGAAGGCCATGGACAAGATCTACAAGATTGAGGGCACTCAGCGACGAGTCATTGGCATTCACTCGCGTAGGAAGTTCAAGAACTCCTATGAATATGAGTGCTCCTTCGCCCTCGGTGAGAACGTCGGTCAGAAGGGCGAGAGGTGGACACCAATGATGACTGCGGACAACGCATGGATTCCCCGTAGCGAAATCCTGGCATCCCACTCCAAGATGGTTGCCGATGTGGATCAGAAGGAGGCCCTTGCCAGCGGTCAATTCCGTCCTCTGGTTCGCAAGGAGATTGAGGCTCACGCCGCCAACTTCGGTCTCGATGCCGAGCTTGTCTCTCACTCCCGCATGCGCGGTCTTTCCGGTGGTCAGCGTGTCAAGGTCGTCCTTGCTGCTTGTTCGTGGCAACGACCGCACTTGATCGTCCTTGACGAACCCACTAACTATCTCGACCGTGACTCCCTTGGTGCTCTGTCTAAGGCTATTAAGTCGTTCGAGGGTGGTGTTATCATCATCACTCACTCGGCCGAGTTCACCCGTGACTTGACTGAGGAAGTCTGGGCTGTTGTGGACGGCAAGATGACACCATCAGGTCACAACTGGGTGCAGGGTCAAGGCTCCGGTCCGAGGTTGACGGAGAAGGATAACGAGGAGGAGAAGTTCGATGCCATGGGTAACAAGATCTCCGGTGGAGGGAAGAAGAAGAAGCTCACCAGCGCTGAAATGAGGAAGAAGAAGAAGGAGCGTATGGCACGTCGTAAGGTTAGTCAACTACAATACACTTTCCGAATGATAGAATACATGCTAACGGACTGCTACAGAGAGGCGAAGAGGTCTTCAGCGATGAAGATGAATAGGTTCTTATTGCGAAGCAGCCGCTTTGATACTTGATCTGCTTCATTTCTTCGATGTTGGCGGGGGGGGTGTCTGTGAAAAAGTCTAATGTTGCGGACAGACATTGGCTACGCTGGATTATGTAGCCCGGATTGGTTAGGCGTAAGGTTGGATTATGTTGTTATGGCTTATGGCTCTCTTTGCATGATTAAAAAGGAAATGCTTCTAGCAGATAGAGATAGATTTCTGCCTACTGAAGACGTCAGATATGTTCACCTTGATTTCTCACTTCACACGTGTCTATCGTATCTGAGGATACTAAACCATCATCAAGGTTTCGCCGCACGTTTTCTAAATGTGGCGATGGCCTTCAAGTAACTTATCACGATGCGATTGGAGGACGGTTACGTGCAGGAGACCCCACAACGTGGAGTCGTCGCTCCAAACGGATCTATAACTCGCATTCTATCACGTGACCGCAGGAAGCTCATGTGAATGTCGCTTATAATATAACCCTTAGCCCAATGTAATGGTTTTGGGAGGCCATTCAAGCCGGGTCTTTTTCACGGTTATCAATTATAACCAACGGTATCAGCATTCAATCACTAGTCCAACAGCAACTCACTTGCGTCAGTCCATCAAGGACAGCACGACAACGTCAGTAAAGCTTATCAGACGATCATTTACAATTCCACTCATTAGATTTCTTACCCGCTTTCTTCCTCTAGCCGGAGTCAGGAGTGACAACTTAGGTATAACTGGGACACCTAAAACTGAGTAGACTACTTAATGGTGCATGTAACTAAAGGAATACGTTTATTAGTTTCATCATCTAGCTATAAGCAAATAATATCAGCTTTCGCGTACTACACATACAAGTTGAATGCTCCAGTCAGTATTGCGAGAGGATCTACAATCACTACCCTAAAAGTCATTGTATAACTCGTAGCTTTTTTAAGCGGAAATAATCATTAGCCCCTTGGCGTGCTATTAGGCAAGGGAGTCTTAGAATAATATAACCTAAGATATTTTTAAAACGCCTAAAGGGATTAAATAATAAAGCCTAAGGTTTATACCTATTCTTCTTAATAAATTTATTGGGGTAATATATATTAATACCGTCCCCGGCTTATTTTTAGTATCTAACTGTGACGGGCTCGTACAAATGCTTCTGAACCGAAGCTTGTAGATTGCTACTATACAAGAATACTAAGCTAAGGAGAAGAAGAAGTCTGTTAGAGACTGGAAAGATACAAAGGGGTCGCCAAGGCGCTAGTAATAAGCAAGCCAATAGCGATTTTCCATCCCGGGGATGGAAAATCCTAATTGGTTGGCTCTACAAGTAGTGTTGGCAGAATATGGCAGAATTTAGCAGAATGCCTAAAAAGTAGCAGGTGACGCGCTCTAGCACCATTATATTACCCCCCCTCCCAAAAAAGCCTGCCCTTAGGCTTTGTCCGAGTTCTTTGTTATTATCTAGATTATTATAGTTATCTAACCCTTCCTCCTAGCATTTAATCTAGCTGTTTAGTTTACGTGGTAGTCTAGGGAGGTCTAAGTGTTGAAATAAGGTTATTGGGGCTAAATCTCTGTACATTGCTTATTTTCTATATAGGTGGTTGAAGAGATTTCAAGGAACTTCGACCGGCGGTCGAAGTTCTCTGATTGGTCAGATTCCTGCCAAGAGGTTCTCCC
>Ga0307507_10008823_pt1 | contig 13751 bp, 7 predicted proteins | sample 7_EM_MG_FD_207223 | JGI IMG/M metagenome (GOLD analysis project Ga0307507, IMG submission 207223) | Populus trichocarpa ectomycorrhiza microbial communities from riparian zone in the Pacific Northwest, United States - 7_EM | ecosystem: Host-associated > Plants > Roots > Unclassified | place...
AGCAGTGCGTGGTAGATAAGCCCTGCACAGCTACAATATTTACCAGCCCCCCCTGCCAGGGCCCACATGTTATTATACCGTAACTCTTACTCTTACTGAGATCGTCAATTGTTTCGGGAAGTCAGGTCTGAATATCCGGATATCCGATCCGAGTAAATTGGAGAAACGGAGTTCAACGAAGAGCCCTCTGGCTGTTGCGTCGTCATCGTGGTCCTTGTTTGCTGGATCGTGCTGGGAGATAGGGAGGGAGAGAGAGAGAGAGAGAGAGAGAGAGAGAGAGAGAGCTGTGAAGGGTATATATAACAAATCTTTGTTTTCAAAGTTGGTTGGATTATTGGTATGTACTTACTTGCTATTCTTCCTTTTACAAGTCCCTGGAGCCGCCTCCCATTTACTCAATATATGGGCTATCTTCCTTCCATTTCACTTTCGTAGAATGTTTCCCATAATCTCTAATACTAATTAGTTCCTACGCGTAAATAAACAAACAAATAAATAAACAAACAGCGCTGTTTAATGATCCTTAGTTTCCAGGTTTCCGGGTCTGGGAATAATTCTGCGTTTCCCGACGGCTGACAGTGTCACCTTTGGAAATGAAACATCTTGTCAACATTCCTAAGGCTGTCGTGTTGTAGTAGACTTGACAAAGTTTTAATGGTGGCTTACCCAAATATCCCGGACGCTAGAAATACTACCCCACCAATCCTTTACAAAACCCCCAGGTAGGAATCCTCTAACCAGAGGCGTATAAATCAGGCATCTGAACAACAACCCATACGATATCACCAACCCCTAGCAGGCAAAAAAACACCCAGGTCCCGTAACAATAGCCCTTGAAGCTCCCTAGTATCACTTCCTCTATCATAATCCTAATAGGAATTATTAATAGATCCCCAACCCACAACGACGTAGACCCAAAACCCCCAGATTAAATAAAAACTTGGAGAACATCTGGGAGTACCAAACAAGTCAATAATCCCATCCAATATTATAAACCCTATATAAACTCCCCAAGGACGTCGGATGAAAGCTCCAAAAGTTTATACACACTCCAGCTGCCAGGAAGGCGATGCGAGTGACCGTGCGTGAATGAGTACAGTATCACCCAGCGTTGTCATCCGATCTGACAGATTAGGTTTAGTCTATCATTAGCCTTGTTTGGAGCTTACTCGTGCGGAGTGAGGGTTTTATGGCCGACCTGGAGTAAAGATTCCCCGGCTCTACTCGAGTAATCTGAGTCGACATCCCCCACAAGTTGATTAACCTTTTGCGTAAGTAAACGTCGTACTGGCTAGGTCAGAATGAGGTGTAATACGCTTGAGGGTAGGAGTGGGCTATGGCAACCATGAGGTAATGATGCAATATCAGGCTAGCAAAAACTCAGGTGGACAGGAAGAAAAAAAGAAAACTTCCGTTGCGGGGAATTGAACCCCGATCTTGTCGGTGAGAGCGACAGATGCTAACCATTACACCACAACGGATATTCTGATAAAGATGGATCACTTTTTGAGAATGTTAACATATAGTAAGTGATCGGGAAGGGACTTGATCGATTAGAAGTGGGTTATGGCGCCGGGTCAGGGCTTGGTGTCTTTTGTGATTTGTCATAATTGCTTCTATGGTGCATTATTCCATCCTGGATTTAGGGTAGGATACTAGGCAAACTATTAAAGATGGTTCAATGAGTACCGCATTGTCTTGAATATAAGAGAATCGCGCTAAGAGGTTAAATCAGGGCTGAGACATCCACTTGCGCAATTTTATAAAAATAGAGTGATCGGCAATATCATTCTTCAGTCCTTAGGGGACCGACAATATAGTCAATATCTTCACTATTGTCTTCTGCCTCCGGGATGATTTCCTCATCATCTGAGTCCTCATCTCCACTGTGCTCAATTTCACCAACTCGCCAATCTTGTATATCCTCTGTGAACCTCTTCATATCTACACCTTTTAAGGAAAGCTGACTACAGTCATGACTACCATCAATTGGTAAAGAAAGTCCCACTGCAGTAAAAGAGCGAATAATAACCTGACGCCATTCAATACAAAACTCCTCCCAAGCCTCACCAATAGCCCATGTTGTCATAATTCGCCTGCGACCAACTTTGCTACCTGTCAGCCTCCCTCCTGTAGCAATAAGTGCCTCCTCTTTCTCTCTCATTCTTTCTTCCCATTCCTTAATTTTTTCCTATTTCAGATAATATGTTAGCAAAAAGTAGAGGACCGGTCAAGAGTAGTTAGCCAAGACTTGCAGGTCTGGAATATTGAACAACCAGAACGGAGCAAAAACTAAGGCCACCAGAGTAGGATATAATAAATACCCTTAATAGCTCTTTAAAAGGTCTATTGATTGAGACATCAAATGGTTGCACAATACTTGTACATCCAGCTGGGATGACTGAGACTGTAATATCATTCACTTTCATTGTATTTAAGACTTCTTCAGTTCTATGCCCAGCGAATAAATCAACAGCCAAAAGGGTTGGACAGCCTTCTGAAACAGGGATGAGTTGCTCCTGTAGCCATTCTACCATATTACCACTATTGGCATATGGAGTAGGGTTAAACTTGACCACAACCCGGGGGTTATACTCTCTCATCTCTCGTAGAACACCAGGTCCCAAGCCCTTGCCACGGTAAAAGATCAATGGCTTTACATAATTTCCTCCATCTGCAAACACTGTAAGCTGGAGAGTAGCTTGTCGCTTGTCCCAACCACTTGTTGCCCCTTTTATCCAGACAGTTTTCTCACCCTTTGTATTATAGGTTTGGCCACTTAAAAACTCAAAGGGAAGCAGGGTTTGATCCATGTTGCATATGTTGCGTAACCGGTATCGTCCAATGGTAGCTGGTATATCACCATCCCGGATCTGAGAGTTGCGACGATTAAAGCGCGCAAAATTGGCTAGTGTATTAAATAGATCCATCGGTATCGAAGTTGCTTTATTTGTGCCAAACCGTAGCGAAATATTGTACCAATTAAGAAATCCTATTAGAGCACTTTATATAAGCTTTCATTCAACTACCCCTAGGAATTCTATGCTTAATTATACCATTGAACCAGCCATTAGAAAACTTAAATACCCCTTGGTTAGGGTGGTAGTCCTTAAATAGCAGCTTGGCTTTAATATGAAAAAAACCTCGACGCCCGATCTCTCCCTGCTTGCGGTGTGCCTGAAAAGCATTATAGAGCTCCTTTACAAGAGCCGGCCATTTTCTCTTTCCTATCCTGCAACGTCTCTCTGTTCCCACTCTTGTAAGTAATTTTGATTCAGCCTGCTTCCACCGTGATATATTTGCCACAGAGATTTTGAATTGGAGAGAAGTCTCGGCAAGGGTGGGCTTTCGTACTTGATCAGTGGATTGTAGGTCATCTGGAACACTAGCCTGGTGTAAATATGTGAGAACTTGGAGCTTGTACCATACTGTATAAGACTTTCTCGCAATGGAGACGGCAGGACGAAATCTGGTATCAGGTCAGAGGTTGGTAGAAATTGCAACGCGCTTAGGTCCCGAGTGTTTCTTAGCTACCGGTAGTTGAGTGGAGATACGACCATAAAAGACATTAACATCTACAGTATTAAGAATACTGGCATGGACCTGGGTAGCACGAGAAGATTCTATCATTTTTCAGATAACAAACGCGTCAGGTGTGGTGATACGAGAAGAGTTGACGAGATTTCTTTTATTGACCTTCTTCCCACCCGCCATCTTATTTTACCTTACTTGGGGTGAGGTTCAGCTTCTCTCCTTATTTTCTGTCTCAGACACTGATCGGCTGTCTCACTTACCAAATACTGATGTGATGGAGTGTCAAAGACCTCTTAGCGCGATTCTCTTATATTCAAGATAATACGGTACTACATGCAATTGAGCTTATGGAGCCTTAAGGATATAAAGCTGATTAATTTATATACTAGGCAGGACTCACTTGCCCATCAGACATTTGTTTCCTATGTGTCCTGCTAGCCTCTAAATAAATTCCTGAGTTTAGAGACTGAATCTGGCAGGAATGTTGTATATTTGCTATAGCTCTGATGCGGGTCAGCTATCTTCTCTTCCTATATATCTAGATATAGCTGCTAGCTGTGGCATGTGTTCATTTGTTGTAGTCGTTGATATTGAGTGTTGTGGGCACGGGCGACCACCATTATACCAGTAGTGTAGTCGAGAACGTGTGTTGACGGTGTTGAGGGTAAGCCATGATGTCGCACTTATTTGTTAACTTTCTTTAGTTAGCAGGCTCGCGCCTGAGAGCTGTAAAGAACTTAATTCCGTCTCACCTCCATGACCACCTCTACAGTTGATGCCCTAGTAAAACAACGTAATGGAGTCAGCATATTAGCTCCTACTGGTTCTTCGAAGATTTCAAGTTTCAGTTATGCTACCCGAATAAATCTTTTACAAGTTGATACATGTTAAATGTGGAAGTTTTTGTTCAATTGGTTGCTGAGGCATGAGTTCTTTGGAGCAAGCTCCACTATGGTCAAGGAGCTGGCGAATTATATAATATTATTTATGGTCTGTATATATGCTAGCTTTGCTAGGATCGCCAACTCTGCTGTCTGCTAGAAGTGCCTCTCGGCAGGGCTGATGTGTGAGAAATCAAAGTCGGCTAGGGAGAGAAATTGAAGTCAGATTGCACAAAAAGGGCACATGTTAGACTACTTGATGTTTCTGGTAAGCGGACGTGTATAACGTCCTCTCTCCACTTGTTCTTTACGGCAATCCAACCGGCGACATCTCTAAACACTGTGCTATCTTCTTTTCGTTCTAACCTTAAAGGTCTCTTTTTCAGTACTGTACTTAGTCGGTTTTTTCCATTTTTTCCAATGTCGTGTTTCCCGGGTCAGGGCCGCTGAGCCTTGACGAGTACTTCTGCTATTGCTCGTAGCGGGCAGGAAGTATCCGAAAACAGGGGTCGTAAGTTTGTAGGGCCCTCGGATGCGGACTAGGTCTTTTTGTCATACCTTTCGCAAATTCCCATATTCGGATACTTCTTACCCGCTATAAGTAGTTTCCTGGGTTAGATTTTAAGAAGGGGTCGCCTGAGTAAAGGTCCTGTGGATTGATAAGACAAAGAGCATCTCATCCACTGGATTGGTTACCAGGTGTTTGTCTGGATGCATGCTTAAGTCCACTTCGTCTCTCTCCTCCTCTCCTCCTCTCTAACTACCTTGAGAACTCGAATGAACGGACCATCAGCCAGGCAGCCCAAAATCTCCCCCCGAAAAAGAGGCGAAAGACACCAAAAACAAAACAAAAAAGCAACTGCTCTCTGAGACAAATAAAAGGGAGGAAAACACTAGATCTTACTAGGAGGGGTAACACTAAAGCCCTAGCGCATGCTCCGATTATTCGAGTTCTTGCGGCGGCTATCTATCTCTCTAGCTTAGTGCCATCGCAGCTACAGCATGCCTTGAGCACGCCTGACTTGCACCTAATATCTTTACATTCCTTTCAGGAAACCACTTATTCCTCATTTCCTGCTACAAAACACCGGCAAATCTCGGATCTCATTTTCTCTTCGTTTAAGGTTCTAGCTCAAGATGCCTGCCGTGCTAATACTGGACCGCTCAGAAATCCTACCCGGGAAGGATGAGATCTTAATACAATTTGTTGGGTGGGGTTTATGCTTGGCGTTTTCGCCCTAAAGTCTACTAAATAATTCACCCCTTATCAGTCGAAGTAGGTTAGATCATTGCGAACGTTCTACTCGAGCACTATCCGGGCCCCAGACGGAGAACAGCCAGCAGGAGCGAGGCAATCGACGCTCTGAATGAGCAAAGCTTGCTGCTTGCGCAAGCACAGATCCCTGCCACATTACGTATCAACCTAAGAGAATCAATGGTCTAATGTTGACAAAACAGGTCATCTGAAACTCTTACAATGGGCTATCACGAGAAATCAGCGATTATTGAAAGTACAATGTTAGCCTTGCGCGGAATAGATACCGAACTAGAACTATCCCCGAGGCGGCCACCATTCTGGAATATATATGGTGGCACCATCCAATAAAAGATTGGCATCTAATATACCCCGATTGAGGTCGACTCTGGGAAGGCCCCGTCACTGCAAAAGCAGTCGAAGACGGTAATAATCATCGGAGCTCATGCGCAACAACCTCGCACTCTAGCCCTGCATAGCACTACTAAATCATAGCCCCAGTATGAGGGCTGTTTAGAATATGGAGAGTCCAAAGCAGGCTCAAAATAATCACCAATTATTTCAGTAGCCAGATCATTGGCTGATGACTAAAGTGCTACCGTGCTACAAACGATTTCAGCATCACCAGATGGGAAACGTTTTCACAGAGGCAAACTCAAGCAGCCCAATTACAGAAGCTTGGTTCGCTTGATACTGATAAGCGGCTAAATTATCACGTTCCAATTGACACCGTGCGGAATATTCGCACAAGGTGAAGCTCGTTGTAACACCCGATAAATATCGCCATTCAGCATAACTTAGGGGGCGATATTAACCAAGGCCTATCTAGGGCTAGTGAAATCAGTATCACGCTACCGGTAGCCAAAAAAAAGGTGCACAAGTTGAATGGAATGACAAGGTTAGAATACTCGGTGCATTACTCGCGTACAGTACCGTACTCGAGTACACCCCAACTCAGCCAAGTCTTGTAAAGTTTGGGTAGCTGGAGCAAGGGCTAGGTAATCGAGGAGCTACAGCATTTCCCAGAAACTTCCGGTCCAATCGCTAATCTAGACCCAATTGCGGAATGCTTAACGGGGATCACCCCTAGTCGGAATAAACCCCATCGCTAATCCCCAATGGTCAGCGTGGCACCCGAAGGGGGAGTATTCAGAAAAAATATTTTCTCCACAATTGATTGATTGGCGGGGATCACATCTGTGTACTCGGGTACTCGTATTGTGGAAACGTTTTTTAAACGGGCTGCCATTGCATACCACCCAGATCCAAGCAAATCAGCCCAATTTTGGTCCCACGCGATGCGGTCCTTTAAAAAGCCTTCAGCATCACGAGACAGTATCTGTATGTCGGTAGACCCCCAGGGCTCAAGCTGGTCCATACAATCCTTGCATAATCCCCAGGTAGGGTAACCAGCCAGCCAACATTTGGTTTCGTGCCACTTTGGACTACGGTACTGGTGTTCGTGGAGCGGAGATCGCAATTAAATTTAACTTAGCGCTCCAATTGTGGAGAGCCGAGTTGGCTTTATAAGCCGGAATTATGTTATCCTAGTCAGAGAACCTAATGAAACATGCACAGTCATGATATAGCTACGTGCTACAGCTTTGGGCGGGTTCCAACATGAGCCTGTCAACGGGTCAGCGAGACCTTACAATAGAGAACACCCATGACATTTGTCTAATCACATGCAACCCGAGAATACTATGCGGATATCTTAGCTACTTATGGGCTGCCGATATATCCACATTAACCTGCGCCTATACGGTACTGCCTAAGCCTAGGAGGTAATGGAAGTTGCCGGGGTTTGCGGGTCAGGATTCCGCATCGCCCAGCTACTACTTGTCGTCCATCCATACGAAATCACTCGCTGAATGTTTCAGGAGTCATTACGCTATCACACCGCGATCCCTGCTGCTGACTTTTGAGATATCCATTGACACTGTGGGCAATCCTAGCTAGGATAAGACGAATGCAGATTGCTGTGGCATGGTTCCTAACGTTCCCCTACGCGAGATAGTAAGTAAACCACTCCTAGACTCTACCCACCAACATGCCGCGACATATTTTAAAGCTTCTCATACGGAGCATGATATTTCTTCTTGGTATGTGCTGGGTACAGTGCATTCTACTTGGCCACCACTAGCGCCGGCAGTGAAGCTCCTAAGCACATGCTTTAACGTGCACTAACTGCTCTTTAGAGGGGCTTATTGCGGCTTGGAGCGAGGAACCCCGTTTCTAACTTTTCCCAAGACATCTCCTGCGTTGCTACCCAATCACATAGCCGCACGGCCAAGATTGCCCCAGCAAAAACATTTGGTCATACCATAGCTATACCCCCCCCGGTGTCCCCACAATCGATCAATCGAATCATGCTATTGGTATCTCTTTGTCTGGGTAAACCTCCCGCGATGTCCTAGCTCACTGGCATTTCTCACCTCCCGAAGTACTCGCATCCTCAAAAACCCAAGGACCCACCCCTGCTCGGCACATGCCATGGCTCAAGCTCTCCATAGTGTATCCCATCAGATAGGTCCTTTTGGATGAGCCACCAGCTCCTACCCATCGGGTTAAACCCCCACCACCCGCATCTACCTCATGTCATCCATAATCACTCGATAGCCTACAACCGCTTGGCTACAATTCAAATAACAAAATCCCGCACGTCTCGGCGCTTATTCTTTGTCACCCCTGTTACGTCCCTTCCCCCCGGTCGGCATCACTAATAAGGACAAGTACTATGCTCCCAAACGGTACTCGCAATTGCCCGATGCTCGCGAAACAGACAGCTATTGCATACAGACCAAAACCAGAGCATAGGATTTCGGTGGCATGTAATAGCATTCTGCTTCACACACGTTAGGAAATTTGAGGACAACAAAAAAAAAAAAATCCCGCACACAACACCGTCGACGTGGGCATGCGGTGAACATTTTACTTTGGGTGCGGGATGTGGGGTGATGAGGTGGATAGACAGATGGGAGGGATGGAAACGAGTCGGGGAAAAAACCTTATTTCATCGGGAAGGGCTAACGCGGGAATCGTTCCGAACATTGCATTCTAGTGCTCTCGTCTCGTGGCATCATGAAAATGATGATTTTGGGCCCGCTAGCAACCAGAGATATCGAGAACAATGGGGTACTTACTACCTTGATATTTTGCGAAGCACTGTGCTGTACTGTACTGTAAGCTGTAAGTACTCTCCCTGTTCCCCAACACGGAACTTCCCACGGCACTGTGCCGGATTATACATATCGCATCACCTCACGTGATTCCTACCTGACGGGAGCAGGGAAGGGAAAATACTCGAGTAAGAATGAGAGAGGATCAGATCAGGCCAGAAAGAGGACATACTGCACATCCAGCGTTTCTCTATGCTATGGTGTCAGGAAATACCCACACCGGCCACGCCGTATGATAGGATACCGGTACAGTACCAGGTTGGTTTCTTTTTGCCATGTGAGAGTTTTTACGTATACGATCCGGGGTACCTTCCTTACCTAACCTGTCTGGTTACTGGTACTTGTAACGCCGAAAACGAGAGACAGCCAATACTTGTAGGTACGATATTATATGACAAAAATCCCTTTTAAAAAAAAATCCCCCAGTGAAGCGACGGTGGTCGAGCCGAGGATTGCAACAAAATATATTCGATAAACAGCATAGACGCCCTACGAGTATTAGGTCGGTCTGTGAGCCCTGGTTCGAAACTGTACAATTTAATTCTTTTTGTTTAATCCTTGGATTAAAGTGGAGCCAAGAACACCCAAAACCAAAAGAAACACCAAACGTGCCCAAAATGGAATGACAAATGAACAAAAACATCAAAATTATCAATTATGACTAAAACTAGTATAATGATAATTGATGATCCCAAATTGGATCCTCTTGTAAAAGGAGAACTCTCCGACTTTCTGGGAAATTTTATCATATGCTTTAGAATAGGAGAAGAAATTTTCTTAAAGGGTTCCTTATATGCTTTATTGTTTTCATGATTGGCAATTATAGCCTAAAGGCAGTCTCAGACTCAGTTTTATTTCCTCCTCTACTAAGAGAGGAGATGGGATGTCAAGTCTTTCAACCTTCATGCCCTTGCATAAGCATCTGAAGATACGATATTGTTAGATAGCCACTCTACTAGTGACAAAAACACCCTATCATTTCTAGACACTTTATGCCAGATGCAAGGACTTACATATATTTATACCCATGCCCATTGATTATACTCCCTACTCTCCTTAATTCGGTAACTAAATGCCTATACTGCATATATGTGCAAGTGTGTACGGTACAGTGCTTAACCCCAACCCGGAGCCTGAAAACTTCCCTAAAACCAATATGCAGCCTAAGTCAAGGGTGCTCAAAGGGCCGATTCCTCCTTTTCCTTCCTAGTTTAGCTCCCTTTAAATTAATCAATTATTACAGTGTTACAAGATTATTACCACCTTATGGCGGTCTACTTCGGCCGAGGACCGTACCGGCACCTGCGATAGTAGCCCATCGGTGGGTCGGTCATAATTAATACAAAGCCTCGCATGATACATTCCATACCTTGGCTACCGTATTACGCGTACAGGCCCAACTGCCCCTAATGTCGGGATGTTTGTAAGGCGGACTGTTGTCGCATATACCGCCAAAATTCTGAGGTTCTGGCCAATTTTTGGCTTTGCGCGATGGGGGTCCGTTTTATGGGCATCGCCGCATTACGAGCAGAGCATGGTGCGAGGAACACTCAGCAGAGTTGGCCTATGAGAGTCAGGCCAGCTACCGGTACGTTGTAGTATGACAGTGCAGAAATCCTAAGGACGCAGTACAGTAAAGTATTATACAGTATAGCACGGTACTGCACGTCTGCGGTAGAGCACAATGATGCACAGTGCTGTACATCTGAATCCTCAAAAAAGAGAGGGTAAAGCATCAAAATGCCGCCGAAGAGGCTCTGGCTCTTGAGAATAGCCGAGTGCCGAATGAAGAAGATATCATGGAAAAGGGAGAGAAGGAGGGCGGAAGAGCGGACGACTTTGAGGCATAAGCAGAGCAAGTGGTTTAAGGGCATGAAGGACTCGGGGAGGACAATGTGGGATGAGGAAGCACAGAATGGTGCGGTAGAGATCGCAAAGCGCTCAGAAGAGCCTTGGATGAGGGTTGCTGGCAAGGCAATTCTTGGGGAAGGCGAGGAGCTTGAGAGTAGTGGGATGAAGAAGAAGAAGACTTTGTTTAACGGAGATCACTTCTCATACTCTCAAAGACCTACAATACCGTACCTGTTAGCAACAACCGAACAGCAGTTTCTCTTGGATACGTTTTCTCCGACATGCCGCTAGGGACGTCGCAAATTTTCATCACAATTTGTTTTACAGCATAATAAGAAGGGTTGGTTCGCAGTACTTAGAAGGGTATGAGAACTTGAGGGGAGTGGCTGTAGAGCGCAGTCCGGTACATTGCAGTCTCCACTTCCAATCTCCACCATCGTACTCTACCGGGCACTATGCTAGCACCACAAAATATTATCATAGGGCTAAACTAACTTGGACTACATAAAAAACATATATATACCGGCGATCCCGCTCATCATCGCCTAAGTTTCGGCAGAAGAAAAAGCGAAGTTCAGTCAAGCTAGATCCACAAACTCTTGCATTAAAATTCCATATTATATAGTATCATAGTGGATCATACAGTAGCATAGCCAACCAGTCACCAATCGATCCCATGCCGCAAATGCGCAAATTCGGCCAAGTGTTGGCAAGAACATGCATTGATTCGCCCAGGGCATATCAGTCAGTCTTATGCCACTACACGAATACGTAGATAGTTGTATAGATATATTGGTACACAGCTAGACACACCATCATAGCTGGACTAGGAAGTTTATTCCCATCAACATATTATAGCAACGTTTCCAAGTTGCAAGGTTATATATCCCATTGGAATGAGATGTATTTACGAAAAATATTACTGTACTCGTATTGTCCCCGGACAATCCTACAATAGCCAACCGATGAAGATCTACCCCATCATAATTACCGCACGGTACCCAAAGACTCTGCAGTTCTGGGAGTTCTGTATCATAGGAGGAAGAAAAGAGTATTCCGCGCGAGGGCACAATGTTTCGGAGGGTAGTCCGATTGATCGGCCGATTAATCGATCGATTTAACTAAACTAACTAACCGGGACCAGAAAGAGATGGGGCCGAAGTGATGATTAAGTGTGGATACCGTGCAGTATCAAGGCCATAGACTCAAATACCATACTAGTACAAGAGTAGGGCTAACATATATCATACTAAAAATGCATGTATTATAGCAACGGATGCTAATAGTGGGATAGGAATCACGGCTGCAGTTGACTCCAAACTCCCAATACCGGTTACTCTACCCCTCCCCATGGCTCCGGAACACAACTTTAGAGGAAAACCCACCAACTTTAAAAACCCTTGACCATCTGAGCGAAGCTGAAAAGGAAAAGAAAAGAAAAAAAGAAAGAACAAAGATTCCACCTTTCTTGGACATATCAGGTCATGTTTCTAACCTCCGGATTTTTTTAGGTTTTCTTGATAAGCCACTGGTTCCTGGGGTCTAGATTCATCACCTTCCAGAACGAGCTTTAACCCTAGGGCAATGCTATTATTATTATTCTTTTCTTTTCTTTTTATTTAGTCAGTCAATAACTATTAGCGTATTTGTCTAAGACACGAGGGTTCTTTTTTTCTTCCCAACTTCACTCAGGCTGTCAGGTGCTTCTGGAAGTTTCAATTCTTCTGATGCCTGTAGCCTGTTGATCTCATCTCATCACCCCCCTTGCGTACGCTGTGTGTATTGCAGCATGCGGTACAGTACAGTACAGCACCGCGCTTGTTGCCTCCTTTCGCGCGCGCCGTTTTATCGTGGCTTGACCAATCAAGTTGCAAAAGTGCCCATGGTTTACCAATTAGGTTAGTATAGCCAGGGACGAATACCAAGTCTCGCCACACTTCTGAATGGGCGGCTAATGGTCTGGCGGTTGAGGTAGCACGCGCAGTTGTGTGTGTATGCTCACATGTGGTGGCTTAAATAAGTCACAGCACCTCACTCGCCTTGCCTCGTCGCATTCCTGCGAAAGAGTGAGAAAGCGGCTTGGTGCGAGGGGCGAACCAAGGCATCCGTGAGAGAAAAAGAAAAAGAAGGAAGGAAAGAAAAAAGGAAGGAAAAAGTCTCAGGTCGCGGAAACGGGAAATTCGGTTCGGGGTAAATAAATCTACCGGCGGTGCAGTGAATGAGTGGGTATAATTAATCCTATTTGTGTGGGTGGAAAGAAAGAAGGAAGGAAGGAAGGAAGGAAGGAAGTGGCATAAGTTAATGGCATATATGATGACCGGTACCGTATGCTACATACCTGCGCGCAGACCTGTCTGCCTGTATGCAGTACTGTACGGCATGGTGCTCACCATATTCTTACCCGTCCGTGGGTGGGTTGTTGCATAGTGCTGTACCGCACAGTATCTATCTACACCCCAGTTTACACGGACTTGACAGCTATTGTAGCTCGTCAAGTTCACCTCTCTTCCAACATACGGGCATCAAACCCTTCCATAAGCGCAGCTAGAAGCTGTTCCACTGCCGACCACCCATTGAACCAAACCAAACAAACCAAAATCTATCTCCCCACCTCGATAATACTGCCCCATATCCATGTCAATGTTAACAAACCCAGCCCATCTTACCATCAATCCCTGCACACCACCGCACTGCAGTCGCGCTGCACATTATTATTTGGCCTAGCCGCCGACGGGTTCCGATCGGACGAGACCGAATCGGACGGACGGAATTTATGTGAGCGAGCGGACGAGCAAGCTGGAGCCTGCTAACATAACACTAAAGGTTTAAACCATGCCAGCTAGCTACCATCATATTGTTTTTTCTTTTCTTTTTAGGATTGAGCATTGACATCACGGGCTTAACAAGGGAAGAGGGGGTCAGTATAATATTAGTATCCGTATCAGTGCACCGTGCCGGTTGGCTGAGATTAACTTATCTTGTTCCTGTCGGATGTCAGGATACGGTGTTGGGACAGGAGAGTAATTGTTTTTTGCCTGGTCTTGATCCGCT
>Ga0307507_10008824_pt1 | contig 13750 bp, 13 predicted proteins | sample 7_EM_MG_FD_207223 | JGI IMG/M metagenome (GOLD analysis project Ga0307507, IMG submission 207223) | Populus trichocarpa ectomycorrhiza microbial communities from riparian zone in the Pacific Northwest, United States - 7_EM | ecosystem: Host-associated > Plants > Roots > Unclassified | place...
TACACACTACCAGAAATTCACTTAATACCAACGGAATTTCCGACGGAATAATTCCGTCGGCAATTTGAGGTCGCCATTACCGATAGAATTTAATCCGTCGGTAAGGTCATCGGCATATACCGACGAAAACAATCCGTCGGTAAATACCGACGGAAACAATCCGTCGGTAAATACCGACAGACTTACTGACGGAATGTTGAAAATTAAAAAAAAAAGGATGGTTCGCTGACGTGGAGGTTATTACGGGTATTTTTTTACCGACGGAATCACCTAGGGATTCAAAAAAGTCAGCTCCGTACGGCGACGAGACCGGTTCACCGATGAACATGCCGACGGAATCACTGAGGGATTCAAAAGGGCAGCTCCGTACGGTGAAGAGACCGGTTCACCAATGAGAAATACCGACGGAATCACCGAGGGATTCAAAACGGCAGTTCTGTACGGTGACGTGTCCTATTTACCGTCAAAATAGCTGACGGAATCACAGACGGAATAGTCCGTCGGTGAATCCGTCGGCAAAAGTTAATATATCCCCTCTTACTCGACCCTATCCTCCCCTATTTCTCCTTCTTCTTCTCCTTCTTCTTCCTCATCTCAACTCTCCCCATCTATAAACAACTAGCCCCCCTCCTAAAACAAATCTCACTCTTCTCAATACAACAAGTCATATATATATCTTGAAGTCTTCTTGTCACAGCATCCGTGTTTTGATTTACCTCCGGATTTTTATCAGTTTTTGTAGGTAATTCTATCTTTTTAAATTTTAACATTTAAATATCATGGTTTTTATTGTTTTTTTAGTATATGTATTTTGTTAGTAGATATACATGTTTTATTGTTATTTCTCAAACAAACTTGTAGTATATGAATGTATAATTTTGTACTTGTTATGGTTTGTTTTAGATTTTGTAAGATTGTATTTGTTTGTAAATTGTTGAAACTTTATTGAATTATCGAATTACATGTGTTGTTTTAAAATAATTAATAGCTTATTTAATGGGTCCGTTTTAATTTTTATCATCAATGGTATTGCGGAGTTGTAATTTTCGTAAATTGATATATATGTATTAATTTGTATGGACGTTAATGATAATTGATAATGAATATTTAATATTTATGAGAAGTTGTAATTGGTTTGTTGGAAAATCTCGAGGTAAACTAATTTTTTTGCAAATTTATTTACTTAACATAGTTAATTAATACATGTTGTCATTATAATTTTATAGAGATTCGATAGAAGTCATGAATGATCGTTCATGGATGTATCGAGATTCACCCCAAGAATTGCGAAGGATGGATCATTGTACAGTGGTCTCCGATGTCACATGATTTTGTCCATATTACCCTATATTCATCGGTTTCTTTATGGATTATGTGTTAGACTAAACCTACTTGATAATTAATTTCTCCAGGACTGCACATTTGACAAGCGAGAAACTGGGACAAAAAACAATGCCTCTTGCCGCAATGAGCTAGGCAAAAAGTCGAATAAAAATGTTTCATGATTACTCGCTGGACTAAACTTAATAATAATATCAAGTAGTTGTCTATGACTTAAATAATATCAAATAGTTATTCTATTTCATCTTTTGATGATCATGTAATTAACTTCATCGCATAATGATATTGTGATGAAGTAATATGATCATCAAAATTGTGCAGTATACATAGCTAGAGTTTGTTTTTCATAGTGGTCGCATGCGGGTCATAAACACAGGACATGCATGTGGCTGATGATCAGAAAGGATATTCTCATCATTTATTGGGGAGGCTGAGATATCTGGGAAGAACAACGACATGCACATCCAACTTCATCAGCAATATCGCTAAAAATAAAAGCAGCTGGTAAAATGAATCTTTCAACAATTATTATCAATGGGCTCGGAAGTCACATTGAGAGAAGTACTAATTCCTAATACAAGTAAATGTCGCTATTGGACATTTATTCCCCTCGTTAATTAATTTTCAAGTGTTTAAATGAAATTAGTTTTGCTATATATCATGGTCTAAATCTCTATACAAAAAAAAAAGAGGTAAAATTCACGTTAAGTTAAACACAGATGATGGCTTTATCTTTGATGAGATCAAAGAAAAGGGTTTAATTTTGAGATAGCTTGCTTTCCTTGATTTAGTCAAAGTAAAATGCTCATATTTTGATTTTGTCAAGGTTGCAATAAAGAAAGTCGAAGCATGTGGTGGTCATAACCTTTGCCGTAAAAGATCTTTCCGCTGCCTTACATGTCTAATTATATTAATAACATTCAGCGTAGAAGAATATCATCTACATGGTCACCTCTCCAGAAGATCTTATACATTGTTAATTTCAACGTTTCTGTCTAATCATCAAAGCTCTCTAGTTACAGGTTTTCTTGCTCAAGCTTGATCAACACTACTGATTTTCAACTCTACCTACAGCTTATGTATGCTTGCTTCTATATATATACTTCCATATGTATAAAAATATCTTATCTTTTTCTTTCTTAATTTATCTATTGTTTCTGGTAGCGATTTGTTTCTTTGTTTATTGCATCTCTAGCCTTCTGGAAACTATTGTTTTGACTAGCTTTCTACCTTGTTTGAGAAGTAATTAGAAAATATTTTGTATTTTTATTAGAACACGTGGTTTCTGTTTTCATTAGAAAACATGGACTTTTCTGTGCAGATTCAAGCCCTTGAAGCATCTGTTTCTTTACATCAGTGGGAAATTTGGATTGTCCAAGAACTTTCACTTCTGGGTTTTAGGAGATGATTCGGAATTCTGGTGCTTTTTCCCTTCTTGGCATGTCTAAATCAAGAGCTTGCACATTTGGAGCTGTTCTGCTTATCTGGCTCAGTTGCTCTTCATTACTTGTAGCAGCACAAGATGGAATTACTGACCCTGTAGAAGGTGATTTTAATTTGCTTGAATTGTTAGCTGCTCTTTTCTTTTCCTTTAAAGATACTTTCCATAACAGCACCGCAGGCTTGATTTCTCCTTCTAGAATTAGTACTGTCTGGCATGAATAGGCCCATGTGAACAGAGTTCATAATGTATCAACATGTTTTATTTTTACCTAAATTTTTATTTAAAGGAACTAGAGATAATGTGAGAACCCAACATTTTTTTACTCAACCAATCACAGAGTTCAAGTAATGCAAACCTTATAATCACGTGGTCACACAACTTACAATCAGGATTGAGATTTGATTTTAGAAAGCTAAAATAGATCTAATAGGAGTGTGACACAATTGAAATTTGTCTCAAGGCATCAACACTATTGGAATGAAATCGAATGACGCCACGAAGCCAGTTAATCTTTGATAAGTCAGATTCAGTTCGTTCAAGAACCAAAGAATGCAAGAATCTCTTTCGCACGTCAAAACTGAAAAATTCAGAAGTGTTATTCATCAATGACTGCTGAAATTTAGGCTTACATGTGTTTAAATAGTTCTGAAAAATTAACCCTAATGGATCTATCCTTGACTAAATTGACTCGCTTACAAAAATTGACCCAAAACCTTTACTAATAAGCCCAAACCCCGATCCAAACAAGCATTGAATTCTAACTGAAAACAAAATATTAATTAAGTTCAAACAAGCTTTGGGTTGTAGCTAACAAAAATAAAGATAAAGCCATAAGTCCTAAGTCTTTATCTACCTAATGATCCTAAAAACCAATATGTCATTAAATACCACCAGCTCTTCTTTTCTTGTGTAGCTATGATGAATAAGAAATCATTGTAAGAATAGGATTTTAGAACATTAATGAATCTTTACCACACTTGAAAATTATGTTGTAACTCATTAAAGATCCTTGTAGAACTATGAAATTTCCAAAACAAGCTGTCACACCCTTGTAGGAAAATGATTCTTGCCAAATAGGAAGTCCACAAGTCAAAAGGAAGTAAATAATAAAATTTATACAGCCTGTTTTGACCTATATCGCAAGTTCTTCCCGAACTCCAATTCACCTAAAAGTTTACCCCAACATAGAAAAATACATCTAAAATCTTCTAGTAAAGTTTTAGCTTGATTCAACGGTTTAATTTAGAGTTATGCTCAATAGCATAAAACTAGACAATAAAAAACTTTACGCCACAATTCGAATCTAGCATTGCTTGGATCATATCACTAAGAATATGAGTCTGACAAGCTGCTGTAACCTACATCATTAGGCTCAGCCAAGCGCTGAGCCCAAGCATATACGAGCCTGACGAGCTGCCAGACCCTGCATCATTTGGGCTTAGTCAAGCACTGAACCCAAGCATATATAGGTATGACGAGCTGTCAGACTGATCCCAAGCATATACGGGTTTGGCGAGCTGTCAGATCTAGCATCCTTAGACTCAGTTAAGCACTGAGTCAAGCATATACGAGCCTGGTGAGCTGCCAAACCTAACATCCTTAAGCTTAATCAAGCATTGAGCTCAAGTACATGTAGATCTGATAATCTTGTTAGGCTCTATGTTGGACCACGAGAATTTGATGAGTCAAAAATATTTCCCCTCTTTGCACATAAGAGATGCTTGATGTTATCAAGGAATTATGACTTTTTAGCTCTCCTCTCCACCAAAGGGTAAGAATCATGGGTTATAAAGACCCTTTGAATCCTTAAAAGAAAGAAGGTTCACAATCCCATGATTCAAAATATTATTGATTTTTTTCTATATGAAAAGATACTTAAGCATCTGAGAGTCCCAAATGTATAAAAGGAGACGTTTTACAGGTGCCAGTCACCGACCACCTGATCTCATCATGCATCGAGCACCAAGTGCCAGCTATTAGCATAGTTATTAAACCTGACCCGAGGGTTAACCCGGCCAAAGGGTCAACACGAGTTAACCCGAAAAAAATTAAAAATATATATATTTGAGGTTTTAATATCCCTCATGAAAAAGTTAAGAAACATTGCATGTGGATGAAGGCTATATATATAGTTATTCCATATAAAAAAAGTTAAGAAACATTGCATAGGGATGTAGGCTATAAATATGGCTAAACATTCCATGAGAATAAAAGCTATATATATAGTTATCCCATATGGAAAAGTTAAGAAATATAGTATGAGAATGTAGGCTATAAATATAGCTAAACATTCCATGGGGATGAAAGCTATATATATAGTTATCCCAAATGAAAAAGTTGAGAAACATTCCATATAGATGAAGGTTATAAATATAGCTATCTCACATGGAAAACTTAAGAAATATTTTATGGGGATGTAGGCTATCAATATAGTTATCCCATATGAAAAAAGTTAAGAAACATTTCATGGGGATATAGGCTATAAAAACATATATGAGACCAATTATTCACAAATTAACTTTATATTTTTTGGGTTTATTAAACAAAAATGTAAAAAAAAAAGGTCGGGTTTCACCCGGGTTATGTCAAGTCATCTGGGTTTCGAGTTAACCTAGTGGGTCATTGGGTTTTACCAGGCTAATTGGAAACCTGGGTTTAGACCATTTAAAACCCAACCAAGGCCTTGGGTGAACCTATTGGGTTGGGCCAAGTTTTATATCTATGGCTACTAGTCATCTTGACTAGTGAGAATGGATTAGATTTCAAGAATCAAGTGATTAACCAAGTATCTAACACATAAATCTTGCTCCTAAATAGTTTGGGTATTTTAAGACCTTATCAACTAGCGTCTTCTGTGAGGAACTGATTAAAAAGTCATTATTTGTTCTTCTAGACTGGTTTTTGACATCCTTAATCACTATCAAAGAAAGACGATCACAATACGCCTGAGATGGAAAGTCTGATGAGCATCCCTAACTATAGTTGTTGGCATGGTTATTCCATCATAACATCAACAACTCTTCAATCAAGACCATCTTCTCACTAGGATAATGATAGTTGCTAAAAGGGGAAGTCAGACCCAACAAGCCTGGTATAAAAACCTTGAACCATCCTATATCATAGGTTTCAACAACCTCTGTGTTAAACTTGCTTTAGCGTTAGTATACCAGCTAAGAGAAACTCTGAAGAGCTATTGGACCCTGCATGAAATTTTTAATAGAGGCATTCGACCTATACAAATTGCCTAGGAAATTCCCTCAATGTTTTTCTATGTATGGGTGTTGAACCCATATAAAATTTCAAAACTTCTCCTAAGGGCCTCAAACCTTGCATGGATTTTTTTATTATAGGTATTAGATCCATACATAGTACAAAAGTCAATGTAGAAATGAAAGTAAGAATTTAATTTATACAATAAAAAAATATTACATGGATAAAACCTACAAGACCAAGGCTGTTTACATAAAAAGAGATTGGGGATGAAAGGCTTGGATATCTAGCCTAAGCTTTTCAGCTAGATATTCTCCATGTTGGGTAACAACAACGCTAATAGGGAATACATTTGCAAAATCAGGCACCACTGAAGTCCACTTGTATTACTCTTGATTGATTGAAAAAAATACAAGTTAGATATGACAAGAAAGATCTTGTCCTCAATCATCTCAAACAGAGCTACAGATCCTCTAAAAAACCTCTTAGAACTCCTCATGAGAGTTCCTCAGAGCCTCCAATTGCACTCGAGAGCTTTGGGCTTCTTACCCTGCAACTTGGATCTCAACCCTCAAACCATCTTGAGTGACCTTCGCCTTAAGGATCTCTTATTTCAAGACATCCACTTCATTTTAAGCAATATAAAGCTACCTCTCGGTGTAGTCTAGCTAAAAGACAAAACTTTATATGTTATCCTTCAAAGAGGCATAAGCCACCTTAAGGCTCCTTAATTCGATCTTCACAACAGCTTTTTCCTCTTTTAGTCATTTGAAGACAGCCTAGTTTGCCCTGTGTTTGGCAATGACCTTTTTTATGTGGCTCTTTTCGGCCATCCAACACCTTTTGGAATGGATGCACATCATGAAAGTCTGCCAAAAACAAGTGTTAGGAACAATGGTTGTAAAACCAAACTAAAAGGTAAAACAAGAATATCTCTTACAGTAAAGGTCATTTGTCCAATTAAGGCCAAATGACAGTTATAGCTCTCATCAGACATCATGAGATGTCTGATGGAATGGTGAGGATCCTCTCCAACAATCTTACCACCTCAAGACCAGTCTCTCCAAGGCTGACCTTCCACCAATAATAGTCTCCATAAGCTGCCTCTCCTTCTCAGTCAAGGTGGGGAAATTGAAGGGAACTCGATCAAGAGTGAGGTTGGAAAAAGCATCCTTAAATTTACCTTCCTCATGAACAACCCAAGTGGAGGGCTCAATTGTTGTAGCCTCTGCAGTCAAGGTTAGAAGTTGAGGTAGAAAGAATGTCATCATAGGAGCTTTTTAGTCGAAGCTGGAACACTAGTCTCTATGGGAATAGATACCTTTTTTTTCTTGAAGCGAACAACAACGCCCGTAATTACTTCAGGGAAAGTCAAATTTGATTAACCCTCGACTAGGAGAGTAAAGTTGCCCCTAACCTTTTTTTTACTGCAGGGGTCCTGATTCCTACCATTGTTTCCTCAAGAACAAAGCCCTCAAAGAGTTCATCAACGATGATGGGGTCATCCTCCATCACATCTCTGCATCAAGAGATGAAGCCCCGTTCATAAACTCTTATCTACAGACCTTGCTGAAGTTTCTCCTTCTCTATCAGATGTTAGTCCTACACACAAAAATAAGTCAACAATGAACTTAGATACACAGAAAACAAAGAATAAGGAAGCTGCATACTTCACGATGTGGCCTGATAATATCCTTTGATCATTTTGTTGACTTCATACTCAATCGAGATCGAGGCCAATACATCACATTTTATTGCATTCCACATCTGGGATTGACTATCCTGTTATACCTTATTATTAGCCACCTCCCTTTATATTTCTTATGTGCGTAGGCTTTTCACTTAGAGTTCCTTTCATGGCTCCAATTGGTCTATTGAAGAAGGTAAAAAAACCAACGCATGTCATTGCCACTATCGATGCCACAATCAGATGGCAATAATTTCTAAAGACATTAATTGTAGGCTCGATTCTGACAAGCCTAAAAAACTTATCAAAAGCAAGTAAGGTTATCCGTCTATTAGGGTGCAATTGTCCTGAACCTAACTAGTAATATCTAAACATTTCCTTCACAAATCCTTAGAGAGGGAAGGAGTACCTCAATACATACATGCAAAAAGGGGCTGTAATTTCAAATTAACTATAAGCAGAGCTCAAGGTCTACCGGCTCATAAACTCAGCCAGTTATGGCATTTGAGCTATGTACTCTTCTGGTTGTATGTGAGCAATAAACTTCATGTCCTTTACACCTAATATGTTAGGAGCATCATCCTCAGAGGTCTAAGGCAGTCGCTCTCTCCCTTGAGATTTCTTGGTAATGGTAGGAGAAGAACTCTTGCATAGAGAGCTACTTTCCTCATATAAGAGATGGACATCGGGTTGTCATCCCCTCTAGTTTTGGGGCCCGGTTTGATGGACCCCTACTACTCCTTTTAATCTCAAGTTGGAACTTGAACTCTTCATTAAAGGCAACAACATCCCTACTTCTAGGGACAAATTTGACTCTTTTTGGGTCCATTTCTCTATTCAAAGTAAAACAAAAAAGCTTCTTGTGGGAAATATTTAAGGTGACAGTTTTCTTCTCAAATTAGAGCAAAATTAGCTTAAGAATTTTTCAAAAAATATTTCTTAGTTACAAAGAGTGAAAGTAAAAGAAAAGCTGAGAGCAAGAACGACGAGGGTTATAAAAGAAATAACTTTTCATTCACATCGCTAGATGAATGGCCTTCCATTTCATCTCAGATCTCCAGAAATCCACTCAATTACTACATTAAAAGCAAGCCGTAATTTTGTTTCCCAAGGGACATCTCCTTCAATAAGGACGAGCCACCTCGCCATGAGAATCCCAATAGTTATACGTAGGACAAACAAATCTTATGGAGAAGGTAAAAAAACTCTTTTCTATTGCTGATAAACTTTCAAAAATCATTGTGTATTGAATACGCAAAGATTAGGAGGCTACTAATGGATCAACATGTTTTATTTTCACATGGATCCTCATTTAAAGGAACCAGAGGTAAGGTGATAACCAAACAACCTTGGACTCAACCAAACGCTGAGCCCAAGCATATATAGGTCTTGCGAGGTGCTAGACTTAGCATCCTTAGGCCCAGCACTTGGCTGAGCCAAAGTATATGTGGAACTGGTAATTTTGTTAGGCTCCAGGTTGGACCACAAGACTCTGATGAGTTAGAGATGTCTTTCTTCTTTGACACATAAGAGATGTTTAATGTTATCACGAAAATATGATTTTTTAGCCATCCTTTCCACCAAAAGGTAAGAATTATGGGCTATAAAGACCGTTTGAATCCTTAAAAGGAAGGAGGTTTACAATCTCATAATTCAAAATATTTTTTAGCATATATATTTTCAGAATCTATCTCTCTAAAACATTATTGTATTTTTTCTCTCTCTGAAAAGATACTTACTTAAGCATTTGAGAGTCTCTAAATCTATAAAAGAGAACATTTTACAAGTACCGATCACCGTCCATCTTAGCTTATGAGAATGAATTAGATTGCAAGAACCAAGTGATTAACCGAGTATCTAACACATAAATCCTACTCCTAAACAGTTTGGATATTTTGAGACCTTATAAGTTCCTAATTAGTGAGCTTGATTTATTTAATTAATCTTATTGCGTCTTTAATTTTTATTTTTATTTTGCTATGATGCCCACCAACTACTAATTGTACTTAGTAAATGGAGCAAATTTTGAGACTTCCAGTTGTTTTGAACTATTTATTCTTAGTTTGTTAATTGTCCAGGAAATAAATGTTGATGATGTTTGTAAATATCTTAAATAATGCTAAAAACATCATATTATGATTCAATGTGGAACCTACTGAGACATCTTATTAAAGACCATTTTATTGTGTCTGTGATGTTGTTAATTAGTTGTTCAAGGTGTAATGAAAAATGAAACGATGATGACCAAATGCTTAAATTTTGCAGTGAAGGCATTGCAAGACATCAAGAACAGTTTAATTGACATCAATAAGAATTTGAGTAATTGGAGACGTGGGGATCCATGCACATCAAACTGGACAGGGGTTTGGTGCTTCAATACAGCAAAAGAGGATGGCTATCTACATGTAAAAGAATTGTATGATTCCAAACCTTAAATTTTTATTTCCTTTTCAGTTATTTCCAATAAGTTGCATGCTGAGGAACTTTTTTTTTCAGTTTACCTTAAGTTTTTGTTTTGAAGTTGAATATTTGTTGGCCAAAGTTATTTCAAGGTTAGGAGTAATCTAGTGCAAATTGCCTAATTTTTCAAAACACATCACCATAAAACTTACAGATTATTAGTTTGAGAACTCATTATTGTGTTGTTCTCTTCTTCAAATCACATGAAAACTCTTTATAATTCCCTAATAAATTGATAATTACCCTTATATGTGTCATGAATCGATTTTCATATCCATGACCAGCACATAGGCAAGGTTCCCTCACCCAACGTTCCATACATATGCGAATATAAACTTACATACAAACTTATTCTTTAAATAACTCAATCAGAGTTCAACACAACACTCATAACAAAATTAACATCATAATATAATTTGATTTTCTTGATACAAGAGTTAATACAAACTTATGTAATTGTGGAGCACTGACTAGATATAACTGAATAATGTTAATTACAATAAAAGCGCAGGTTATGAAGGTCCAACAAAAGTGACCTACTAACAAGCTATAAGCCTGGAAAAAAATAACAAAAGGATGAGTTTAACAACTCAGTAAGTAGATAACATTCGATATACATACACGAGGTAATATAATAATGAGAAATACACACACACACACACATAAATATAGCTTTAGGTTCTTATAAGAAAGTTTCTCAGATAAGCCATAAGAAGAATATCATAAGGTAAAGCTCGTTAGAAAATCAAAATGGAATGAGCATAAGGCTCCGTACTGTAAGATGATCAATCAACATAGATTAGTGACTCTCTTGACCAGTTCATCAGGATTCGAGATTCCCAATCACCAGTCTCAACCATGGCAAATCTCAATTTCAAGCCAAAAACCTCAAAAGAAGAAGAAGAAAAAACCAACATAATCAACCTATAACCATTCAACCCATCACAATACAATCAATTAATCCATCACATATAATCAATCCATCAACTAATCCCTAAAAATACAAATTCAAACCCTAAACCTTAACAAAAACCCAAAACCTTAATCAATAACATCAATTATATACATTTATGCTTAAATCTTACCTCAATAACTTAGTTTCTCATGTTTTTTTCCCATTTCTCTTATTTTCTCTTCCTTCTTCTCCTTTCTTTCTCTCCTCTAAGTTCTATTTCTTTAATTTCAGATCTTTCTATCTTTTATTTCTCTTTCTATTTATATATGTCAACTTATATGCAATTACCTCAATGACCCTCATTCCTTTATGTCAGAATATTTACTCTTTATTTTCTGCACTCACTCTTACACCGTCGTTTGTTACATATTTATAATATCAGAGTAAATCTTCTATTTTAGGCTATACAAATCAAGTTCCTATAATTATACTATTGTGGGATGGAAAGAAATTCTTTCCATCTCTATTTCTATAATTCCTCTCATTTCCCATATGTTATAGCTCACGTCAGCACTTCCCCTTAAGTTGATCATATGGATCCCTTATGCTCAACTTGACTAGTGAGTTGTAGAACTCTTTACTGAATATAGCTTTGGTAAGCATATTTGCTAACTGGTCTTCAGATTTGACAAAAGGGAATTGAATTATCTTAGTCTCGAGGTTATGTTTAATGAAGTGTCGATACACCTCCATATGTTTAGTCCTATCATGTTGAACTGGATTTTGAGAAATATTTATTACAACTTTATTATCACATAAAAGATTCATTTCTAATTTGGGGGCAATACCAATTTCGGTTAGCAATCTTTCAACCAAAGAAGTTCACACAAACCCTTGGCCATCCCTCAGAATTCTATTTCGGCACTAGAGAATGCCACCATATTTTGTTGCTTACTCCTCCATGCCATAAGGTTTCCACCAACAAATGTGAAATACCCTAAGGTCGACTTCCTATCTAAGATGTTCTTGGCCCAATCTGTGTTTGTATAACCCTTAACTTCTAAATGTCCATCCTTGGAAAATATGAGCCCTTTTTCTGGAGATGACTTCAAGTATTTCAATATCCGAGTTACCGTCTTCATGTGTTCCTCACTTGGACAATGCATAAATTGACTCACAACTCTCACATCATATGAAATATCTAGATGAGTATGAGATAAATAAATTAGTTTGTCAACTAACCATTGATGTTTCCCTTTATTAGATAGTTTCTAGTCCAGATAAATCCCAAGCTTATGATTGTAGACAATCGAGGTATCTACCGGTTTACACTCCAATAATCCAACTTCAGATAATAAGTCTAGGATATATTTTATTTGGGATAGAAAGATGCCTTGATTTGATCTAGCAACTTCGATTCCCAGAAAATACTTTAGCCCACCTAGATTTTTCATTTCAAATTCGCAGCCCAATTGCCCTTGGAGTCATGATATTTCTTCTTTATCATCTCCTGTAATAATCATATCATCAATATAGATAATTAAAAGTTGTTACCTTATCTTGCTATCTTTTGATAAATAAAATATGATCTGAGTTGCTTTGTTTGAAACCATACTTCTTCATTGCCAAGCTAAATCTTCCAAACCACGCCCGTTGCTTTAGTCCATACAAAGCTCGCTGCAACTTACACACTTTATTCATTATCGTGGTTACTGAGTAGCCTAAAAGAATGTCCATATACACCTCCTTTTCAAGATCACCATAAAGAAAAAGGCGTTCTTTATGTCAAACTGATGTAGTGGCCAATCTAAGTTCACTGCAAAGGACAACAACACTCTAACAGTGTTTAGTTTAGCTATTGGAGAAAAAGTTTCTCGGTAGTCTACACCATATACATGTATATACTCTTTTACCTTGTACCTTCTTATGGAACTGTCAGCTTTATATTTGATAGAAAACACCCACTTGCACCCCACTGTTTTCTTTCCTCTTAATAATGATACTAGATTCCATGTTTTATTTTTCATTAAGGTTTTCATTTCTTCTCTAATGGCTTAGGTCCACTTTGGGTTTTCCATGGCTTCCTTCACTCTTGTTAGAATGTGATGAGTAGAGATGTCATGCATGAAGGTCTTGAGGGATTCACGTAGCCTTTATGTGGACACATAATAGGCAATGGGGTATCGTGATCTTCTTTCTTCAATATCTGGTGAGTACCGGCTTGGTGGTTTTCCACGATTATGCCTGTGAGGTAATACATAACCAGCAGGAGATTCTATGATATTGGTGTTCAAAGGGCTTACCTCAGGGTCATTCTCAGGAGTTGGGTCTTCGGGTACTATAAAGGGGGGAAAATTGCACCTTCGTGTTTGACTTCTTGATGATAAGAAACTGCAGCTTCGTGATTGACTTCTAGAACTGCACCTTCATGATTGACTTCTTGATGATTAACTGTTTGATATTCAGGGGTTTGAGGAACACAAACTAATTATATCGGTTCCACATGTGCTTCAGACAAGCCCGGCCAGTCCAGTTCCATCCATTTTGATTTTTCATGTCTAGTCTCCCCCTGGAGAGGAAAATTGGGTGGAAAAAAAGTTGTTATTTCCATAAAGATGACATCTATGGAGACATAGATGCGATTAGAAATGGGATCATAGCATCTATAGCCTTTTAATGAAATGTATATCCCAAAAATAGACATCGACGAGCA
>Ga0307507_10008825_pt1 | contig 13746 bp, 7 predicted proteins | sample 7_EM_MG_FD_207223 | JGI IMG/M metagenome (GOLD analysis project Ga0307507, IMG submission 207223) | Populus trichocarpa ectomycorrhiza microbial communities from riparian zone in the Pacific Northwest, United States - 7_EM | ecosystem: Host-associated > Plants > Roots > Unclassified | place...
TGTGGCTTTTCTATGCATGTCAAGTTTTATTGTCATATGGTTAGATAAGAAAATACAAAAAATAAGTTATTAAACCAATCTTGGACTATCATCTAGTCTACAGGTTTAGTGGGTTAACTCAAGTTAACTCATATCGATAAAAACATCCTCATCTCAGTATATAAAAAGAAAAAGGATAGAACGACGCTATCTTGAATTTTTTTTCTTTTGAAATCAAACAGGGTTTTAATCGGGTTATATCAGGTTAGTTCTCACTTAATTTAATTTAAAACCAAAGCAGGCAAGTGGCCATGTCAGGGTCGTGAATCTCCATGTTAACTCACTAGGCTAGGCTGGGTTTGGTGATATTGTCAAAAAGTTACCCATAACAACGCACTTAAAGTTTATTGTTCTTATATTTTTAACTTATCCACATCAAAATTAGTTGGTTTTATATTAAAAAAAAAAAGAAAAGAAATCTTATAAAGAAAGGTTAGGCAAAAAAGAAAAGGAAGTGTGTTGTTGAGATAAAAAGAGTTTCGATTAAAGAGATGTTTTTCTTGCCCTATTTTAAACCATAATCTGCGTCTATTTCTTAACTTCTCAACTTGATTTTTAGTCATTATTAATAACTATTTTTAATATTTATGATGCTTTTAATCCCCTATATTTTTATTAAATGAATATATAAAATTTTTTGCTCGTAATAAATTTTTTTCTTGAAGCTACAAAATATAATGGTAATGGCCACACTTTTTTTAATGTTAAAATATTTTTTATTTAACCCGCAACAAAGTGTAAATATGATAGTCTAGTATTTTCTACAATATCTATAATCTATGAGCATCTGAAATTCTTCATAACACACAAAACATAAGGTGGTTGTTGATGGCATTTCATGTGAAAATCATCCTCTTACTTCTCCTTTCCATACTCCAAAACAACTTTTTTAATGTAATTTTCTCCTTTTTAGTAAGTTTTTTTTTTTAGAGTTTAATGAAATATTTGAGTTGTTGATGTATCATTATAATACATTAATTATTTCCTAAAAATAGAAAAATTCCTAATTTTTTTTTATCATTTCTACTTTTTTTTTGTTTTTCTTTATGTATTATTTATCATTAATTGATGCTTTTGCACCAAGACTCCTTTGGCTAAAATGCTCTCTGTTTTTTTTTTTTACACTTTCAAGGACAACTTGTGCAAGTGATTTTCAACTAAAATTATATCAAAATAATATTTTTTTTATATTTTTTTATATCAAAATTATTCAAAAACATAAAGAATAATTCATTAATTTGATGTTTTTTTTAAACGATAAACAATTTAAAAAACTTTTTAAAAATCATATTGTAATGCAAAAATAAATGTTCATATATCTCTAAATACTTGCCAACATTCTCTTAACAACAAAATTATACTAATATTAAACTTGATTACTGGTCAACAACTAATTGGCAAAATATGGAGGATTGATAAGAAGAATTCCACTTTTTTTTTTTTTTTGCCAGCGAAAAAAAAATATAGAGTCAGCAACAATCGACATGTGTTACTCTTTTACAGTGTAAGTAGATAAGAAGGTGAACTAACAAAAACTAAACCAAAATCAGTGTCCTGTTTTCTCATCTACACCAAACCGTTCAAGAGGGATCTCCCCTTTTCATCTCTGTGTATAAAAACTTCAAGAATAGGCCTAGTATGTCTCACAGAATCTCATACAATTCTTTGTTTGCAATTGGTTTCTAGTTCATAATCTTGCAGGCCTTGAAATTTTGGCAAGATGGCAAGCTTCAACTGTTTTATCTTAGCCCTATTCATTCTTTTGTCGTTGTCGGGTGGCCAAGCAGCTCGTCATCTTCTGCAATTGCCTAATTTGCCTAAACCGACATTGCCACCATTGCCTTCTATTCCTGCACTACCACAGCCAACATTGCCGAGTTTACCAACTTCTCAACCTTCAATGCCTAAGCCCACTATGCCTCCACTTCCTAGTCTGCCAAAAATCCCCAAAGCCACCCTGCCTCCGCTTCCTAGCATGCCAACATTGCCTGCTGTTCCCAAGGTCACCTTGCCTCCACTTTCAAGCATGCCCTCAATCCCCACAATTCCAATCCCAACTGCAATTCCTTCTATTCCATTCCTCTCACCACCACCTGCTACCACAAAGCCTTGAGTTTCTTCATTCTGTTCATAGCAGTGAGAACCTTTATGTACCATTAGTGTGGCTTTGGTATGGTATAGGAGCATATTTACACTCTTGCAGTTTCATGCTATCGGATGCCAGAATTCTTCCTTCGTTGTGTCTTTAGGGTGTTACTGGGTTTGTTTCAGTTCTGTTTGTGTTTCTTTATACTGTATTTTGATGGAGTTTTGTATTTATGATTGCGCTTCGAGATATATGATCATTGTATTATGTTTCTTCAATTTTAGTTTGCCTCCAAAAGCCATATGTGTGTGCTTAATCATGTGATGCAATGAATCTGAATTTCCATAGTTATGGTAAAGAACATACCTTACCTTCAGTACAGCAAACATCAGTCAAACATATCACAGATTTCTTTTTGTGGATTCCCAATCCATAAAATCTAAAACCTTATGACACAACAGATGGATAAGGATGGTTTGTTGAATAGGAAAGTAAGATTATTCTAACCCATCAATAATATGTATGATGCAAGCAGTACATCTAAAATGATTTCATTATAGTCTTTAAAGAAAAATCCCATTGCAATCCATTGAAAATTGCCCAGCAGGTTCCTTATTTTCATCCTGGCATATCTAACAAGTTTTCCAATTCTATATGAAACAACAAAAGAAAATGTATTAAAACAGCAAGCTTGAACAGAATGATGTTTCATGATATATAGCAATGTCACATGTTGATTTGAAGTTATATCAGACTTCCGGGTTCTGCTATACTCATGTAAGAAGAAACAAAGTCAATAGCAGCAAGTTTAGCATACAAAATCATAAAGGGTGTAATATGTATAGAAATTATTCTTCCTGACATCCCGTATCTCATGTTGGACCATTATTGGTACATTTCACAACTTGTAGTGATCGTATATCAGTAAGTCTAAGGGATTTAGTCATCCGATATCTTTCAGTTGCTGGCTAGTGGCTAGCCATTTCACCTACTCATCAATGGATGATAAAAGAGGCAGGCTGTGGAAATCTCACGGGGGGTGAATTGGAGAATGGTATAACCATCTAGATTGGCCCTGGAGATTATGACGCTGAATATGCATACCATATATGTCAGTCCTCCGTGATTCTGAACCCTCCAAAATTAGAAAGCTATTAAGTTCAAGAAAAGAACTGAATGATTGCCACCAAGAATGCAGTGTATCTTGACCGCTTTTACTCTCAACGTCAAGTCCTGAAACCTGTATAAATTGTGAACCATTTCCCCTCCATCCATAGTGTTCTCAAGAGAGTTGTTGGTCTCTTCTTTCTTAGTGAGGTGGTTTCAATTCTTTTGTTGATTCACCATGGTTAGAAAGAGTAAGGGTCGCCAAAAGTTGGAGATGGTTAAAATACCAAATGAGAGCAATTTAATGGTAACCTTCTCCAAGCGTAGGTCTGGCCTTTTCAAGAAGGCTAGTGAACTCTGTACTCTTTGTGGTGCTGAAGTCAGCATCATTGTGTTCTCGCCTGGCAAGAAGGTTTTCTCTTTTGGCCACCCTTCTGTTGAAAAGGTCATGGAACGTTATCTCTCAGGAAATATTCCCCAAACTTCAGGTGCTTTTCATCTTATTGAGGCTCATCGCAATGCTAGGGTCCACGAACTCAACATGCAGCTAACTCAGGTACTGATTGGCAAGAATTTTCAAAATATATTTAGTTTTTCCTTTTGTAAGAATTATCTGCAGAAGATATTGTGAGAACCATTTTCTAAAGAAATTTCTTAGGTGCATCAATTTGCTTTCATCAGAAAACCAAAATATTTTCTTACTAATAAATGATTCACTAGGCGGCCAACCAATTGGAAGTGGAGAAGAAAAGAGGGGAAGAGCTAGACAGAATGCGGAAAGCTAGTCAGAGTCGGAACTGGTGGGAGAAGCCTATTCAGGAACTTGACTTTGCACAGCTTCAACAATTGAGGGCGGCTTTACAGGATCTCAAGCAGGATGTGACCAGGCACGCCAAACAGATTCTGATTCAAAATTCAGCTCCTCAGCCTTTTATCACAGCAAACCCCAGCACCAGTGGGAATCATCTTTTCGATACCAGGAATACTGGATTCATCTCAAACATGACTGTGCCTCCTTTCAACACCAACATGAGTGGGACTCCTTTCAACACAAACATGACTGCTAGTCCATTCAATGCAAGCTCAGCAATGCCTCCTTTTGGATACAGTCTTGGATATGGGACTAGTTTCTTCTAGTACGTTAATAATTCCTTTGAAATAGAATGTCTTAACCATAACACAGTTCATTTATGTTTTGAATCTGTCAATACTTTCAGGTTGGAATTGAGTATTGTGGATCAAGATATTCAAATGAAATGATAATAAATACCATTTTTATTTGTGAAGGATTGTCGTGATCTCCACACCAATACATACATCATGTCGAGCATATTAATATTTTATATTCAAGGAAATGATTCAATTCAGGATTTTCAAAGGTTTCATGTTAAGATATTAATGACTTGTTTTCTCTTTTCATTTTGTTTTCGGAGAAAAAATGTCCTGTGACTAGAGGTTCTTGATGCATAAAGCGTTCATCTAACTCTATGCATTACAAACCATTGCTACTAAACTATGTTCCTCCACTGCAATTTACTTGCTGATCAACTGGTTTTGTATGGATTCTTTAAGTTCCAACGAATAACGGTAATATACCGAGAAGTTCCCGCGAAAGAGAATGATTTTGTATCATTAATTGATTGTAGTTTATTTGGTAAGTTGATTCAAAATTTAAATTTAACGTCTGCAGTTGTGTTTTTTTTGCGGTCGCGCCTTTTAAAGAAAATCTCCACCATGTGAAACATTGCTTGAAATGGCTTGCAGTTTATAGTAAGTACCTTAAAACTATATTTGATTAAGGTTAATGTAAATTACAATTGATCTATGAGCAACCTCTTAACGACGCTTGACGAATTGCTGTATGATCTGTTACCATGTTAATCATCATTGCCGGAAACACAAACAACCTCTTATTAACATCCAGAAGATGTTGTGTTGATCATCTTCTTAGTGGCACCTTTAAGTTGTAGTTACAGATATGATATCTTTTATATTGCAAACTTGGCTAGTGCCCTGCACTTGACCAGCATTAAATGATGTTTGCTGCAAAAACTGGTACAAGAGTAAGGTAATTTTATGTTTTTTATGATGTAGATTGTTCTGTCATCACTTATGCTGTAACAAAACATTACTAGACTTTCCTTTTGTAGTGTGGAGGAATTAATTATGAATTATCAACTCATCAAATATCCCATCTTGCCAAATCATATTCCAATCATCTAACCATCATCAACACCTGTAAGGAGCCTATGACATCTTTTCGAAGAATTGCAGATGAGAAGATGAACTGCCAACAAGAAAACTCAAGGGTTCCAAGTCATTGTTGCTTGCTGAAAACTAACAACTTGACTTGTATAGTTGTGAATTTAGAGCAGAGAAGTCTGCTAGTTTATGAGCCTAGAACTTGACTAAGGATGAACGAAAGAATGACACTTACAACATTTGTCGTTTGGTCCAAGAACTCTAATTAGATAACCAAACAGATGATCCCAAAGAAGCAATAGTCAACTAATATGATATAGAAGTAGGTGAACTAACAAGCAATCTCAAAATTGTCTTTCAGATTTTTCCAACCAACTAGTAGTGCCCAAATCACCATACTGATCCCATGTCCTACTATAAATACTTATAACCAGCCTTAATTTTCCATACAACCCTAACAGAACAACTTATTTGTTCATTTTCTACTCGTATATTTCTGGTGATCACAAGTATTGATTGTATCTTGAATATCAGTGATGGCCTCTCGCAAAAGCTTTATCTTAGCTTTCTTCATTGCTCTGGCATTTTCAAGCATGACCGTCAGCCTGGCTGCCCGTCATCTCCTCCAGTTACCAACACTGCCACCATTGCCTTCCATACCAAACCTGCCACAGCCCACATTGCCCACCTTACCTACAACTCAGCCATCACTACCAAAGCCAACACTACCTCCACTTCCTAGCATCCCTACAATCCCTACCATTCCTACAGTCCCAAAGGTCACTTTCCCTCCTCTTCCAAGCATGCCCTCAATCCCCACAATTCCAACTATCCCCTCTATTCCATTCCTTTCCCCTCCCCCTGCAACTAGCCCTTGATTTTCTCAATCCATCCTTCTCTTCTAATAGTTTACCCTTTTGCAGTTCCTTTCTTGTGATGCAAGACGTGCAGAAGTATTTCATGTTTCTTTTTGAAGGAATTCTGTTTGTCTTCTCTTACTTGGGAAGTAATGGAGGCTTATAGTTGTATGCAGATATAGTTGCCCTCGCATATGTGAGCTTAGTCGTGTTTTTCTTTTCTTCCTTTTGTGTGCTTTATTTTTTTCTACTTTCTAGGAATTGGAGTTCCATAGACTTATGTGTGTATTTTAATTCATTATTACTGAATAAAAGGTTGTTTGCATACATTCCATGTTCATTTATGTACTTACCTCAAGCAAATTCTGAAGAAAATGCCATTCACGTCAGGAATTTTTCGCGATTGAGCCTGTTATGGAAGCTTTATGTATGCATGCACGTTCGTGCGGACGTATATATGTTCTCACTTATGGTAAAACAAAAATTTCCAGTTTATAAACAGAGCTACATCTTCAAGATTTCAATTCCATCACCTTCATCTCCATAATTTCTAACAACAGAACCTTTATTTCTTCAGAGAAAAAGTCCTACAGAAATGAGTTCTGCAGAAAACATTCCTGACCCTCCTTTATACCTGTTTGCAATCCTTAAGCAAGATAAACTTTTCTATGTAAACACAAATCTTTTAGCATTTTTGGCAACAGAGTTCAGTGCATAATTGCGAAATACGCCGAAACACCATCAATAGACAAAGCATCAGAAAAGTAATCTATGAAACAGCGTTGCACAAGCACGGTTATGAAACAGATTTTGCTTTTGCCTCCATCAGAACAAAGTAACCCGAGTTTCACTGGTTTAACCAGATAAGGATATCTACAAAACCTTTGTAATAACCAAATTTTATTCTGGCAGCATCCTCTGCTAATTAAGTAAGATAAAACCACATTAAGGCCTCAACCAGCATCATTGAGCATAATGAGCTGTAGAAAAGATTTCCTACTCTTAACATTTCTGATAGATATGGAAAAGAAATCAGCAGCAGAATTCTTTATCTTACAATTCAGCCACATCTAAACCTTTCCTTGATAAGCTTCCATTGATGCACTACTTCACTGATTCCTGAAACAGTGATTCGAAAAGTCATTATGCTAAAGAAGGGCTATCATAGTTAATACAAACCAGGTTGGAGAATCAGAAAGGACTTAGTATAAGGAGAAATCATTAAGGACTTGATTGGTTTTCTTACAATCAAATGATGATCTGGTTTACATGGAACAAACTGATCACTCTCCAACATAACAGATAGAAAACACATTAACTAATCCCCAAAACAGAATGTAATAGCCCCAAACAGAAGCTTACTACATAAATGTAGAAGAGTTGAGTAGAAGAATGAAAATATTAGTTGTGTAGTTTTATTGTTGTATCGAACTTTTGTCGCATATCTGAATCTATCAAACAATTTCGTTACTCATAGGCTGATGGTGTGAAAAACATTACCATTGCTTGTATTTTCTTATTTATGTTGACAAAAATATTTTGTCCGAGCCACAGCAGGGCACGGGACTAGTTACTAGCTGAACTTGCTAGCACAAAAGTTATTGACAAAGGTATCATGAGATAATCCTGCATTTATCTCGACGCCACAGATTCCTACAGTACAACTTCTTTAAGAGATTGCTTAGTGGCCATAAGATGCTAATTCTGAGGATTTAAGAATTTAACATCAGGGAAAAAAAAATTCATCAGCAATGAATACAGGTTGCTATCCCTTCTGGGCATTTTCCTCAGTGGTGCAAACTGAGTAGGTCATTCTACTTCTAAGATAAGATTTAAATAAAAAAATCCGTTCTGTCAATCAACCGAATGTTGGATTTTTCGTGTTAGAGGAGAGTAGCCATGGTCTCAAAGAGCCCTTGCCCACAATGCAGTACAAGGGTTTCAGGTTGTTCAAAATTACCTGTCCTGACGGCATTAAATGTTGCACACTATTGTAGGTAACCCAATATTTATAGCATATTAATGAGTTGGCATAAGTAGTTGTTGTATCTCAGATTCAGCCATGAACATCAAGAAGTAGTAAGAAACTTGCGTACAGAATTTAGTTTTGATCTCAATCTTAGATAACAAAGTAACTCACAAAAGCAGCAGATCATTTCCAAAGCATTTCTGGAGCAGGACTTTTCAAGAAAGCAAATTAATTAGCGAAAGTGTTTTGAAAATGGAGCTTGTAAACATGAAAAATCAAGAATGTTTTGGAAAATGATCGTTAGAGATGAATTATGAAAAGAAATAAACGATGTTTGATGTTTGAGTGATAGCTGCAGTCGCCCAAGAACAGATGCAAAACACTGTAATGATCTGCAGCCAAAAGCAGTTGTGCCTCTTCTTTTATGGACTCGATACACAATCATATATCCAAACAGATTCTAAGAAAATTGTTTAGCACAAATTCTTTCTCAACTTGCAAGTTTGAAGGTTTTTTTTTTTTTTTTCTGCCATAAACAGGCCTTAATTCTTGTCCACAACAACAACAATTCGACACTATTGATTACAATAATTGTGGACCTGCACCAGCTCATGAAATCTAACCACATCTGAAAGAAAATTACTCAATGAATCCAGTTAGTCAAGTCCCCTGCTCATTAAGAACCCAAGTTAACACCAATTTTGGGCTTGATTTCACTTCCTTTTCTATGTTTAGTTCATGTATATAGTAAGCTTACCCCCGCCCCTCCCCTATATATACAAAAGCAAATTGTCAAAATCAAATAGTTCTCTGCTTCGTCATGGCTTCTGTTCATTACCTATTGATCATAGCTTTCTTCATATCGATTCCACTTTCATGCACTAATGTTGCCTTAGCAACTCGGCATCTTCTTCACAGTGCTAAGAATGTTCCTCCGTTGCCTAGGCCTAAATTGCCTCCTTTGCCACCCAACTTGACTTCCACACCAACAACACCAGTACCAACGCTGCCATCCCCAGCTGAGACATTCGGACCGCCCACGTTATCATTGGTTCCTCCTAGCATCTCTGTGTTAACACCACCAAATCCACCAAAAACACCTCCAGTTACAGTAGAACCCCCAACATTGCCATCACCAACCTCCATGTCACCACCAAAGGATGAAACGCCACCATCGACTAGCTCCAAGTCACCTCCTCTGCCTAACCCTATATCGCATAAATTGCCCACCTTGCCCAAATTCCCACCGGTCAAGTCCTGGCCTATGCCAAACCCAAAATCATTGCCTACCATACCCAAATTCCCACATCTCAAGTGGCCTTCCTTGCCACCTTTCCATTGGATACCAAAAGTCCCAAGTGCAAGTCCTTCAAACCAAATCCATAACTAGACCTTGAGGGTCTGTACCTATCACCATGTTTCTGGTCAGCGCTGGAGGCAGCAGCCACCTGCTGTGATTGTTCTATCTAGACTAGCCACGGTCCACATGTACCAATAGAGCCTACCAGTGTATATGGACCATCGATGGACCAAATCAGTCGTGACCATGATATTACTCCATGTTTGTTGTCGACGATTTTAGCATTGTGCTACGTAGTGTTCAGAAATGTAAGGCAAGTCAGTGCTCTTGGTGCTCCTTGTTTGTAGTTGTCGGTCAGACCATGCAATAAAGTGGTTAACATGTTTTTTAAAATAAAAAAATTAATTATCATATGAAAAATCAATAATTATGGTTAATAAAATAAATTTAAAATTATCCGTTCATTAAAAAGTGTTGCTAATATTAACTAAAGATTAGGTTGAGAAATTAAAAAATAAATGTAAATTAAAATATTTAATTTTGTATCATAAGAGCCCTTCAAAAACTTTAATTTGATTGTACAACAATATTTTTTTTCCAAAAAGTAATAATTTAAATTTTATTGAAATATAATAATTCACTTAGAGTAGTGTTTGATATTGTGGTAGCGGTTACTTTTTAAAGTATATTTTAATTAAAAATACATCAAAATAATATTTTTTTAATTTATTTTTAATAACGGTATATTAAAATAATATAAAAACATATAAATTTTTTAAAAAATATTAACAACATGATTTTACTGAAAAAACAAATATTAACCCAGAGATTAACTTAGTGGTTAGAAAAGTTTGCTTGCTTTCCTTGATTTTAAGGTTTAAATCTTAAAAACATTATCTTAAAATCATCTGAAATTTAGTTTCAATTAATATGCATAGTAGTCAGAAAAATACTCATAATTATTAAATAAAAATCTAATTAATTTTTTAAATAATATAAACCATTAGTAAGGTACTGTTTATTTTTACATTTAAAAAATATTTTTGATAAAATTAAAAAAAAATTATTTTTTTATTTTAAATTAATATTTTTTTAATATTTTTAAATGATTTTGATGTGCCAGGAATTTAATTCAAATCTAAAGCTCAATTACTTTAATATGGGCTTAGATTCAACTCCACGAATGCAAAGTCCAGGCCCATATCCAATCTCAAAACCCGACCCGACTCGACTCCTGCCCAACACTACATTGGTCATTCGTTCTCTGCTTTCTCTCAAGCGCTAAGGCACGAGGAAAGCTAGCTATCCCGGTCGGAGATTATCGTTATCACCTTTAGGATATGAGTCAATCCTTTTAAATTACTAGGTAACATCTTAATCCATTCACTCCTATTTCTTTTCTCTTTTTTTTTCATCACCGTTCCTTCTAAATTCAAACTTTTCTTTCTTTCCTCTTTGAAATTTATGTTTTCTTCGTTTATTTCTTTTCCAAGCAAGAATTAAAGTACGGTTTGTTTAGTGCTTATTATTTCAACGAATTTATGTTTCCTTTTTAGTATTTTTGGCTTTATTTTTTTAATTTCTTTTCTCTTCGATTTGTGGTTTTTCTCTTCGATTTTTTTTTATTTTTGATTTATTCAGTATTTTATAGGTCTCTGCTAGGGTTTGATTTTTGGTTACTTACACAAGCTTCTTTTTCAATTGGAAATTGAAAATTTAGGAGAATTTTTTTTTTAATTTATTTCATGGAGAGTTCGAGTGCGGTTTACTGCTCACTGTTTCAACGAACTTAAATTTCTAAATTTGTAGTATTTTTGGATTAAATTTCTTATTTTCTCTTCTTTTTTGTGTTTTTTTTTCATAAGTTAATCTGTGGTTTCCATTTTCGAATTTCGATGATGTAGTTTTTTTTAGCTCCCTTTTTAAAACTTCTTCTCATTTGTTTTCTGTTTTCCACGTGGATTTTTATGAAATGAAGTAAATAAAAAACTGAATTTTAAATAGTTATTCATTTTTTTTTCCCTTAGTTTAATAGCTGAAAGCTGGAGTTTTTCCATTTTGATGATTATAGGCAAAACTGTCTTTAAATCATGGGTGGAGGTGGCTATGACTCCGGAAGTGCTTCTGACGATGGTAAGTTGGTTATTTGACGCAATAGTATGACGAGATTTGATTGTTTTACGCTCATTGTTCTAATAATCATTGGTTGAATTCTGTATATAAATGCGGCTTTTGAAGGCTTTCTGGAGTTGTGTGTCTTCTTTGTCATGGACGGTGAAGTGCATTGTTATTTTGTACTCGGACACGGTGTTGTGATAGATATAGGTAGAATTATGATGGCCCTGGTGTATTGACTGCTTGTGTAATTAAAGTCTGTAGTCTTTGGTTTTAATGGCTGTAGTTTAAGTTGATTTTGTTCCCGTAGTTAGACAACCTTGTGAAACACAAAACTGTGAAAATCAAATTGGTAAAAAAAGAAGAAGAAAGAAAAGAAAGAATTGGGATGTGTTTCTTAAATGTATTCAAAATTAGTTGCTTTTCTTTTTCTTCCGTATGTTTTTTTTTTATAACTCCCATGTGGTCATCCTATCCTAATGCTTGGATGACTGTTGGACAGATGATGACGAGGAATATGAGGAAGTTGGTGGTAACCGATTTTTGGGTTTTATGTTTGGGAATGTTGATAATTCTGGTGATCTTGATGCTGATTACCTTGATGAGGTGAGCTTATGTCTCTTTTATATTTGATCTTTTATTTCTTGTATTACTTGCCATAAAAGGTTTCATAAACGTGCACATGTATTGCAAGTGACAGTTGGCATCCCTTTAAAACTGAGATTGAGCGAAAGCAGTACTATTTATTTGAGACAGGAAAAAAAACAAAAACCATAAGAGGCTTAGGCTGGTGAAATGAAGAAATAACAGTGTCTTAAGAATTCAAAGATGTAAAATAAACTAAGCTTCATTGGCAATGGTCATTTGTTGTGGCTAGGTACTTGGGAGGTGAGATTGAGTGAAAAAGTTTTCAAATCTCAATATGAAAACCTCTGATAGCCCCAGATTGTTAAGTGGATGAAATTTGATCTTTTCCTAAATTCTTTTTTTTCCCTTTTTTTTTTAATCTGGTAAATGTGTGTTGTTCAGCCGTGAGCAGTATAGAAAAAGTCAGTTTATGACATCTTAGAAATTTCAAGTCATGTTCAGGCATGCAGTAGCTTTGTTTTGCAGCAACTTCTATGTTCTCATCCCATAATGCAACTGAGTTGTGGGCTTGCTGCGTTTAACATACATTCTTCTTTTGCTTTTAACAAGGAACATCCTTGTTTGTTATTATGGTAGTTTTTCAGTTCGATATTCTCACTTGTGGTGCGAAACTATATAATTTCAGGATGCAAAGGAGCATCTTGCCGCATTAGCTGACAAGTTGGGTTCGTCACTAACAGAAATTGATGTATGGAAAATTTGTATCATGTGTTATGTGTTTTAGCTTCCCGTTCTCAATTATGCTTGGGCAGATTTCTTCCCTTTTTTTCTTTTGGCTTGACACTATAATCTCATGCTATTCTATTTTCAGTTGTCAGTGAAGTCACACCAAACATCCACTGACGCTGCAGAACAAGGTGATGTTGTCTGCCAGGAAAAACTATGTCATGCAGTTTTTGATGTTGTGTTAGTATCTTTGGTTCTTTAACTAAACAATCTCTCTCTCTCTCTCTCTCTCTGTTGTTTTTTTATTTGTCTTGACTTACATTTAACTGGTAACACTTTAAGAAGCTCTGTTTGGATTCTTCTACTAATCTGGCATACTGGTTAATGAAACATAAATTGTCCTGCCTAAGATGCTTTGCAAGTTATGAACTCTTGTTTTATTTCTATTATTGTATGTCAAGTATGCTGGGAAGCTTTCCAATTTGATCATATGGCTCTCTCTTATGATGACACTTCTGTTTAAAAGATAAAACTTACTTTTAAGGAACATAATCAGTAATCTCAAGTTTTCAGGCATGCATAGTCACCAGAGCAATACCTGGATTAACGTGAAGAAACAATTGGTTGAATCCCATGAAACCATTTCATAGAAGTAAATCGACTTTGATTCTTGAGAAATAATTTTTAAAGGTATCTTTAGCTTTTTGAATAATAATAATGAGACTTAGAAAATAATAAAGATTAGGTTGTCATGAAT
>Ga0307507_10008826_pt1 | contig 13744 bp, 5 predicted proteins | sample 7_EM_MG_FD_207223 | JGI IMG/M metagenome (GOLD analysis project Ga0307507, IMG submission 207223) | Populus trichocarpa ectomycorrhiza microbial communities from riparian zone in the Pacific Northwest, United States - 7_EM | ecosystem: Host-associated > Plants > Roots > Unclassified | place...
TTTTTTTTTACGTTCCCCCCCCCCCCCCCACTCCCACCAACCCCCCCCCCCCCCCCCCCCCCCCCCAAGCGAGACATACGCACCCAGATACATTTATATTAATAATTAAACCAACAACGCCTATATTCTAGATCTAAATAGCCTAAATTAAAGCAACTACGCTACTTATTACAGGAGAAAATGGCTTAGAAGTTTCCGGGCACGTTATAGACGTAATATTACACCTAACGTTAGCCAGTTAGATAGCTTACTACCACACTCTTCTAAAGCTCCCTTCTAGATTAGTTTATTACCAAAATCCTCTATAGGCTGCTAAGGATTATACTAAAAGATGTGCGTAAAGATTGCCCAGTCTTAATTATATTTGCTAGGGTTTAGTACCAATCTAGTATATAAAGCAACGTTAAGCTTTGGTAGAGAGGTCCCTTCCTTATACTTCTTTTAACCCAACTTTTAGGCAGCAAGCTCTTGTTTTTCTAAATCCTCTGCCTTTAATCTATTAACGTCTTCCTGGGTAAAGACTCTGCCCTTACTTAGGAGTCTCCTACTACTTTTCTTGTCTATTTTAAACACTTAAAACTTCTTATTATCTTCTCTCTGTATATATATATTAGTTATAAAGCCTACCGCAGCTTTAAAAGGCTTTTTAAGACGTTGTTAAATAGGGGATTTAAGCATACCCTCTGTTTGCTTAGTAGTTAATTTAGTAATCTAATTTTATAGAGATTAAAGGTCCTTTACCATTTTAGGTGTCCTTAGTGTTTAAGGATTTATATTTATAATTTATTTATTTATTTCCAGGCCTGTAGAGGGCCCTGCCTATAGTAGAGTCTTTAAAATAGTAGTAGGATTATATAGTAGAAGACCTATGGCTTTCCAGGCTTCGTAAATTATCTTATAAGTAAACGCCATTACGCGCGCCATTAGGTAGAGCTTTATAAAATACTCTTTATTTACCCCTATATGGCTATATTAATAGAAGTTGTCTACTTTTATACTATAGTAGTGTTAAAGGGGTCTAAAACAGCCTATATCTAGTAGCTGAAGCTTATGCGTTAAATAAGGCAGGAGAGCTACTAGGATAATCTTATACGATAGTGCATACTAGATAAACTACTAGGTAAGTATTGGTATGCTTTAACAACGTGTAGAATACATATATCACAATGATATATACTATGCGGTGTTGTAGATGGATGTTGTCTTCCAATACGAAGAAGGGTGAGGAACTTAAGGTTTCTTACTACGCTAGTGCCGCGGTGACACGTGACGGCAACTTGCCTTACATAACGGCAACTTGCCACACGTGGCGGCAATTTGCCTCCTATTGCAATGCAATATATTCTAGCTATACTGGGAGTACTTTAGAAAATGCAAAGGACTAGTATTCTATAACTATGCAGTTCTGCAATCTATATATACACTTCTCTTTCTTTTCTTCCTTCCTTCCTTCCTTTTTTCCTTCCTTCCTTACCCTATGCCTTTATATCAGTGCTATTGTTAGTAGCACGTTCTACCCATTCTACTGTCTTTAACTCGATTCGGTTTGTATTAATAAGTCGCTTAAGAGCTAATAACGGTTTGCTTTTAGTTATAGCGTCCACAGGGTTACTGTCTCCATTAATCCACTTAACTTTAGCTATTTCGCGTCTTTTATATAACTAACGTAAGCACATAATATTAATTATAAGTCTCTTCTCCTATGTAGTTCCTAGTTTGACGAGGCATTCGTAGATTAACTTTAAATCGGTGTAAAGGATAAGCGGTAGGCTGATATTAAGTTGCAATTTAACTATAGCCTTAATTACAGCGCCAATGTTAAAACCATGGGCTATAGCATATAATTCGGAGGCTAGTACGCTTTTAGTAATTCTCTTGCACTTAACTAAGGACTAGTGGACGATGTTTGCCTTATTTAATAAGTCTGCTAGTACCAGGATGTATCTAATCTATAATAAGAGATCCTTGTTATTTGCAAATAAGGAATTAGTGAATATAAGTAGTTATAATATCTCTATGTTGAGTTTAACAAAGTTTAAACCTCTTATTGGGTTCTTAATTTGCCACTAAATCCTCTTATTAAGCAGTTTTACGTCTTTCTTGTTAGGGTTGATTACCTGGGCAGCGTAGGATAAATTAAAAGAAGCTTCAGGCTGGCATACGGACGTAATATAAGCTCCTCTTACTCGTTAGGCAATATATTAATCCTTAAGTATAAGTGCTATGTAAATAGTGCCTCTAGAACTAGTTGTTGTAATAGCTTCCTTAATATTAATAAGGGTCAAGTTCTAGCATTAGCGCTCCTATATAAGCGTAATTATATAATCCTATTGTTGGATAATGCCTCCGTTAAATTTAATTGGGTGTTCTGGTGTAAGTTATTTACGTTCCTTAGTTAGGAACTTAGCTTTTTTAATCTTCTCCTATTCTAAAGCTGCAAAGACTAAGTTGGCTAGTAGGAGGGTGTTATTAGTCTATAAACCAACTATTCCAAAATTTATAGGGTTATTAAGGTGGAGTAAGTAGGGGTTATAAGTAGATTGGCTCATATTTAGTTCTTTAATATAGTGGTTATAGTAAGTCTTGAACCAATAATTGCCTGCCTTAGGAATGCCCTAACAACCTTTAGAATTGTGCCTTATAAGACTTTAAGTGCCGTACTAAGTTCGAGAGGTGCCCTAATATAGAAGTCTTAATTTAGTCTTATAGCTAATTATATATAGGCCTATGAAATATCTCGTAAGTAGAGATATGTGCCACTGTTCTAAGTTATGGCCGTAATACAGAGAATAAGGCGTTGGCTGACTCATTGGATTATAGGTAATTGGGTTAATACAAGGTCTTTTTCTAGGTCATTATATACCTATATAACTAGTCTTAACTTTTTAAAGGCTTTATCAGAACTGGGGTTTTTAATCTTATTAATAAATCTAGAGTTGAATACTCTGTTGCTTTGTGGTATATCTTTAGGGTTAACTAGTTTAAAAACTCCTTTTTTAAGTAATCCCTTGATTTCCTTCTAGCGTGATACTACAAACTAATTGGACTTTATAAGTTGATCATTGTCCTTATCTTATAGATATATTAAAATGTTTGCGGCACTAGCTTTAATAGGGTACTTGCGTAGTCTACCTCTTCCACGCTTAACAGGTTGAGGTCCAGGCTTAGTTTAAGGTAGGGGTTCAGGTTCAGTTTAAGGTAGGGGTTTAGGTTTAGTTTAAGGTAGGGGTTTAGGCTTAGTTTGAGGTGGTTCGCTTTTATCGTCTTCTAGTTGCGTATCCTCTGTAATCTTAGGGTCTACTAGATATGGTTTCACGACTATACTATGGAAATTAGTGGGTCCGTAGGGAAGTTGTATAGTATAGGTCTCATTTTCAATGCTAAGTAGGTTGTGCGGACTAGACTAGTAGCTAGGTTGGCCTGTAGGTCCTTCTCTCTATACTAATACGGGTGAGTTAAGTGGTAGGTCATAGATTGCAGTTGTTTTAGGTCTGTTGCGCATATTAAAGGCATCTGCTATTTAGCGCTTAGCTCTAAGCTTCTTAACTTCTTCTATAGCCTTTTTAAGAGCTACTGCTCGTTGTATAACTATAGGGTTAGGTGCGTCGGATTCTACTATACGTGGGTAAGCTCCGAATACTAGTAAGGTGGGTATAAGACTATTAGGGCCTGCGGAATTGTTAATTGCTTTAAAGGCTATTTGCAGGGCTATGTCCTTACTAATATCTGGCAGTTCTGCAGTAATGATATAGTATATGCGACGGAGGGGGCTATAGTAGCATTCTACCATTCCAACTGAATTGTGGGCTTTAATAGGTACACTTCTTATAACTATTCCAAATATTGTGGCGTATTGTTTGAATTCCTTGCTTATAAAATTCTTGCCTGTATTATGTGTGATAATATCAGGAGGTCCTAGGTATGTGTTAATCTAGCACATTTATAATACATCCCATGTATACTTAGCGCTAATATTTTGCAGCTATCTGCTAGCTTAAAATCGTGTTCCTTTATTAACAATACGCAAAAGGGGTGCGCTATTAATATACATAATATTAACCATGATTAAATAGTTGAAATTAATATTATTATATAAGGTAAATCTGAATCTACTAGGCAACTTTCTATGTTTTTAACAATAGTGGTAGTAGCGTGTAAGATGATCTAAGGTCTTGCTGTTAATATTATACCCTAAGCGTTTAAGTATTCGTACAAGACGCTCAGCTAAAGGGTAGCCAAAACGGCGATGCAGTCGCTTCAATTCTACGTCAGTGAGGTAGCAGGGGTTTTGTTTAAATGACTTAGTTAAATAAGTATACAGGGATATGTTCCAAAGTAGGAAAGGGTAGCTAAAGTGATATACGACGGGTACTTCGCTCTAAGGGGTAATTAGCATATTTTTTAGGTTGTTATAGTACACTTATAGGTGATCTATGTCTGCCAAGTAAAGCAAAAATGGGGTATTGACCTTAATAATATAAAACTCGATTATGCTAATTAGGGTAATTACTTTAGCTAATCTAATTAATAAGGTTAATCTAATGCCGAACTATACGTTAACTATGCCTTATATAGTGGTATTAAGCTGTATATTAGTATTAAGTCTCTAGAATGCCAAGAATTGGCTATATCCTACTGTGGATCATTTAGATGCTCCTATATTAATTATTATACCTATAAACTTATCTGCAGTATAGCGGGACGTGGATGTGGTTGTATTGTAGGTAAAGGGGTCCTGGTTGGTTATAAGAGGTACTATATTATCTATAGTTGTAACCAAATAGCCAAAGGCTTTATTAGCTAGGGTAGCGGCTATAGAAATCACTTTCTGCTGTTCTACTTGGCCAAGGGAGGTATAGTAGTAATTAATATTTAGTTATAAGTTCTTGTTAGTTGCCTTATAACTTACATTAATAGTTAGTGCTTAAAAAGCTTCCTTAAGCTCTTCTTTTAAGTTAGTATCATTATCCTCGTAATCCATAATATATTAGTTAAGTTATTTCTTAAATTAGTTGTTAAATTTGCTAAACCTATCTCTATTAGCAGTTCTAAACTTAGCTTTAGACTCTTCTTGCTCCTCCTTAGTATGTCTCTATAAGCGACATCCTTCCCTGTTATATATAAAGCAACGTGGTTTCTTTCAGTTGCGGTTATATAGAGGGTTATTGCGGTTGCTGCGGTCGTAGTTATTATCTCTTTTATAGAACCGTCAGTTTGTGAAGAAGGCTTGTGTCTTCTCCATATGCTCTTTTTTGTATGCTATAATAGACGATTAAAGTTTGTTAATAAGGGCTTTAAGGTTGTCCGGTAGGTCAGAGACTACATATCTACATACTAGTATTCCCTGGCAAGAAGTAACGATTTTGTTATAAAGGAAGTCTATGGTTTATAAGGTAGGTTTAAGGCTATGCTATAGTTAATAAAGTCTGTGGATTAACAATTAAAGACATTTACTTATCAACTTATCTATATTTCCTGCTATTACTGTTATAAGTGTAATAGTGTTCCACTTGTCTAGGTTCTTACATTAAAATCCTAGTCCTTTAAAGAAATTCTAAAGGTGCTCGCAAGCTTTGGCAAATAGTAGGCAGGATAGTTAGTTTATATAGAAGTGGTCCAAAGCTAGTCCTTTTAGCATAGTAGGGAATGCCTTAAGGTAGGCTTCTTAGGGTACGTCCGCTTAATTGTAGATATTGTAGAATATTGTTAATTTGTAGTTAAGGCTTTTATTTATACCACCGTATTTCTGCTCCTCTGTGTATATCTTAGCTACGTTCGCAATTTCCTTGCTATAGCCGGTTACAGTAATAGGGCGGTTCTCCTCATCTATAGATTATACGTGGAGTTGCTATATTGTTGTTATAGGTTAAGGCGTAGCAGATAGTGTAAAAGTAAACATAGTTGTAGATTGAGGTATAATAGATAGTGTAAAGGTAGAGGTAGTTAGTGTACCGGTTAGTTAGGTTGCGGTAGCTTTAGCTTATTATTGCTCCTCTAAGGTACCCTCTATTATGTATACCTTAATCGATCTTAATAGCGTCGGTCCATACTTATTATTGGCTAATTTAATCATCTCTTTACTCTATTTAGTTTGGTCTTCTTCTTATACTATATTATATAAAGACTAAGGGAGTGTTTTATTTTGTTTATGGTTAATATTAACCCATACTCCTCTAATATTTAGGCAGTCACGTAGTTGCTAAAGCCAGTATAAGGGGATTTGAGTAAAGATATTAACCGTAAAGTCCTTAAAATCTCCCTAGAACAATTCCTAGAGTGTTAAGTTAAGCTAGTTGTATATCTCTGTGTATAGGTACATCTTGCATCGTAGGTAGTTAGTTAGTTCATCTTTAGAGGCTTCTATTAGGTTAATCCCATTTTCCTATTTAGCTGCTTCTTTCTTTTAGTCTTTCTCTGTTCCTGACATCTTGTTTATTATATATTATTTAGGTAAGTGAGGGTGAAGGTAAGGGTGTTTAAAAGGTAAAGGTAGGGGAACGGTTGAGGAGGCGGTTAAGGAGGCGGTTAAGGAGATGGTTCGAGTTAATTAAGTAGGGTAAAGTGCTCTGCGCAGTAGTCTTCTAAAATAGATAGAACGAGATGTCTAGAAGTCGTCGTGGATACTAGATAAGTACTCCTAGGTAGTTTCTCTTCTTCTCTTTAACTGAAATAGGCTAATACGAAAGGTGGATAAGTACAACTATCTTCTAATCTGCTATAAGGTGGACAGTATAACTGTCTTCTAAGCTACCTGCGTGTTTTCTAATCTGTGCGCGCTCACTAATTAGTGTTGGTATGCTTTAACAACGTGCAGAATACATATATCACAATAATATGTACTATGCGGTGTTATAGATGGATGTTGTCTTCTAATACAAAGAAGGGTGAGGAACTTAAGGTTCCTTACCACGCTAGTGCCGCAGTAATACGTGACGGCAACTTGCCTTATGTAACGGCAACTTGCCACACGTGGCGGCAATTTGCCTCCTATTGCAATGCAATATATTCTAGCTACAGTAAGATAGCTTAAATAATTATCTATTAGAAGCATATAGTAGCTTTAAATATTACCCTTAGCGTCCTCTACAAGTTATCTCGTGCATTTATTATAGTGTTTAATATAATATAGGCCTAACAAGTCATCCGTTTAGCTATTAATTAAGGTCGCATAGGTGTATCCGCGAAGGCGCTTATTATACTTAGTAATTTAATACTAAGTCTCCTAGTATTACTACTTCTGCTAAATTAAGAACGGAGGTAGGTAAGAGCTATTATCAGTAATTATCTCTATAATAGAGACTAACTCTTAAGATCCTGGTTGTTAAATAGTCTAATTCTTTAACCTCTCCCTACTATTCCTTCTAGAGACAATTATTCGAGCTATTACTATACGGCCTAGCATAACCCCCTTCTCGTTAAAGTTGTATATAAATTTTAAGTGCTTAATTAAATATTTGTCTTATATACTTTAAAAGAACTTAATCAAATTATAGATAATAACTGGGTTATTATTCTAGGCCCTCTGGCAATTTAATTAACGACTTATAATAGTATATAGCCTGTGGCGTTGTATAAATTTCCCTCCTTAATGTTTGCCTACTACTTTACCTTCTACTAAGAATAAGCTCGCCATCTTAGGAAGCATGCTAACCTTTATTGCAAGGCCCTAGGACTGACATTTGTGTATCTATTTAACAATTTAATCCTCCTAATAAGGATGCAGTAGCGTTTTATAAGTTAAGTATTAAGGGAGACGCCTAGCAAGGCAATGCGCAACGGTAGAGGGGGGTAATGCGCAAACGTCGGAGACTTTATAAATTGATGGCTCTACGCCCAATTTAATATCTTGTATAGCTTTTTATATAGAGTCTTCAGCTTCACGAGAACTTAATTTAGAAAGGGACATATTGATTTGTATAAGGAATTTCGTGTTTGGGTGTAATTTGGTAGGGGAAGAAGGAGAGCGCGTACAGACGCGTATGTCTCGCTTGGGGGGGTGTCTCGCTTGGGGGGGAGACACGTTAACTCCGACCCCGAGATTATGGTGCCGATCAGGCAGGCGGAATATTTCTCCAGCCGCGGAGCTGTATCCGTTGACGGCGCAGATCAAGGCGGCGGCGATATGCGATTATATACTTTTTGATCTTGTGCAGAGGCTGGCAGATAGGAGTATGCTGAATGCTATATTAACTAGGAAGGTGGCGTTTTGGGGCCGGGGGTGGAGGAGACCCTATTTAAGAGCACGCTTCAAAGACCGGAGAGTTTAATAGAGGGGCTTCCGTTTTAGATGGTCGGAATAGACAGTCAGCCGTAGTGGGTAGTGCTATTTGATTTCATGCTAGCAAAAGTTGCGGGGAAGAATTCTGTATATGATATTTACGGTACTAAATGGGAGAGCTGTTGATATTAATACACGTAACTGTCTCTGCCAAGGATAGAGCAGACTTACTAGAGAATACTGACATGAGAAGACTGCGAATTAGAATTAAGGATCTCAGTCATCGGCACACTTCTCCATACATGCTTGTCTAGCCGAAGCTTAATACTCCTGCCCAGTCTACTTCTTCAACAAACCTTGCTCCTTCTTAAGCCTCTAAGCCACAAATGATTTCATAACTTCCCAGTATTACTTCTACATCAGCGCAACCTCTCCGGGTTATATAAGGCGCTACGAAGCCTGTATCCATTGAATTTATTACCTTGCTCACCAAATGTTATGGCTGCTGCGCGCCTCTGATAACACATTTAACCTCCAACATTGTTCTCACGACTAGCCTTTTTTTTTTTGAAGACATCACGTCAAGCATAATTTTATATTAAAACCGAGGGGTTTATTTAAAGGTTAAAGAAATAGTACCACTAAATAAAGGCGCTGCACCCAAAAATACTTTCAATTACTTCCATGTTTAAAATCCATCAAATCCTCCTTGGATAGAAGGTCTCCCTTATTAGGACATAGCTACTAGTACATATTAAGCTGCCTAGAAAGGATTCATGTATATAGAACTATAGCGCCATAGCCTAGAGGCTGCATGCGCAGTATTGTACGTAGTATAATACAACGGATATAAAAAAATAAAAAAAAAAGGTCTCCCTGCGGCGTGCACGTCCCTGAAGCGTGCACGTGCATTTACCCATAAGCTGAAAAACTTCAAAATTAATTATCTCCATCAATTCTTTACCAAATCATATAAAAATAAATTCATTATCTTTACAAAACGTGCCTCTTTTAGCTCCTACAACATCAGTACGACAGCCACATTGTATGACCCTCGCAAGACGCGCACAAGGTAAAATTAACCCACGGCATATCTACCGAGACTATGTCTTATTACTATCGGCATAACAGCAGCTCACCCTAGTAAATGAGATTAATTGATTAACTAATTAAGGCCTAACTCCTACTTATGCAATAGTCCGAAACTTTGCTGAGGATATAGTTAAAAAACGCCCTGGAAAAAACTGGGCGTATAAGTTTATTAAGCGGCATTAAAAGGTCTTAAAATCTGGCTTCCTAGCGGCGGCAGATTTAAGCCATAAAAAGGCAGATAATGTATATTAATATACTCTTTATTTTAAGCTGGTTTATAGCCTCCTAAATACTAGTCCCTGTATTAATTTTTTGAAGGTTTAGGCCAAAATTAAGCAATATAGCGTTCTTCCGCAAAACACGTATAATATAGATAAAAAAGGCTTCCTAATTGGTATCCTTTAAAAGGTAAAGAGGATATTTAATAAGGATTCAGAAAAAAGGGGTAAATTAATTAGTGCTAGCCAGGATAGTAATCGCGAATGGATTATATGCCTAGCAATAATCTATATAGACATAACGTATATTCTATCCTCCCTTATCTACTAAGCCATAATAGGTAATATCCAAGATACCTAGCTTGATGATTTTAAGCCTAATGAGCTAGATATAACCTATTTTATAAGTTCGCCTTTAGGGTGGGTAAATAACAAGCTAGGGATAGTATAATTGATTACTGTTTTTAATCGCTACACTAAAGCAAAAGCCAGATACGGGCGTAACTGGCAGCTTCTCTTTATTAATGGGCACGGTAGCTACATTAATATACTATTTTTAAACTGGTGCCTCAAGCATAGGATCCTAGTAGCAGTATACCCCCCCTATTTAACTTATTGACTTCAGCCTCTAGACATTAGCCTTTTTAACCCTCTAGCAAACTACTACTCCTAGAAGCTTAATAAATGGATCTATAATATAGTAGGGCTTTGCCATATTATAAAGAGAGAGTTTTACGGCTTATTTTAAGCTGCTTGGTAATATACCTTTATAGAAACCAATATCCTTAGCGGCTGGCGCAAAATTGGCTTATAGCCCCTAGATCTAGACCTAATACTTAATTAGGTCAAGCTGGCGGCCCCTAAGTAGCCTAGTATAAGTAGATCCACGTCATCTATATTAACTATATACTTAGTATTAAATATCTATTAGGTATAAAGACTTATAAAGCATATTAGTGGTATTAAGCCGTTATATAATGCGGCTAAACTAGGTAACTTAGTAGAGAAGATAGTAGCTAAGAACAGTATTTTATAAGCCTAAATTAAGGGGCTTTAGAATACTGTTGTTATTAAGAAGAAAAGGCAAAAGAAAAGGAAGCTATATATTAAGAATATTTGTATAATAAATAAAGGTATAGCTACCTTCTAGTCACTAACTAAACTTAAGACTATAAAGTAGGCTATTAGGGATAAAGAGGCTATAAAACAACAAATAGCGCTAGAAAAAGCCTAGGCAAAAATTTAGAAATAGGGAGAGAAGAATAATAAGAAAGCAGTAAAATAAAGGCGTTAAGATTAGGAGAAGTTGGTACAGCAAAAAAAGTAGGCAAAAGATAATAAAACCGCTTAACGTTTAGCCTTATTACAGCTTAAAAGAGACTTATAATAACAAGTTTAGAGCCCTACTAAGTAGTCTAAAGGCTTACCCTTAAAGAAACGGGTAAAAATTAGAAGCCTATGGCTTTAGCAGTAAAGAAACGCACCCGCTTACCTAACGGACTATATAGTCAAATAGAAGTTTTGCATAGTATTCCCAGTTATAACTTAAAAATTTAAGCCTATTTAATGCAGTGGTTAAATTATTATTAATTAATTAGAGTGATACGTTGTTTAAAAAAATGTGGTGCAAGCCGCAGGGACGTGCACGCTGGCGGGAGACCTTCTACATTATACAAATTCTCTTTTGCATCAGTATCGTCTTCCTTCTCCTCCAACAGTCTCGCGACATCTTCATATCCGTAAATTCTTGCAAAGCTTAATGCTATCAACCCTGAACAGACATGGCAATAATCAGTTAGTTAGTTACGATTATGTTGGATTACATAGTAACATAACTAACCAAATCATAATCGCATCTGCTGATTATATTACGTAGATATAACTATATAACTAAACCGGGTATACTACGGAAATAAGAAAAAAAGGGGTAACCTTTTAAGGTAGACCTCTAGGGTAGAGCTTCTGGTATAAGCTTTAGTGGGATTATTATCTACACGTAATAAACCACGTGTAGATAACATCACGTATGGGTCCGTGCTAAAAGATATAATCAACATAACTATACAATCAAATCGCAATCGTCTCTTTTAATTATGTAGAAATCGCAATCAAACGGCTGATTATGATTTTATAGTTATTGCCATGTCTGACCCTAAAGAACTCTTGGTCTTGACCCAGGCGCCAGCTTCCAACAAGAGCCGGACTATAGCTTCTTGTCCATCAAAAGCTGCCCAGTGCAGCGCAGTCATTCCGTCTGTGTCCTGTATTTCGACCTCAGCGCCAGCTTCTAGCAGCGCTTGGACAGCCTCATGCCCTTCCCAGATAATTCCATTACCTTCCTAGACGGCCTAGTGCAAGGCGGTCCATCTTATGGAATCCATGGCATTAATATCAACGCCTTCCTTTAGAAGCAGCTGGACTATACCCTTATGCCCAAAGTACGACGCCAACATCAGAGTCGTAAGATTCTGGGGAAACTGTAAGCTTTTGCAGAGTAAGGAATTGCATAAGCGACTTAATTGTAAATCTATGGAAATCAGGTAGTATATATATATAAAAGGTGTAGACAATAAAGGGGAAATTGACTAAGTCAGTGACCAAGTTAGTAACCGAGTCAGTAAGCGTGTTGGTAAGCGAGTCAATATACAGGCAAGTCAGTGGTGGTTTGGCAGGGTACCATAGTTGGTTACATACCCCCCTAAATTTAATAGTACAGTTAAAGCTGTAAAAAACAAATAAAGGTAAAAACTGTACTAAAATAGGTGTAAAAAAAGAGTTTAGGGTTTAATGGTTATTAAAAATATATCTCCCTAGCTTTATATCTCTGGATATAGAGCTGTATTTAAAGAGATATCCTCTTTAGCCTCTTAGAAGACTGTGTTTAAAGATATATCCAGCCTCTTAGGAGACTATACTTAAAGGTGTCCTCCCTAGCCTCTTAGGAGACTGTGTTTAAAGAGTAAATCAGATCTTAATAATCTGATTATCAGCAGCGTCAGGAAAAAATTTACCAGCATTTTTGCAGCATTTGGCAGCATTTCGCGGCCAAATGCGCATTTCGCGCATTGCAACGTGTAGCGTATGGTATTAACTAAGAGGCGGCATACTGCCGCATTTAATAGAAACCAATAACACGATGCAGCTAATTGCGCATTTTGCACTTAATGCGCATTTTGTACTTAATGCGCATTTTATAATTATTGCGCATATTATACTTAATGCGCAATTAATATATAATGCCCTTCTTGCACATTTTGTATATCTTACTCACTTTAAGCAATAGATAGGCGTTGCTCTTCCTATGTAGTTGTTATTAAATAAATTATATTGTTTTAGATAATTTAATATAATATAGCGACGGTTCTCTTCTACCTACCTGCCTACTTGCCTGCCTGCCTGCCTGCCTGCCTGCCTGCCTGCCTACCTGTCTGTCTGTCTGTCTGTCTGCTGTGCCTACCCGTCTATGCCTACCTGTCTGTGCCTACCTGTCTGTGCCTACATGTCTATGCCTACCTGTCTGTGTTACCTTGATTCAATCGATCGATTGAATCGTTTATAGTGTTCGCTGGCTGGTCGTTCGAACGGGTTGTCGTCTGGCTCTAGCAGCGGTCGTCTGGCTCTGGCGACGGTCGTCTAGCTCTGGCGACAGTCGTCTAGCTCTGGCGACGGTCGTCTAGCTCTGGTAACGGTCATCTGGCTCTGACGACGGTTATCTGGGTACAGGAGTACAGGAGGTAAGGCAGGATATATGTACACGTACGCATAGGGTCAGTGCTCAGGGGTTAGGTCTATGCTTGTGTTATAACAACGCCGAGTCATAATAACGCGTTAGGTCAGTGCCGTGACAGTGTAGACCTTTGTGCAGACCTTCGTGCAGACCTTCGTGCAGAGTCTCGTGCAGAGCCTCGTGTAGAGCCTCGTGCAGAGCCTCGTGTAGAGCCTTGTATAAAGCTTCGTGTAGAGCTTCGTGCAGAGCTTCGTGCAGAGCTTCGTGTAGGGCTTCGTGTAGAGCTTCGCGCAGACCTTCGTGCGGACCTTCGTGTAGAGCTTTATGCAGAACTTCGTGCAGAGCTTTATGCAGAGCTTTGTGTAGAACTTTATACAGAGCTTCAGGGGTAGTAATTTTAATATTTATTAATAAAGTATATATAAAATATAAAATATAAAATATTTATTATTATTAATATTATAAAATTAAACTTTTATGTATGCTTAC
>Ga0307507_10008827_pt1 | contig 13743 bp, 8 predicted proteins | sample 7_EM_MG_FD_207223 | JGI IMG/M metagenome (GOLD analysis project Ga0307507, IMG submission 207223) | Populus trichocarpa ectomycorrhiza microbial communities from riparian zone in the Pacific Northwest, United States - 7_EM | ecosystem: Host-associated > Plants > Roots > Unclassified | place...
TTTTTAAGCACTCTGTACGCTTAATATTTGTAATTCCGAGTGAAATATAGTCCCATAAGACCGTTTACCGTGCACCCGAAAATACTTACTCAGCCTCCGCCGATATAGATAAAATAGACACATGCCTTATATTAAGGTGAGCTTTCCTTTAATAAATTCCTTGTACTCTTCCTTAACGCTACCAGTAACGTTAAAAATAAGGTAGTTAAAAGTTGGGTATATGTAGGGCGCGTAAAAACCGACGATATAGTGTACAATATTCTGTAAAATCACATTTAATATTTATACATTTCAACTTTATATAGGTTTACCTAATAAATTTAAAATACACACATATCGCTTAGGGGCCGGAGTTATCTGCCAAGGCATCTATACCTTATTTTCACCACCTTAACTCCAAAAATTATCAATATTCAATAATCGTTAATCAATACTGAATATGGATCTGCTTATCTGGGCAAGCCGGCTTGCTAAGCTTGTAAAGCTTGGGTGCTTGCCAAGACTGGTAATCCATTTATTGGTGTTGTAGCAGAGGATCGCTCTATAAGCGTCTTTCTTATCCACTAAGCTCCTAGCCGCCACCCAGTGAGGCTATCTATATTCAATGTTGATTAACGATTATTGAATATTGAATATTGAATATTATATATGGTAGTATTTTACCGTTTTACATAGTCATATACATAAAATCCGGGTATACTATAGGTCGCAGTATAGATAATAGGTAGAAAATAGGTAAAAGACATATAGGGGAGGGAAAAGAGGTAAGGGGAGGTGTTTGCTGGCTGGTCGTTCGAACGGTCGTCGTCTGGTTCTGGCAACGGTCGTCTAGTTCTGGCGACGGTCGTCTGCTGGCTGCCGTGCCGTTCTGGTGCCTCCCTAGGTAGGGAGAATGTAAGGATGGGTAAAAAATAAGGTGGCTACGTGGCAGAGGCACGTGTAGGCTATCGGAATATAGCGGGGACCCGATGCAGAACTTCGTGTAGAGCCGTACGCAGAGCTTCGCGCAGAGCCTCGTGCTGTCGCGAGGTTCGTATAGAGCAGTTCATTGATGAAATGGGTTGATTGATTGATGATCTTGACTTGATCGTTGATTGTCGTCGATTGTCTTTATTGACCTTGACCTGGGGCCCCTGGGGCTCTATGAAGAGATTTACAATGCACGTGTCCCACGCCTTAGAGAATACAGATTATCTGACACGTGCAGAGCCTCTGTACGTAGAGCTTCGTGCAGAGCTTCGTATAGAGCATCGTGCAGAGCTTCGTGCAGAGCTTCGTGTAGAGCCTTTTGCAATTAGTATATAACTTAAAAATAATATATTATACAACCTCAATTGCATATTAAAGAATGTATAAGTTAGTTAACTATATATTATTTAACTTTTAAATATGTTAAGTTGGTTAATTATATATTATTTAACTTTTAAATATGTTAAATTAGTTAATTGCAGGTTAATTACATGTTATTTAACTTTTAAATATGTTAAGTTGGTCAACTGCGTGTTATTTAATTTTTAAATATATTAAGTTGGTTAATTGCGTGTCAAGTTAGTTAAATTGCATGTCAATTACGCGAAACGCGCTTAGCAAAGTCGACTTAAAACCTAGCCTGCGAATATTTTCCCAATGTAGGTAACTAAATCGTTAATTTTATAAGATTATAAAAAGTCTAGGAATCTATTTATAGGTTAATATTTATAATAAAAAGATATAGAATGGGTAAGTAGTCTTTTTAAGTAAGATAATCTAGAAATAAGCAAGTATGTATATTTTTTATAGGCGTACTTTTAGAATAGCTTAGTCCTTAGCTTAGCTTAGGTAGTTTCTAGAGAAGATATTATAGTGCATAAATATAGCGCCTATCCCCTTAGAATTAATAGTATTTTTAGTACTAAAATCGGCCTAATAAGTTAGCCCTTAGCTAAAGGAACCACTTAAATAGTTATCTAAGATTTATACGTTATTCTCTTTGCTAAATCCTTTAAGTTTTCTTATAAAATACCGCTTCTTTTAGCTAGTAAATATATAAAGGGGTATAACTATTACTGTCTACGCCTTACTATACTAGGGCCTATATTAGTAATATTTTATCTATAACTTCTAAAAGTAGAGGTAGTATTGGTATTTATTAGTAGTATAAAGCCAGCTTCCTCCGCCCCTCTTAGCTATATTATTACTTACTTTCTTACTAATTTAAAAGTAGATGCTTTAGGTGCCCCTTATATAGTATAATATAGTCTCTTAAATAGATAACTTACTATAGTATTGCTGTTAAATTAAGGCTATATATCCTTAGCTATTTTTTATAAAGTTTAAATCTAGCCTTTTTAAAGTAGACTAAAGTTAATACTTAGGATTTAGGGGGCTAATAGTAAACCCTAGATCCTAGTATATTGGCCTTTATTTATAGTATTTAATTACTATAGTGTATTACCTGTTCTTATATAAAATAGAAACTCTATAGTAAAGATAGAGTTAACTAACCTAAAGTTATTTAGCGAGTACTTTATATTAAGTAGTAATAGAAGTATATAGACCCGTTTTACTACTATAGGAGCTTTATATAGTAAGGCATTTCCTTTATAATTATAAGGTTAATATAGCGGTTCTTTAACTAAGTCTACTTATTCTTTAAGCCTCTTACTACCTCCTTCTACCCTACTTACACCATACTACTACGGCAGTTATATTTTAGTAACTAGTTATAATTTAGGCTCTATAACTTTTTAATCTAACTATAGCCAGACATGGCAATAACTATATAATCATAATCAGCTATATGATTGCGATTACTATATAATCACGAGAGGCGATTGCGATTTAATTGCGTAGTTATATTAATTACCTATATTTGGGGTCAGGATCCGATTTTTAGTATAGTAGACAGCTCTATAGGACTTACCTAGATCTTCCTATATTCACCCCAAATTAATAATAGCCTCTTGGTGTTTAGGATGGCTCTTAATTGTGCTAATCTTCCTTATCCAACACCTGGCTATTGCCTATATTATTACTACCCGTATTACCAACTCCTCCCTTAATATTTAACACCTCAGCTGCCACCTCTGCCAACATAAAACTACTAGATTTAACGACTTCGCGTACCCAGCTTTTTAAGCACTCCGTCTATTCGACTACCGTGGCTCCAAGCCTATATTGCGACCATAATATCGTTCGCCGTGCACCTAAAAAGACTTATTCCGCTTTAGCCGACATTGCTAGTATAGAGAGGATATTAATAGCTATTTAAGAGAGCCTTGGGTAGAGCTTTTGCTAAGACGGTTTAAGCCACTAAGTAAGGGAGGAGCCGGCAATTGATTGTAGAGGATTTGCCTATAAGAAGATAAGTTAGGTGGCGTTATAAATATCAGAGGCAGATTATACAGTAATAAATCGTTCAAATTTATTGTTGTTAGATAGGCTCTTGAGCTCCCTTATATATTGCCACCTCTTATATATATTCTTAATTAGATCTAGATCTACTTACCTAGTTAGCTTACTATTAATTAGCTTAAACTTATATTCCTTCTGCTATAGCTTTCGCGTAGCCTTAATTGCTCGCTTAATTGTACTAGGGTAACGCTTATTAATTATCTTCCAGCTCTTATTAAGATAGGCCCGTTAAAGCGTTAGATTAAGTAGTAAGGCTACCGCGTATACTAGTATTTTATTAGTTAAGGTGTAGTACTTATTAAAAGCAAACTCCATCGTCAAAAGAGACGCCGAGAGGTAAGTGTTAGAGACGTGCTCCTACTACATCTCTTTTACGTGTTTAATAAGGAAATCTATGCTCTAAAGAACCTTATTTAAAGTTATTAAATCGCCTTCTAAGGCCTTTGTTACATCTTTAAATAGTAGTAGGATTGCAATCGTCTTACAGACTATATCCCATTTGTTACAACTAAGAGTATTAGCGCTTATCTCTTTATAATATAAATCTAGGAAGACTTAAATTATAGTCTTAAGCTCTATTACTAACTCCAGCATAAGAAGCTATAAGTTCCACCTTATATCATTATCGCGCTTTAGCATCTTCTTAGCCAGCTTTAAAAAGGCTTGATATTGCTCTATTAAACGCCTTAACTATACAGTAATATTGTGTATCTTGCCTAGGGCTCCAATCTCTTACCACTTCTCTTAGGTAGCTTCGTCTTGGTTATACTCTCCTTTAAAGTAAATATTTAAGTATTACTCCTCCCGCTGGAGTTCCTCTACTGCCTAAATCGCGACTTTAACAGCTTCTTCGTCTTTATGAAAAAGGAAGGCTTATACTATAAGGTTAATAACATGGCTAATATAGCAAATTTAGTGCTGTATGGTATTCTAAGAAGGGAAGCGCTTTTGCAGAATTCAACAGAGCTTATTATTACTGCCATAGTTATCACCTAAATTAGGTGTATTTAGTATAGAACTTAATAGTAGCAGAGGCAGGAAATAAAGCCTACTAGTAAGGTAACCAATCTGGCTCTTAGGAATCTCGTACTCCTTAATCACCTTTATTATCACCTCCGCCTGCTGTTCACCTCTATGCACCTCTTTATGCTCTCTTAATGCGATTGTGGCTTTTAATAGCTAGCTTAATTCGTCTACAAAATAAGCAGTAACCACTCGGTAAGCTATCTTATTTAGGGCCGTCTAACAGTTAGTAGTAAAGTGGATCTTTAACTTAGCTCTCTAGAGCCTTAACTTTATATGATCCTTTTAGATTACAAATGTCTTGCTAATTAGAATGGGCACGCTCCTATAAGATTTGTATAAGGGCCCGCCCTCTTCCGTTAACATGTAGTTATAGATTTATAAGAAGGCTTGAAACTCTAGCCACTTAATAATTATATAAGGAAGATTGCGAGTGACAATTAGGTAGATAAGGGAGTTAAAAAAGGTCTTCTTATTTACCAACTCTTATAGGACTTTTATAGTTCTTGGATCTCGCCCAGTTACTTATTTCTCAGCTTATTGATTAAATAATATAGCAAGTGTAGCCTTGGTATTTATATTAACCTTAAATCGCTTTGGTGTAGTAAGGATTCCATGTGTGTTCTTAAGGTGTTAACGGAAAGCAGTTGTACTTAAGGAAAAATTTACAACACCACAATTAGAACACCGCTTACAGTAGAAGAGCTCTTGTTTTGATTTGCCTTTTGCTAGTAAGCTTACTAGAGCCTTATTAAGGGCGAACAACCAAAGAACCTTATCCTTATGGGCGCGCCGTTGCTTTAGTGGTGGCTTACCAATCTGGTGATTAGGATCCTCGCGAGCGGCTGTAACATTATCGAACTCACGCGAATTGTGATCGCTGAGTGTTAAGGTAGTAGTAGCTTGTTCCTCTTCATGGGCTCTCTTTTAGGTGGCAGGTGGTATAGAGGAGTCAGCTAAGGGAGGCATAGCTTAAAGCGTAGGTAGTAAAGGTAAGGCAGATTAGTGGTAGATAAGGGAGCTCTACACGGTACCTATAACGCGTTATATACACCTAACCTTCTACAGGCCCGCACAGACGTATATTATATGTATTTTGATTGGTTTAGAGCTACGCACGGATATATAGATTATTACTGGCAATATAGTAAGATCTAGTACTTAACACCACAGCTCTCTCACTACTACCACCTATTCTTACCGCGGGTGATTATATTGTTGTATCTACGTAACATAATCACTAGGTGCGATTATGATTTAATTGGTTATGTTACTATATAATTAAACATAACCGTAACTAACTAACTGATTATTGCCATGTCTGACTATAGCTACCTAAGTTATACTCTTAAAGTAGTAAGGATAAGGCGTATTCTTAAGTTATTTATAATAATAACCTAATAGAGTGCTAGTGCTAAAGTAATTTCTAGTATAATATATAAGGGTTAAGTTAGTGTCTTAACTCTAAAGTAGATAATTCTCTATTAAAACTAAAATAATAAAATATAGGCAAAATGGGGCTATATAAATATTAAAAAGTAAAGACTAAGAATATAGATAGCTATAAAAAGAGTACTAAAGAGGAGAATAAATAAAAAGTAAGGCGGAGAGAAAAAGAGGCTTAGAGAATACTTAATATTAATCTCCCTAAATTTAATGCGATAGTAGTATATAGGCCCTAGAAGCGGAAATAATAGTTAAATATTTAGAAGTTAGCTAAGAGGGTGCGTATCTTAGTATTAGTTGTAATTAGAAGGTTAGCGTTAAGGATTAGGCGTAGGGCAGTAAGGGTAGGGCCTTATAGTAGGGGTATAATAAAGGCAGAAGTAAAATTTAAGAGAGAAAGAGCTGGTAGAGAGGGCAGTAAAGGTAATAAAGCATTTTATAGACGTTAAAAGCAGCGGTCGACTAAGCGAGAGAGTAACACCTAAAAACGGGTATCGGGGCCCCGCTAAACTTAAAGAGGTGGCGCGCCTAGATATAGATTACTTTATATAATTAAGGAGGTAAAATAGAGCTATAGTATAATTATATAACTATAGAGGAAGGATATAGAAAGGAAAGTAAATAGGTAGGCTTCCTAGAAAATACTCTTGTTTTTAAACTCTAAGTTATTATAAAGCTCTACTAATTAGCTTAATATTCGCTTTAATACCTTATTAATCCTTCCTCTTTAGCCTCCTTCTAATTAGGTATAGAACTAGTGCTCTAGGAGCTCCAAAGCTCTAAGATCCACTCCGCGCCACCAATTAAACCAGCGGATCCGCCGCCAAAGTAAATTGGATCTAGCTATCCACGCCATGTTGCCGCCAATCCAACAAGGTCACTGAAGTGGGATGCGCATTGAACGCAAATACTGGATCGGACATAATATATCAGCTACGCCCCCAACTTATCTGCTGACGTAAACCCTCGTTCGGAAGGTTTATTCCCCTTCGGAGACCTCTAGTCGTCATGTCCTAGCTCTCTGACGAAAGTAAAGACCCAACGGGCTTGATATCCACTTACAAAACGCCAGTTCTTCCTCGCTTGAAGAGGGGTTCCACTCTTCCATAAAGTTTTCCCTCAACGAGTCCTGGATTAGTCGTTCAATAGTAGAATCGCCATATACCCGTTGAGATCGAATTAAGTTTTCAGTAGCAAAATCGTCGGCCACTCGTTGAGGCTGAACAGGGTCGGTGATTAGAGTCTCAGCAGTGGAGGCTATTCGCTCGATCGCCCTCTCAACCTTTCTCGGGCTCCACAAGTCGTGCTCTGCGAGTGTTTCGCTACGAAAAAGTAGCTCGATATAAAATACATTCCGGACAGCCCACTTGGAGTCAAATGCAGTGCGCATATCCGTGAACGCGTCATAAGGAACAGGAAGACCGAATTGTGGCTTGGGTCTTCTTGGTGCTAAGCCGTCGTGCCAAATTGCGGTAAATTTCGGTTCAAATTTGGTTTGACCCTGCTTAATTGTCCAGGTGCCTGACGGTGTGGAGCGTAAGCCCTGTCGCTCACTTTCTGGGAGAGGAATGATGAAGTCAGCCATATCCATAATGGCCTCCCAAGCCCATACTGAAAGTAAAGGCGATTCGAGGTGAGCTTCTTCTCGGGCACGCAGTTCCGGCCAGTACCGGCTGGCAAACATGACCACCTCGCCGACGTACCATGGAGGGTGACCGCCGTCGAAGCAGGATCTCTGGTACTTGTGTGGTTTCATCGGTTTCATGACATTCTCTATCACCGAGACGTGCCCATGAACCTCTTCAAGTTGCCTCAGTAAAACACCTGCATCGTCCACTGTCCCTCCTCTGCCAACATATATGACGGGACCGGCTTTTATCTGACCTCCCACCTTAGCTGAGACTTCGTTTCGAAATGAATGGAATACCACGGAAATGGCGTCGTAGCAGAATTGACGTCGCGTAAGAGTATTGTGGTAGTATTTCCCAAGATCGTGAAATGGCTGTGGTAATTTTAGGAGAGTAACCGTAGATCCGTCTGATGTCAACAATGAGCTTTCAACGGGACCTGAAGCATGGAGCCAGGTCCCGTTAAGTACTTCTTTGTGAACGAAAAAGAAGGACGAGAGCTTTTGAACGGCGTCGTTAAATCGGAGTCCATCCCACTGTCCGGCATCATCGCAGAGGAGGCGACTGAGCCACGACGGCACTCCATTCTCCGCTGGAAGCAAGAGCGACAGATTTCCTTCTCCCAACCAGGCTCGCTTTGGACTACAGGCACGTCGAAACAGGTCTTTCGAGAGGTTTGTTCGGTCCAGGAAACATAGCAAATATAGAAAACTCGCCACGTCATGGGGCAGTGCAGATATAGATGTCCTCCAGGCCGCGAACACTGACATAGTGTACCCGGATCCGAGCGGCGGGCCGCTGCCTAGGGACCGCAACAACAAGTCTTCCTGTTTATGCGACTCGTATAATGTGAGGTAGTCCTCGAGGCAATCTAGGGTTTGAATGTATCTTAGGGTTCGTCATTAGCGACCGCGCGACAGAAAGTGTCCGAAGTGTCAGAAAGGCAGTTGGCTTAGTGTTAGACTTACGCGCCGGCTAGATCTACCGCAAGAGCAATGCAATCTAGCGTCTCTGCAATTTTCTCTGCACACCGGAGTTGATCCTGCGTCGGTTGATCTATGCAAGCGTGGTGCAGGAGAAGATTCCCCGCTCCATCGAGCGGCAGTCCCTTAACTTGAATTGTGCGATGTCCCAACAATCGTGCCTCTTTACGACGAGAAGAGACGAGGATGTTTCCGTCTCCCTCAGACGGCATGTACTGGCTCAGGTTGTGGATGACTTCGAGATCGTCTGCTTCATCAAATAGCACGAGCCATCGCTGCTGGCGTCGTCGCAGTTCACTCTTGATTAAAGTCAGATCACGCTGAAATTCGGATGTGTACTTATCGAGAGCCATATTTGTTGACGAAGGGCTTTCGAATGGCGATAGTCTTAGGCCAAGTTGACTCGCGGCAAGTTTGAAACTCTCCGCGATTCTCGGAATGCTCGAAGCATCAATCCAAAGGACAACACCGTAGTCGTCTCTTGCTGACCAGGCATAGTCTAGCATTAATTGAGACTTTCCGGAGCCTCCTAATCCTACCAAACAAACCGTGCGGACTGTCAGTGGCCGCCGTGCTTTTGCAAACGCTTGGTTAATCTGTTCTTGCTCCTGCCTGGATACGAAGTAAGGAACAGGTTGCTTGCCTATTCTGTCAAGCTGGTAGAACCTGAGATCAGGACTAGTCTGATACCTCTCATCACAACCGCGAGACGGCCTGATCTTATAGACTTGTAGCTCCGTTGATGAGGTCGTGTACTGTGGTGCGGGTATAACGTCTTGCAAGGATGTCATCTCCATTGGTACGTGTATAGCTTGACTCCGGGAGCCCTTTCTAATGTGCGAAATCATCATTTCGCCGCCCGGTGGAAAAGACGTTTTTGTCTCACCATAGTCCACGTTGAGATGGCTCTCCACGGCTTTATCCTTGGATTTGAAAGACCCTGCAAACATATCTTCAGGCTGGTTGTTGAGAGCTTGAGATCCCTGTAAGTGAATGGCACAGGCTTTTAGCCTCTGCAACTCTTCCTGAAGGTACGCAAGTGTGTTGCTTCTCATGATGTCGGCTTTGTGCCACTCTTCTAACTGCACGCCTTCCACTCCTCTGGAGACGTTGAATCGAAAGTAGGACTCTTCATACAGGCCACCGGGAAAACAGTAAGCTTCCTCAAACCGCCTTGCAATATTTTCGGCGTTTGTAGCAATTTTGGCACATGCTTTAGCTACAGATGTAAGACCATTGCTTAGGACGATTGAAGTAGGAACACCGGTTCCAATGCTCACGATTGCCGATATCTTTTGATTTGGGAATTCGATTCGGGCCTCATTAATAAGCTGGAACAGCGGATTGTTATCTCGAAGTGCACCGTCTCGGAAGACTGCACCATTGGCGAACTTGATAGGGTCAAAGAATGTTGGGGCAGCTGACGTTGCGCGACCGGCCTCCCATACTTTGCAAGGCACATGCTCCTCGCTACTTGAGAGGTAAGTTCTCAAAAGCAATATGTGGCCGTTGGACATGCTGGTGCAAACAAAACTAGACACTCAGCTTCCACGCCTATGTCATCTCTGAGTCTACTCACACTTTGCATTTTGGCTCATCCTCCAGTAGCGGCGCGTCCTCGTCTCCTTGGGATTGCGAGACAATCTTCTTGATCGCTTGCTCCAGAGCCTTGTGGTTGAATGCTGCGTTCCCGATGACATTTTGGAAAACGCGGCCAAAGACCCTGTTCCGTTTGCGAGGAGTAAAAACGGTCTTGGATAGCTCGATGTATGCATCGATACATGTCTGAATATCCATTTGCTGAAGACGATCAGCTTTCCCGAATCTGATCCAATCGGTCGGAAAATTGCACTCACAAGCCTTCCCAGCATGATGGCGATGAGCCCACCCGTGCTGGTCCCAGCAATCACATCGAAGACATCGCATGGCTTGGGCGGATTTTGGGGGTTGATAAGATGCACCAGACGTCGTAAGATAAGTAGACTGACCAGCCCACGTACGCCGCCGCCATCTGAACATTTCTGGTGAGCTCAAGGACTAACAAGTGAGTCAGTCGGATGACTTACCCAGAGCAAGGAGGCGAAGGCCAGACATTTTATCGGACGGACGACCAACAGCTGGCGAAGAAGCTGGAATGACAACTATGTTAAGGCAAAACTACGATTCCATTTATAGCGCTAAGATTCCGGAAAGACAGTGATGCGGGACTTCGAGGATGTGGCTTCTTGCTGTTGGGAGCTGGACTTGCAGTCGAATACCCTAAGGCTGAGTCTATTCGAAAATCGTGAAGTAGACCTGTAGCCGAGGACTCGCAAGCCGGGTGTGCAAAGAGTGCAAAGTGGCCCGTGCACAGCGCATCGAATGTTTCAGTGCTGGCACTACAGGAAAACTCCTTAGTACGATATGGCTTCTACAGCCGAGCGTATCGTAATACCAATGGTATCGTTGTATTCAGGTTTTGTATGTAAGATACACCAAAAATCAAAATTAGGCTATGTATTGTGTACCTACATGCGCGAAGCGACCGGCTCTACCAAAAAAAGAGGTAATCGCCACTTGCTTGGTGTTTTGAAGCCGTCGGTCTTAAATTCGACGATCGTGCCTTAACAGAGTTACAATTCGAAGGTTCTTGTGAGGGGACTTTGTAGACAGGGGGCTATAAGGCACGATTGTGGAACAGGATAGATTGGTGAGAGAGACGAATCCTTGAGGAGGCCTCTGGGATCGTGGAGACTATATACTACGGGCACGTGCCTCCGGCACGTGACCGGCGACCATCCGAGGGGCGTCCGGAGGTTGTCCTGAGGGCAGCCCGAGGTACCCGCAATAATATCCCTTACATTGCCCCCCCCCCTTCTTGCAGTTGGCCCCTAATTGCCATTACCTTATAGTAGGGAGATTATAAGGGCTCGTCCTAGAAGGGGTTTGGGGAGATGTTAGAGATATTAGTATACCGCTATATATTATCTATCTATCTAACCCTCGCTTTAAACTCCTAAAAAACCTTAATAAAGAAAAAATATAATTAGAGAAAAGATATAAGGATTGCTAGGAGACCTATTAAAAGCCTACTAAAAGTATACTAGTAACTACCTAGGCTAATATAGGGATTTTTATACAACTCTATTTCTAAGCCTTTATACTAGTCTATAATTAATTATAAATATTATAGGCAATTTAGTGTTTTAGTATAGTTCTATAGAATCTTTTAGTATGGGATTTAATATATAAAGCCTTGGCTTACCGTTATCTTTAACTATTAAGATATGGTCTATAATCTTATAAGGGATATAATTGCGGTCACCTTAGGTGTTATAGGACTAGGGCAGTGGCTACAAGACGTATGTATTCAAGGAGTCTATAAGACGTTGCGCAATTAATCGTAAGGGTCGAGGGCGTAAGGAGGCGATATACCCACGCGTAGCTGACGTAAGTTATATGCAAGGTGTACGCAAGAGCACGGGGCTCTCCTATAGAGGCCCCTGCGATTAGGTTCCGTGACACTACCCCCCCTCCTATTAAGGCGGAGCTCTAGCGACGCTGTGGTTGCTATATATATATAGGGGGAACGCTTAGGGTATAGAGAAGAAGAAGAAATATCGTTATAGGTATAATGGGCTTATACAGATGCTTCTAACTTAGGACTTATAGGTTGCTACTTATACTAGGGTACTAAGCTATAAAGGGGGAAGGAGACTATTAGAGACTTGGTAAGGTATAAGGGGGTTACCAAGGCGCTAGTAGTAGGTAAGCTAATAGTGATTTTCCATCCTGGGGATAGAAAATCCTAATTAGCTGGCTTTTCCTTAGCGTCTAGAATCTAACCAATTAGATAACTTTAACCGCTGGTTAAAGTTCCTAGACATCTTAACATTTTCCAGTTACATAATCGCACTTTATGGCAATTTACGGCAATCTAACGGCAATTTGCCCTTATATAGTAATATATAACGGTTTAACTCTATAAGGGCTCCCATAGAGGATTAGGCACAAAATCTCTACTTAGGCCCGGTTTCTATAGGTTTGCGTAGTAAAAATCGCTAATTAGATACTTTGCATTCTTAAAGTCTTCCTATAGTTACTATTCTGGCTAATCTATATTGAATCCTATATAGGTGGCTTTATAGTAGAGCCGCTGTCCTCTACCTTTGCCAAATTATTTAGAGTTAATAATTTATTTAACGGTCTACTCCTTATAGTTCTTGTTTTCATTCTTATCTTAGATTAGTATTAGTGGGGGTTTAGGCTATATTTGTCCTGGTAGAGGGTTAGGCTAGTAAAGGTATAGTAGCTATAGGTAAAACACGGGCTATACCCTATAGGTAGCTAAGGTGGGTAGGAGCTCTAGTTTATATATAGCTCCTCTATTAATAACTTATTTAATCTAATAGGGGCTAAAGTTCTTATAATTAAGTGACTTTATAGGCCTCTATATAAAGATATTATATATATCTAACCATACCTAGTCGCTAATATGTATCTTAGGTAGTGTAACGGGACTAGCTTAGTTATAGTAAAAATGTCTTAGTAAAACACTCGACAGATAAATTCTAACGCTTTGACCAAATTCTGCCGAATTCTGCCAGCTTAATTGACTTCTGCCAAGTTCTGCCAAGATCAATCGAATTCTACCGAAGTCCGTCAAAGACCGCGTGCGTACGTGCGCACGCATCAACCACCAAGCCCCTGACTATTTAATTATATAATTCTCTTGTTATTCCTTTCTCTTCTTTACGCAACGTCTTATTCTCTGCAAGAGCTATATACCCTTAGGTTTAGATAGAATATATATTATTCCTTTAAATCTTCCCCAAAGTCTCTTCGCGCCCTTATATTACGTTGCGTTAATACAACTACTATTAAAATGGCAAACGACCTTAAATCCCACGCGTTAACTATAAGCATTATAACCCTAGTTAGGGAACAGTTAACTGTAATACAAGAGGCCTTTATGGATGCCTTAGCTCAGCAGTGGGCTGCACTGGAAGCCCAGTATTAATGATTAATGGAAGCACTCCGTAAAGAACTCTATAATATCTAAGCACCTATATTAGAGATTCTAATACCACCTATAAATAAAATTAATATAACAGTGTCTAAGCCTGGCCCCTTAAACGCGAATATTAAACTAGTAATAGTAACTTAACCTATAACGTATTTCACGGGTGAGCTGGTCAAACGGGTGAGCTGATCACTTCAAAAACACACCAAAAAATGGAAAAATCACACTTTAATATCTTAACAACCACTTAATAATAAATTTTAATAAT
>Ga0307507_10008828_pt1 | contig 13742 bp, 3 predicted proteins | sample 7_EM_MG_FD_207223 | JGI IMG/M metagenome (GOLD analysis project Ga0307507, IMG submission 207223) | Populus trichocarpa ectomycorrhiza microbial communities from riparian zone in the Pacific Northwest, United States - 7_EM | ecosystem: Host-associated > Plants > Roots > Unclassified | place...
GAAGATCACGACACTGCAGAAGCAAGGTTCTTGCAGCCAAGCATACGGCTTCGCTACAATTACTATGTACAGTTAGTGGCAACCAGGCGAGATTGGATGCGCGTACCGAATTTAAAATTTTGGAGCGCTCGCCAAATCGCCACCAACTGTACATAGTAATCGAAGCGAAGCCGTATGCTTGGCTGTAAGAACCTTGTTCCTAAAGCTGTCCGCGATTGATCTTCCTGTGTCGTGATTATTGTTAAATATTGTGAGGTTTCTACCCATCCTCTACCCGTAGTATGGCTCCGCGAATGGGCCTATATCAGCACGCCCTAATTAAGGATCTTCTTCGACTTGGAGCAACCTAAGCAGAGTGTGCCTCCACCGCTGGTTATACGATTCGCTCAATTACCTTAATTAGTAGGAACTTGCGAGTCTTTAGCTTAACTCGGGCACCTTTAAATAGTAAAGGCGGCTAGTTCCTACTAAGCGATCTAATAATTGTGGTAATACTAATGCGGCTAGAGGAGAAGCCAACTCTCTTTGGTAATAAGTTGCAGTAGCTAATCTACGACACGTTTAATGTCGTAGTAAGCCGCTATACAATATTTCAAGAGCTCTATTTAGCTGGCTGGACAAGGAAGCGGGCAAGCCAATTAGATCCTCTAGTATAGAGCTTAGAGAGTAGCTTATATAAAGAAGTGTTACTAGGTAGCTCTTAAACGTAGCGCTCACGATCGCGATATATATTTTGCCATTATATCGCAGTATACCGCCAATTAACTAGTATTTATAGATAAGTTAGGTACGGATTCGAAGACAGGCGTACGGAAGGCAGGCTGGGCTCCTTCTGGTATTACACCAGTCTTACAGACGCTATACAATTGGGGTAAGAGGAGGCTTAATATACTGCCTACGTATACAATTGACGGCGTACTGGCAGCTTTAGTATATAAAGGCTTAATAAATAGCGAAGGCTTTAAGTTCTGGGTGGCACATACTTTTCTACTACGGTGTAATCGCTTTCCTGCTAAGTAATTAGTAGTAGTTATAGATAACGCCAGCTTCTATTATTTAGAAAGGATATAGTCTCTCTTTAACGCCTTTGGAGTTAAGCTAGTATATTTACCACTATACTTACCTAATCTAAATCTAATTAAAGAGTTTTTTGGAGAGCTAAAGGACTTTATTTAGCGGTAGTGGTTCTCTTAGCTAGAGTACCCAGAAAACTTTGGTTATAGCTTTAAAGCGTTCCTCCTTTGGTGTATAGATAAGGTTAGTAGCAAGAGCAAGAGCGCAAGAGGCTATTTCCAACATAGTGGGTACAATTATTAAGGTTTTTGGAGTAAGAGTTGCAATTAATCTTTAGTAGCGTTTTTAACCGTACGTGACTTACTAAAAGGCTTTAATCTGTTATATGTATAGGGTGTCTTCATTACTATAGGGGAGCCAGCAGTAACAAAGAGACCTTATATTTTGCTAATTATAATAATCTATATCTTAAAGAACCTAGATATAGGGCGTCTCTACCACTATAGGGGCGCTAGCAGTGGCAGAGACACCCTATATTTTGCTAATTATCTATATCTTAAAAATTCCCCTTAAGCTACGTACGACGCTCATTTGCCTACTTCTTTAAGTCCTTCTATAGCCGTCTTACGATACCTAATTTAACACCAGCCTTAATAAGCTCCTTAATAGGATCAGCGCTATTAGATTTATTACATAGGAGCTCTAAGTCCCACCTTAAATTATAAACAACCTTATGCGCAGCTTTAAAATTAGCCTTCTAGTTAAGATTGCTAGCTATACTCTACCTCTAATACTTAAAGAACTTCTCTAGATCTTTTGCGCGGTTAATACCTTATAGGCGGTATATTGGTAATATAGGTAAGGACAATAAGGGCAGTTAGCTTACTGGTGTAAAAGTAATTTACTAATCTAATATTAAGCCTATAGAGCTAACGTAAAAGTAATTAATAATGCCTGGGCTATTAACTGTAGAGCTCTTGCTTAAGGTAAATTGGCGTACTCTTCTACCACTTTTTCCTCTTATCGCCGCTCTCTTAGTAAGCCGAGTAGTAAGCTTATAAGGTGGATTCTTAATATTTGCAATACCTTACTGAATACCAGTTACCCACTCCTATAAGTCCTTATCTATTAATTTAATATCTACCTGGCCAAGTATATAACACTAATTGGCGTTAGGATAGTGCTTTTTATAGTGCTAATACCTAGTAAGTTTAACTCGTAAGCCTATTAAATTTGTAATACTACTAGTAGGTATATAAGGCGTTATATTAAGCTCTAAGCTCTGTAAGGGTGTTAGAAGTTTATTACGGAGTTAATTAATTATTAATAGGCGAGAGCTACCTGCTAGCTGATTTCCATCTAAAGTATATATAATTAAGAGGTTAACAGTTAGAGCCTTAATCTCGCCATATCTATTAGTATATTAAGCCTATATAATAAGTTGCGTATTAACCTTCTACTACTAATCTGTGACTTTAGAATTTATATTAAACCTAACATTACGAACGCCTATATGCTAAGTGTTAACCTTTGCCTTAATTGGCTGGAGCTTAACGTAAATACCTTACTCTTAACAACGTAGCTCCCTCTTATAAATAGGAAAGACTTAAAGTCGCTAAAGATTATAACATTAAAGGCTTATATTAACAAGAGTTTTAGTAAACGCCGGCTTCTTTAGATATTAAATTAATATATTATAATTGTAAGTAATAAACACGCCGCTGCTAGCTTTTCCTATATTACCAATCTCACTCTCTACACGTAGGCAAGGTGGCGGAGTTATTTCTTCTTTATCCTTAATTGTATTTTATAGAGGAGACCAAGGAGCTAGACAAGCTTAAGCAGCTGCCTAAGAGGCTATAGCTTAATATCATAGTGTTGTCATATTTAACTGTAGGTAGGTAGGATCCTGTGTTAAATACGGTAACTTATATGGCCTTAATTAAGTTAATTGGCCAATCTAATTTTAAGAAGCCTGTTAGCTCTACGTACAAGAAGTCTGCTAACTCTGCATATAGTTAAGCTAAGCCTCTATATCTTCCTTATTGTCCTTATCTATAGCTTCCGGATCGTTTTCTATTTCCTTAAGCTCCTCTAATGTAAAGTCTAGCTAAATGGCGTTATATTTGCGTTTTGGCGGCTGTTGCAGGACACCCCAGTAACTTAACAAAGGTAGAGATATACGCAATAAGGGAGGAAGGAGGCTTCGTTAATTTTGTTAAGGGCGAGGAGACACACCCGTTAATTAAGCCGCTACGCGTTTTAAAGGAGGATTTATATTAAAGGCAAATTAACGATTTTAGAACACGATTTTGAATTGATATTGAGACTTTGGTAAGCCGGGCAAGTTCTAAATATGTAGCTTTAATTTAATTGCCCCCAGCAACCAGCACTTGCGTGCAGGCACTTGGCTTCGCTTCGATTACTATGTATAGTTGGTGGCGATTTGGCGAGTCCGCGTACCGAAGCGAAATCAACTTTTTTTTTGAGGTGCAACAGGCTGTACAGGGTTGTATACGACCAGCTTCACCCCTCGAGAGCTCTAAAATTTTAAATTCGGTACGCGCATCCAACCTCGCCTAGCTGCCACCAGCTGTACATAGTAATTGTAGCGAATAGCTATGGCTGCACGCAAGGACCTTTTTGGTTGCCCTGGAGAATTGGCCAGGAGAATTAAAGTGAGGATATACGCTTTCTCTTCTCTTTTCTACCTACGCCCCTGTTATGGCCACCAAAACGCAAATACAACGCTGTCTCTGCAATTGCCGATGAAATTTAGAAATATTATACAGGTGGAAACCTCACAATATTTAACCATACGGCTTCGCTATAATTACTATGTACAGCTAGTGGCAGCCAGGCGAGGTTGGATGCGCGTACCGAATTTAAAATTTCAGAGCGCTCGCTAAAGGGAGGGGGGTGAAGCTGGTCGTACACAACCCTGTACTTCTAGACGGTCATATAATATTACTCTATTCCTATATTAAGGCGTCTTAGTTACTATAATACAGTCCTATATTAAGACGTCTTAGTTACTATAGCCACTATAGTATAGTCCTATATTAAGACGTCTTAGTTACTATAGTAAAATAACTATTTAAATATTCTTATAAAGCTAATCTAAAGAACGCCGGCCTTATAGCTATTTTAGCTAGTTAATAGCCTATCTCTTATATTACGGACAGCTTAAGTACAATGTTATAACTACTTGGAGAAGAGTCAGAGGAAGCTAGTTAGTTAATACAGGCATAGTCTAGGATAGATTTGGTGGAACCATATAACAAGGAATAGTAGCTAAGGTCACGTAATATAATCTATATAATCTATATAATCTGTATAATCTGTAATAGAGCAGATAGAGTATACATACCTTATAGAGCGAAGGGATTTCTTAGGCGTATAGTTATATATTTAAAGGACCACAGTCCCTACCTAGATAGTTCTCTCTTTATAGTAAATCTTAGAATACAATTAAAGTTAATCTATTAGGTAACTACTCTACTAGTTATTATTATGTTGTTAATTTATTCTTACCTATATACCTAGCCTAATAATAGGACCTACTGTAGTTCCTACTATAAGGTTCCGTTATACATTCACTACTAAGGTTATGGTATTAAATAAGATTAAATAACATACCACCCAAAGCACCAGTTATAATAATGTTAACGGCAGCCATAACCTTAGGGTTAGGAGATACCAGTATAGCGGATATAAATTCTTAAGTGGTTACGCGAGGTTAGTTATAGGAAATAGTTAATTGCTTATAGGATAATAGTAAGCTACTTAAAGAACGCATTAATAGAATTAGAGCAGTAAAGATTAAGTTACCTTTAATTAAACAATTCTTAGGGGAGAAGTTAAAGCTTAAAGGGTTTTTTACGCAGATGCATTTTAAGGTTATATAGGAAGGAGCGAAGTTAGTAATACCTACGGACTAGGTAGTATACGCAGGACTATTCTTATTAGGAAGAGCTCTAGAGTGGTTTAAGCCTTACTTTACAGAGATATAAGTAAATAGTATAACAACTACTAACCTAGACGTACGGTATGTATTTACAAGTTAGAATAGATTTGCAGAATAGTTAACACAAATATTTAAAAACCCTAAAGCAACCACAATAGCGGAACGGAAACTTTAAAAATTAGTATAACGCACTTTAATAATTAAGTATACAACGCAGTTTTAAACACTAGCTATATAGGTTGAGTGGAATAATAGGGCGCTTATAGTATAGTATAGGTAAGGACTTAAGGCTAAAGTCTAAAACGTAATTATCCTAATAGAAGATATAGATACTTTAAAAGAGCTAATAGACCAGTTAATAAAGATTAATAATAGGATCTATTAAAGGGAATAAGCTAAGAAAGGGCAAGACAGAGTTCCATAGTTATATAAGGCGTAGAGTATACAACAACAGATATAGAGTTAAAAACTATGGAATAGTATAGAGCTAATAGACCTAAGTGGTACTAAAGAAACCTAAAGGTAGGAAAAGAAACTATAGAAACTTAGAGGTTAAGAATCTAGTAATTAAAGGACCTAAAAGCAGAGGCTAAACTAGGGATCTTAGTAGTAGAAGATGTTTAGGCGGACTCTATAATAAGAAAAATAGTTTAAAGATAGGGCTTACATAAATTGTGGAAAATAAGGTTATTTTGCCAGAGACTATAGAGGTAGTTAGAGTAATTATATAGTAAAGGGAACTAGGCCAGCAGACGGTATATATATATAGAGAAACAACAGTGCACTATAAGGAATAAAAGAGTGTTTAATTAACAGTTTTGCGTTTTATTATAACAACGCATACTAAATTTATAAGGACGCTAAGTACGGCGCAAGCTATTAGCTATAGGAGCTATTATTATCTAAGTTTAAAGAAACTAATAAACCAGCTTATAGATTAGATATTAAAGACAATAAGTTTAATATAGGTAAAGCATTTACCAATAATAAGGTAATAAAGGCAGCTTACTAGGAGTATATAGACCTTAAAGAAGTTAAAATAGAAGTAAAGACTAAAACCATTACCAAACAAGGTTTAGTAACGGATGTTATAATACCATTAGATATAATTTCTATTACTTTATAAGACAATAGGAGTAACGTTTAAAAGAAACTAAGTAAGTAGACAACTGCTAGTGCTAGCTTATCACTTAATAAAGGTAAAAGGCCACAGGCTTAAGATTCTCAAGAAGAGATATAAAAAGCTTAAGATTTTTAAGATGAGATAAGACACACCCAAGGACCCACAACGGACGAAAACTAATAGGAAAGGGCAGCTACTTAGTTTATAGACAAACGAATAAGTATAGGACGCAAGTTTAAGAACTACAAGTTTAGGGAACAAATAAGAACGTTAGCAATCCTAGGTAAACGCAGTGTTTAGCCTAAAGATTAAACAGTTAATACCCGGATTAAAAAGTAAGATAACTATAAAGATCTAGCTGTAAGATATAGAAAACAAGAAACTATAGATAAGTTTAGGATAAGAATTATTGTATAGCAAGAGCAAAAGCTAGATAAGAGGTTAGCTATGCTAGGTTATATAAGGGACAGAGCACCTGTATAAAGAGTTACTAATAGGCTAAGTGTAGGGACACCTAGGGTAAAATAGTTAGATAAACTAGAATAAGAAGAGGATCTAGATATTCTAACTAGGTTTAAAGAAAGACATACTAAAGGATATTATAATGCAGTAATAATAAGGTACTTTCTAATAGATAAACCATACACACTAAACTAGTTATATGGAAAGTGGTATAGGCAATAATACAACAACAAATGGGAAGATTTTTATATATAGCTAAATAAAAAAGTTGTCTAAGACTAACCTATTATAGAGAAACGCATAAACCATATTAAAGGGGCATTAATTATAATATTAAGGAACCTAAAAGAGGGATCTAGGGACTAGAGAAATAAACAACAAATTTTAGTACTCGCAACAAAGATACCAGTGGTTAGGTTAACTAGGTATAGATTTAAACTTAAAAATAAAAATAAATTAAGAGTTAACTTAAGTCACCTAGCGTATTATACACTATTATAGATAGCTTGTGTAGATGACACCTATAACATATATAGAGCACTAAAAGATAAGAACTAGAAGTACTTAGTAAGGATATATTAGGCACCTAAGGAAAGGCGGTTTAGAAACGCTAAGTATATACATAGATAGCACCTAGTAGAAGTATAAAGTTAAGGGGACTTAACACTTTAACTAGAAAGATTCCTTACGGAAGAATGCCTAGAGGGATAATAGTAGTGGGAGTGCCCAGAAAACACTTGTCTATAGTATATAAAGGAAAAGAAATAAACTAAGTATTGGCCTAAGTTAGACTAAGTATAAATAGGATCTAGCAGCCAATAGTTAGGAAAAGGGGAGGCGTATAAGACTAGAGGGAACTAGTATTAGAGCCTTAGACCCTTAAAGGAATTTAAGGATAATACCTAAACTTATAAGTTAAGTAGCAAGATCAGCAGTTTAAAGCGTTAATAGATAGTAGAGTAATAAGGAACCACATATCACCAAAAGCAGTGGAAAGGATAGGGTTACTATATAGACAGAAGGAATACCTATATCTACTTATAACAATTTTAGGAGATTAGATAGCCTATAGAGGGGGTATTATTAATCTTAAAATAGGACCTATTTAGTTAACTATCAAAGGGAGACAGGTTAGAATGTCTTTTAATATCCTACCGTTGGGACAGGATAAGGCGATACTAGGAATGCCTTAGTTATAGGAATACAATCCAAAGATTAATTAGGTTATAGGTTAGGTTAATATTAAGAATACTTAATAGTGTAAAGTGCGACAGTAAACCAAGTTGGTATAGTACTAAGTTGGAGTAATATATAAAGAGACTAAGCGAGGCTTAAGTTATATACCAAAGAGATACTATAAGTATAGTAAGAAATTATGGTCACTAGAAAGTAAGAAGCTGTTAAAACATACAGTATAGGACTATAAAATAGAATTAGAAAAAGGAATAAGTCTAAAGTTCTTTCTAATCTATAAGCTTACTAAAACCGAGTTAGTGGCACTTAAAAAGTTTATCTAAGAGAACTTACACAAGGGATATATTAGACCGTTATAGTTATTAGTAGGATATCCAGTACTGTTTATCCTAAAGAAAAACGGAAAACTTAGGATGTGTATAGACTATAGATAGTTAAACAGCATCACTAGGAAGGATAGGTATCCTTTACCCTTAATTAGCGAAATCCAAGACAGGATAGGTAACGCAAAAATCTTTACAAAGATAGATCTAAGATGGGTGTACCACTAGATTAGGATTAAGGAAGGCAACAAATAGAAGGCAGCCTTTAGGTTAAAGGAAGGACTATATAAACCATTAGTTATACAATTTAGGCTTATAAACGCACCAGTAACGTTCCAAAAGTAAATTAATAGTGTATTAGGAGAACACCTAGATGAGTTTATTATAGCATATCTTAACAACATTATCGTTTACTTAGAGAATAAGGAAGAACATAGAGAACACGTTAAATAGGTCTTAAAGAGACTATAGGAAGAACAGATGCTAGTAGCAATTAAGAAATGCGAGTTCTTTATAAGAAAAACCAATTTTATAGGATTTATTATCGAACTAGGGAAAATCAGTATGGACCTAAAGAAAGTTAAAGCTATAGTAAGTTAGCAAGAACCAGAGAATGTTACACAGTTAAGGTTATTTCTAGGGTTTTGTAACTACTATAGGAGGTTTATAGCATAATGGTTGAAAAGTATTAAGCTGTTTATAAGGCTAACAAAGAAGGAGGAACTATAGGTTTAGGGTAGTAAGTAGAAGAAGCTGTTCTAGGAACTTAAAGAGTTGTTTACCTAAGAGCTAGTCCTTAAGATCTATTAACCAAAGTTAGAAACGGTTGTTAAGATAGACGTATTAGACTTTATATTAGGAGTATACTTGCTATAGAAGCACTAGGACGCATGGCATCTAGTAGCGTACTATAGTTGGAAAATAATACTACTAGAGTTAAACTACAATATCTATAACAAGGAGTTATTAGGTATAGTTACAGCACTTAAGGAATAGAGAGCATTCTTACAAGGCATAGAGAAACTATTTATGGTTAAAACGGACTATAAGAACCTTACTAGATTTCTAATAATAAAGGAACTTAACCAAAGACAGATTAGATGGGCGGAAATGCTTATAAAATACCATTTTAAAATTTAGCATACTAAAGGTATAGACAATACACAAGCAGACGCTCTAAGTAGAAAGGCTAAACTATAAAATAACAAAAAGCTATTAGGAGCTTTATTATAAAAAGATTAAGACAGATTAATTAGGTATAATTACCCAAAAATTACAGTAACTAAAGAAAGTTAGATCCATAAATTACTAGAAAGTAATTGGACATAGAAAATCTAAGAAGTATAAGAGGAGAATCCAGACTTAGAGCAATATAAAAATAGAGAAGTAATATATATGCCTAAGTCTATTACAAAGGAGTTTATTAAGGAATTCCATAAGGGAATAACACAAGGATATAATAGAGCTACAGGCTTAGTGTTAAGACTTTAAAAGGAGTACATTATTTAAGAAATCTGGGGACTAGTAAGATAAGTTATAAAGAAATATCCAGATTGCTAAAGAAATAAACCGATAAGGTATAAGCCGTATGGAGGGCTATAACCTATCGAAGTACTAGGAAGACCATAGGAGGTTATATTATAGGACTTTATTATTAAGTTACTAAAGTTAAAAGATCCTATTATAGGATAAGATTATAACGTAATCTTAGTAATAGTGGATAAGCTAATAAAGTGGGGATACTTTATAGTATATACTAAAGAAATATCAGTAGAAGACGTCGCTAGAATCTATATAAAGGAAGTATTTATAAGATACGGAGCACTAGATAAAATTATATCGGATAGAGATCTAAGATTTATAGCAGTATTTTAGGAAGTATTTCTAGCAGAATAAGGGGTTTGCGCAGCAACCTCTACAGCATATTATCCGCAGACGGATAGATAAACGGAAAGACTAAACTAGACACTAGAATAGTATCTAAGGCATTATATTAATCACGTATAAAATAATTAGGTATTATTATTACTAATTACACAGTTTATATATAATGCAACACCATAAGAAGGAATAGAGATATTACTATTTAAGGTAAACTATGGGTATAAACCAAAAACGTTATTATCGCCACATTAAGTAAAGAAAATGAGTAGCACAGCTAAACAAAGAATGGAGACGTTAATAAATCTTTATATAGACCTTACGGAAACAGCCAAGCTAGTACAGTAAAGGATAAAAAGGTACTATAACGCTAAGAGATCTAAGGGACCAGATCTTAAGGAGGGAGATAGAGTATAGCTACTATACAAAAATTTCAAGAGTAGACAACTAAGTAAGAAGTTGGACTATATTAGACTAGGACCTTTTAAAGTCAAGTAAAGAATTTTATTGGTTATATATAAGTTAAACCTACTAGCCAAAATAAAAATCTATCCTATATAACACATCGCAATGCTAAAACCAGCATACGGAGATATTAAGCCACTAGTTTATAAGGCAGACATATATAGAGGATAAAAGAAAGACAAATAGCAAGTTTTAAAGATTATTAGTTATAAGAACGTAGATAACAAAACGTGGTATAAAGTAAAGTGGATAGGCTATAGTAAGACTATTTAGGAACCACTAAGCAACCTAGAGAACGCTATGGGAAAGGTATAGGAGTATCAGAAGAGAGCAGGTCAGGTAATATTAACAAGAAAGGATCGCAAAAAAATAAGTTGCCTAAGGGGGACCCAAGAGGAGCAATTACTAAGCTACTTAGAGTTGTTTCCCTTGCAGAAGGAAAGCCAGTTCTTTTATTACCTAGCTTAAACAGACCCTATTAAACTAGCTTCTACTCCTTGGAACGAACCTTCTTATATACATGTTTAAGACGTTAAAGACAAGCATAAGCCAGACATTAAGCTTTAAGGACATATGCAGACTCTTTAGAGACACGTTAAACCTTAAGCAGTATAGAGGCCAGTTCACTGTTAAGTTTCTTAGCGGCAGATTAAACACAAGACCCTATAATAAGTTACTTAGGGAACCCAAAGACTGTTAAGAGTTATAGGACGCGCATACTTAGCGTTAGAGATAAAGCGGATATTATAGGACGATTAAACGTTTACTTTAGTACACTCCGAATAAGAGAACAGTTGTTAAGATAAAGGGCTCGCTAGCGCGATATAGACTAACCCCTCTTTTACACAGCAAGAATATAGAGACGGTATTATCTCACCCAAAGACAAGATTATAGTAATGGTGCAAAACCAGCGAGCTATAGAAGAAGAAGAAGAAGCTTTAGGTATAATAAGTAAGGATATTAACCAGACTAATTAAACGGACATTATACCTCTAGTAGACGACTTGGAGATATTAGGAATCTTTAAGGACAAAGATAAAGAGGAGGGAGATGGTGTTACAGACAGCTTAAGTACAATGTTATAACTACTTAGAGAAGAGTCGGAGGAAGCTAGTTGGTTAATATAGGTATGGTCTAGGATAGATCTAGTGGAACCATATAATAAGGAATAGTAGCTAAGGTTATATAATATAATCTATATAATCTATGTAATCTGTATAATCTATAATAGAGCAGACAGAGCACACGTACCTTATAGAGCGAAGGGATTTCTTAGGCGTATAGTTGTGTATTTAAAGGACCACAGTCCCTACCCAGATAGTTCTCTCTTCGTAGTAAATCTTAGAATACAATTGGAGTTAACCTGTTAGGCAACTACTCTACTAGTTATTATTACGTTGTTGATTTGTTCTTACCTATATACCTATCCTAATAACAGGACCCACCATAGTTCCTACTACAAGGTTCCGTTACATCTTATATCTTACTATACTGTCTTCTACGCGCTGTCTTATATCCTTAATTATCCTATAGTAACGGCTATAGAATATAGCCTTGCTGTTAGCCTGCTAGTGTGCCCCCTAGTAGTAATTAAGAGCTTTAATTAATAGCCTACCTGCTAGCCCTAAAGTCTACTTAGTCCAAAGCTGGAAGACTAAATTACTGTCTTAAAGCATTTTATATTTTCTTAGTAGTGCCTATAGGTTAAGGATAAATAGAAGAGATAGTTAAATATTAGCTTGTGCCTACGCTAGTAGGGGCAATATAGATATAGTAGACGGCTAAGTGGGTGGTGTAGATATTATAGACGGCTAAGTAGATGGTATAGATATTATAGACAGCTAAGTAGATAGTATAGATATTATAGATAGCTAAGTAGGTAGTATAGATATTATAAACAGCTAAGTAGATGGTATGGATATTATAAACGGCTAAGTGGACGGTGTAGATATTATAAATAGCTAAGTGGGCGGCGTGGATATAGTAGACGTTATAGTAGATAGTATAGGCTTATCTAAAGGTGGATATATAGACTTTATAGGCCCTATTTAGATACCTATCTTCCCTTACTAGATCTATATAGGTGCGAATAATGCTAATAACCTTTCTATCTTGCTAAGGCGTTCTAAGATTGTCTACACATATAATTAAACCCCCTTTATTTTAGAGATTGCGGCCTTATATCTTAGCTTAGCTACAGCCTTATAGGCGGGCTAGTATTTCTATATTATTAGTTTATTTAGCGTAACTATATTAGCTAGTAAGCTTTCTACCTATATAGCAAACCTTTAGTACTCCTTATAGCTAAAGAGGGGGTCCTTCTATAGAGGGTAGAGTGGAAACTGCTTATATAGGATTACTAAGTCCTATAATAGAATTACCCTAAGTATATAGAGGAGATATAGAAATCCTAAGCCTATAAGGTCAAGCTATATAACCTTATTATTAGCCCTACCTAGGTAATAGGCCTCTATATATTTTAGCTAGATATTAGTTTTAGGCTATATTTTTAAATAGAGGGCCTCTTTTAGCACCTCCTGTATATAGGAAAAAAAGTAGCCCTTTCCTTCCTTTAGGAAGCTGGCAATTAACCGCATAAATATATAGGGTAGGTAGCTAAGGTAGGCTCCTATTATTACGTCTATATTTTAGTGTCCGGCCTATTTAATTTAGGTCTCCTTAACGCTACTAAGCTTAGTATACTAGACGCTCTACTTATAGGCGCTATAGGTTTTCTCCTTTAAGTAAATTCCTACCCCCTAAAATATCTTTTTATTCTATTTAAACTGCGTATAGTAGCTTAGCGGCTATTATAGTACTTTAATACTACTAGGAAAGATATATAGGTTACAGTAGTCCTCCAGCTGCCAAAAGGATAGGAAGCTCTTAGCACTATCTTTACCCTAACAGTTAAAGAAGTAAAAGGCTATTATAGAGAGGGGGTAGAGGATAGGGTTAGTATTCCGCATATAGCCTATATACTTAACCTTATTATACTGATTTTGCTTTCCTTATATTATTAATATCTTCTTCTCAATGGAAGGCAAAGGGGCGAGTAACAGGCGCCCCCTAATAACTCTACAGGAGTAGAGTACAGTGTGTGATACTAGCGCGTCCGTAGGTTTGTTACGGCAGCAGTGGTTCCCAAGGAGGTCAAAAAGTAAGGTAGTAGAGCACCACTAGTGACTCGCAGGTGACTCGCAAGCGAGCCCCAAAAGGCGGGGAGACGGATCACGGGGTTTTCTCAAATAGAGTTTTCTCCCTATATGTATATAAGGAGTAGTCCGCGTGGGCCCAACAGGGATCCGAATC
>Ga0307507_10008829_pt1 | contig 13739 bp, 6 predicted proteins | sample 7_EM_MG_FD_207223 | JGI IMG/M metagenome (GOLD analysis project Ga0307507, IMG submission 207223) | Populus trichocarpa ectomycorrhiza microbial communities from riparian zone in the Pacific Northwest, United States - 7_EM | ecosystem: Host-associated > Plants > Roots > Unclassified | place...
AGGCGGGGAGACGGATCACGGGGTTTTCTCAAATAGAGTTTTCTCCCCACATGTATATAAGGAGTAGTCCGCGTGGGCCCAACAGGGATCCGAATCGGACGTTAAGCAATGAATAATAATAATTTATAATCTATTTATCTATACCGTTTATAGGTAGGTCCTATAATTGTTATATTAATATATTAGGCTTTTAATTAAGTTTGCCCAGTTAGTATATAATCTTAAAGTTAAATTATAAGAGGTATTCGGCCTAATAAATTTAGCGCTATATTAATTGCTTTATAGTTATAAAGTACTGTAGGTTCTTATGGTCCGTTAATATATATATTGGGAATAATAGTCCTTTAAGCTTAGGACGCTATTGTTTAAAATATTTAACAATTGCAAGTAGTTCCTTATTATATATCTTATAGTTTAATTTAGTAAGGGCGAGTTTCTAAAAGAGAAAGGCTACTGGATATAGCTCACTGTCCTTATTATATTATAATAATATTCCCCTTAGCGCATAATCGGACAAGTCTATTTTAATAATGTATTTAAGGTTAAGGTTAAAGTGGGTAAGAATTAGAGCAGTTATAAAACAATACTTTAGGTTATTAAAAGCTTATTTACATTTAGTAGTCTATTTAAATTTTATATTCTTTTTTGTTAGGTTTACTAACGGCTAAGCAGTTTCTAAAAAGTGGTTAATAAATTATTAATAGAAATTTACAAATCCTAAAAATCCTTAAATATCTTATATATTGCTAGGGCTTTCCCAGTTTATAATCGCGGCAACTTTCTTAGGGTCCATTTTAATTCTATTATAGGATATTATTAAGCCTAAGTATATAACCTTAGACGTATAGAACTTATATTTTTTAATGTTGTATTATAAGCCTATATCTTATAGGCGTTTAAGGACCATTTTAATATATTTCTAATATTTGGAAAGCAAGGACAAGTAGATTAAGATATTATTAATATACACGGTAATAAATACATTAAGGAATTTATAAAGCGTATTATTAATATATTACTAAAATATACTGGGACTGTTCTTTACGCTAAATGGCATTACTAGGTATTTAAAGAGTCCCTATTATATACAAAAAGCTATATACTTTTTATCTCCTTCTTATATATGGATTTTATTAAAGGCTATAACTATATTAAGCTTTATAAAGTACTGTGCCTTTACTAAATAGTTAAGCGTCTCTTAAATTAGGGAAATTGGATATTGGTTTTAAATCGTAATTGTATTTAGAGCTTAACAATTAATATAGAATCTTAAGCCTCCTCCTAGCTTTTTAATAAATAGTATGGGTAAGGTAAATAGAGATTAACTAGGGCAAATAAATCCTTTTTCTAGATGTTTGTTAAGGTATTGTTATATTATAAGCAATTCTTCCTATAATATACCATATAGCGGACTAAACTTTAGTATTATACTAGGCTTAAGTTCTATCTTAAAATCGTGCTTATCTTAGTATAGGGCTAGTTAGTCTATAAATTATTTTTTAAACTTGTTAATTAGGTCGTGGTACTCTTTAGGTATAAGAGGTTAAGGATTAATATACTGTTTTAGTTCTAGTGCTTTCTTAATATCTTCTATAGTTATAGTAAAGATTTTATAATCTTATCTTTTTACTAATAAAATAAAGGGTGCGGCTTGTATTATCCGAATTTTAAGAGGTTTTAATAAAACATCTTTATATTCTTTATTATAATTAGCAGTTATAGATTTATTATATTGGCTTAAGGTTTATGGCAAGGGTAATTTATATTATATTAAATTTAAATAGTTATATGCATGTTTGTAGGGCAAATAGTTTTTTAAGTAATGACTTTGGTAGTAAGTTATATGGAACTTTAGTATTTCTTTAACCCAGCTAATTAAAGGGTTGTATTGTTTTAGCTATCTATATCTAAGTATAACTTTATATTACTTTAAGGGTGTTATAAACAGGGAGATATATTTAAGGTATTCGCCTATCTGCATTTTTACTAGGGCGTGGTGCGTTATTTTGTTATGTATTAAGGGTTTGCCATTAAAGCCTTATAGGCCTTAGGGCTTGTTAAGTTTCTTTAAATTTAGGCGTTAAGTTTTTATATAGTTTGTGTTAATAAAGCCTATGCTAGTGGCTCCGCTATCTATAAGGATTTATACTTCCTTCTATTTTCTAAGTGTTTAAATTTTGCCGAGTATATTAAGGGAGTTATATTGTGTATTAGCACTAGAAGAGCCTAGATACTTATACTCTTCCACCTTTTATCCTAAGGCGTGACTTAGCCTTAGGACAATTTGTTTCCCGAATTAACTAAGGGCAAGATGCTTTATGGCGTTTAAGTATAATTTATAGAGCGGGTATAATTTAAGAAATAAGTACGGCTTAAGGAATGGGTATAATTTAAGGAACGGGAGGAGCTACGGCGGACCTTTTTAAAGGGGGGAGTTTGGTAATGCTTTTAAATATATCCCTTTTTACTGCATTTAAAGCATTCTCTATTTGTGGCTTAAGTTCTTTGTTTGTTAGTTCCTAAGGGTGTATAGGATTGAGCGGCATTGAGGTCTATAGGGTTGTATGTGGGGCTTTTGGGTTTCGGAGACGGATTGCGTTTTAGGGTGTTTTAAACGCGAGGTATAGTTAACTTTAGGGAATAAGTCTATTTGTTATATTAAAGGTCCTTATTAATTTATTAACATATTATAGCAAATTTAGACAGGTTTTTCGGCAGTTCCCTGCCTATTAACTAGACTCTAATTTTATCTAAGATAGCTTATTAAAGGGTAGCGACTCTAGCGGCTTTATTCTAATCTAGTTTGCTAATAAGGCCTAAAAATTCCAAAAAGAAGCTGGTGAAGTCTTGGTTCTGTTGTTATAGGTTCTTAAGTTTAGTAACAGCTATGTATTTGCGGCTGGCGTTATTATACATTCATTCTAGTAGAGAGACAAAGATTTTAAAATTAACGAAGGTGCTGTTATAGAAGAATGGATCTATAGTACATGCAGCGTCCTTGCTTAAACGAGATATTCCGTAGCTAACCTTGCTAGCTTTAGTAGGGTATTAGTTATAGTTTATTAAAAGTTTAAGACGGAGCTTAGTTATAAAGGGATGTAGGTTATTTTAATTTCTATTAAACATTAGAGGATTAGGGAGCTTTTTAGATTTTATAGCGGGTATTAAACTTATTATAGATATGGGTTGAGTTACTATTACTGGTTTAGTGTTCGCATTTAACGGGTTAGGTTTAGATACGGTTATTTTAATTTTGTTTATAGGTATTGTTATTAGGGTCTCTAATAAAAGAGCCTTAATATTGCGGAGTTCTTTACGGAGTGCTTCTATTAATTGCTAATATTGGGCTTCTAGTGCAGCCCGCTGCTGAACTAGGGCATCTATAAAGGATTATTGCATTATGGTTAATTGTTCCCTAACTAGGGATATGATACTTGTGGTTATTAAAAGGGATTTAGGTTTGTTTGCCATTTTTGATAGTGGTTGTTTTAACGTAATATAGTGTAAAGGCGTAAAGAGGCTTTAGGGAAGATTTAAAGGAATGATATAAATTCTATCTAAATCTAAGGGTATATAGCTCTTAAAGAGAATAAGATGTTACGTAAAGAAGAGAAAGGAATATAGGAAACTTGTAACTAAATATTTAAGGTCTTAGCAGTAGACGCGTGGGCATAAGCCTATGTGGATTTTAATAGGGTTTAACCAAATTCCATTATGTTAGTGGAATTTAGTGGAACTTAATCAAGTCAGCGGAATTTGGCAGAATTTAATTAACTTGGCAGAATTTGGCAGAATTTGATTAAAGCGTTGGAATTTATCTGTTAAGTGTTTTACCAAGACATTCCTACTGTAACTGGGCTAGTCCTGTTACACTTAGTTGGGTTAGACTTAACTTTTAGGTAGAACCTAAATATAAACGAACTTTTCCTAATGTAATTAAGGGGTTAGTATGCCAGATGGGTTAGTAGGCCACCTTAAAACTTACCAAAAATTAGAATTTTTTTACTTTAATACCTTAATAACCACTTAATAATAAATTCTAATAATTTAGATTTGGACTTTTATATACACTCTATAGCTTCTATTAAAGCTGCATAATAATTAGTTTAGTGGTTTTTAAGATATTATAATTTGGGGGCTAAAATAAAGCCTAATTACTATATAACTTTAATAGAAGCTGTAGAGTGTATATAAAAGTCCAAATCTAAATTATTAGAATTTATTATTAAATAGTTGTTAAGATATTAAAGTATAAATTTTCTAATTTTTGGTAAGTTTTAAGGTGGCCCACTAACCCCTTAATTACGTTATATCTGGAACTTACGCTTAATAATAGAAGTAGACTAGGGTTTCTGTTTTAACTTTACTTTTCCTTAGTCCTTATAATATGTAATCCTCTACTATAAATATTCCCCCTTAAAATTAGCGTCTTCCCTAGCTCTAGAGTTAGAGCTTAAATCTAAGTCTAAAGCTGGCTTAGAATAAGACGGCTTGCCTGGTTTAAAGTCTAAACTAAAGGCTAAATTTATATTTTGCCATTTCTTGCTTTAAAAGGGCATAGTGGTTAAACGCGTGGTGTTTTATGCTTTAGCAGCTACTAGTTGCCTACGCGTAGAGGCTAGCTTAAGAGCAACTACTATTAATAAGAACGCTAAAAAAGGCTCTATAGGAGATAGGCGTTTTTAAGAGCGGGATAGGGCAAAAAAACCCTATAAGTAAAAACCTAGAAATTAAGTATTAGAAGTGAATGACATAATAATAGGGGAAAATGTATATATAGCTACTATGGAAAAAGGGTTGAAAGAGCGTAGTATAGAAGGGAGGTTTCGTTATATAAGGGTAGTGCTTTTAGCGGAGGATAAGGACAAAGGTAGAGATAGAATTAGGTAGGCAGCGGTTTATAGCTTCTTAAATAGTCGTTAAGGGACGTTTAGGGCTTTAAGAGGTGCGTTATAGGGCTATAGTGCGCTTCTAAGTTTAGTAAGAAAGACCCTGCCGCCTTTAGTATGCCTAGCACGTTATAAAAGCGGCGACAGATATAGGTCTAAGTAAGAAGAAACTGCCTCCTAAAACGGGGGGTAAGAACCTCTAAATCTAGCTACGTTTTCTCCAATAATAAGATTCTACTAGTTGTAAGGGATATTATTACGGTTGCCTTAGGTTGTCCTTAGGACAACCTTTAGACGCCCCTTAGTTGGTCGCCGGTTACGTACTAGAGGTATGTGCCTGTAGTATATAGTCTCTATAATCCCAGAGGCCTTACCTCCTTAAGGATTCGTCTCTCTTACTAATCTATCCTATTCCATAATCGTGTCCTTATAGCCCCCTATCTACAAAGTCCCCTTATATTTAAATCCTTCCTACTCTATTTAGAAGGGCAGTTGGCTTTAAGAACCAGATTATTTATTTATATTTTTTATTTATATTTACTATCCTCCCTTAAAATCTCGCGACGACCTAAATGGAAACTCTATAAATACCTTATAGAAAGCCGTCGCATTAAGGCAGGAAGGTCCCTCTAATAGTAAGAGATTGCAACAATATAAACCTCTAGGTAAGATGGCTAAATAAGCCCTAATACCTAGATGCGCCAGGAGCTCGAAAACTCTTATATACTTATAGTCACTACTAAGGAAAACGCAGATACTCTCTATAACGGACGCAACACTGCTAAAAAGTAACTGGAACCCCTCCAGCCCTACCCAAGCTAATTAGAAGACTAAGTGCTAGAGGTAACCCTAAGATCTTCCCCTAAGCTAGAAATGCTAGAGGAATACACTAATATGTCCAACTAGGGGCCCAACTGGAACCCTCCTAGAAGACTATTGGGCTATAATTAGTATAATAGTGGTGTATAGACTGCTTATAAGCTAAGCAGGCCTACCCCTTTAGGTAATCTAACCTAAACACTAACTTAAGACCTAAGGCTTATTAGGAAATCCGCACTAGCCACTAGTACTAATACTACTTCTATAGCTGGAGCTTCCCTAGGCCTAAGTTTAGAAAGTTAAGAGCCCTATACTAATATCCTTTAAGACGGATATTAGGAAGCTATTATAAGACTCTTAAAAGCTATATGGGAGAAAGCCACTAATAAAAATATTAGAACCCTTTAAGGGCAAATTTAGATCTAGTTGTTACGGACGCTTTAAGTATGATGTTACGACTACTTGGAGAAGAGTCGCAGGAAGCTAGTTGGTTAATATAGGCACGGTCTAGAATGGAACCGGTGGAACTATGTGATAAGGAATGGTAACTGAGGTCACGTGGTGTTGAACGTATTAACTATATTGAACGGAAGGGACGTTATGTTTAATATAGACAATATAGACCTTACGTACAAGAGAGGATTTCTTAGGAGTATGGTTGTGTATTTAAAGGACCTTAGTCCCTACCATAAATAGTTCTCTCCTTGTAGTAAATCTTAGAATATAATTAGAGTTAATCTGTTAGGTAACTACTCCACTAGTTATTATTACGTTGTTAATTTGTTCTTACCTATATACCTAGCCTAATAATAGGACCCACCATAGTTCCTACTATAAGGTTCCGTTATACATTTACTACTAAGGTTATAGTATTAAATAAGATCGAATAACATACCACCCAAAGCACTAGTTATAACGACGTTGATAATAGCCACAGCCTTAGGACTAGGAGACACTAGTATAGCAGATATAGATTCTTAAGTGGTTACGCGAGGTTAGTTATAGGAAATGGTTAATCACTTACAAGATAATAATAGGATACTTAAAGAACGCATTAATGGAATTAGAGTAGCGAAAATTAAGCTACCTTTAATCAAACGGTTCTTAGGAGAGAAGTTAAAGCTTAAAGGATTTTTTACGTAGATGCACTTTAAGGTAATACAGGAAGGAGTGAAGTTAGCAATATTATTGGATTAAGTAGCCTATACAGGATTGTTCCTGACAGGAAGGGCACTTAAGTGGTTTAAACTATACCTTATAGAAATATAGGCTAATGGCATAACAACTACTAACTAGGACGTACGGTATATATTTACTAGTTGGAACGGGTTTGTAGAATAACTAACGTAGATGTTTAGAGATCTGGAGGCTATAACCACAGCAGAATAAAAGCTTTAGAACTTAGTACAACGCACTTTAGTAATTAAGTATATAATATAGTTTTAAACACTAGCTATGTAGGTTGAGTGGAATAATAGGGCGCTTATAGCATAGTATAAATAAGGACTTAAGGCTAAAGTCCAGGACGCAATTATCCTAATAGAAGATGCGGATACTCTAAGGGAGTTAATAAACCAATTAATAAAGATTAATAATAGGATCTATTAAAGGGAACAAGCCAAGAAAGGGCAAGATAGAGTTCCATAGTTATATAAGGCGTAGAGTACGCAACAACAGACATAGAGTTAAAAACTATAGAATGGCGTAGAGCTAATAGACCTGAGCGGTACTAAAGAAACCTAAAGATAGGGAAAGAAACTATAGAAATCTAAAGGTTAAGGATTAAGTGATTAAAGGACCTAGGAGTAGAGGTTAAACCAGGGATCTTAGTAGTAGAAGACGTTTAGGCGGACTCTATAGCAAGAAAAGTGGTTTAAAGATAGGGCTTGCATAAATTATAGAAAATAAGGTTATTTTGCTAGAGACTGTAAAGGTGGTTAGAGTAACTATATAGTAAAGGGAACTAGGCTAGCAGACGGTACATATATATAGAGGGACGATAGTGTACTGCAAGGAACAAAAGAATGTTTAATTAATAGTTTTGCGTATTGTTATAATAACGTATACTAAATTTATAAGGATGCTAAGTACGGCGTAAGCTATTAGCCGCAGGAGCTATTATTATCTAAGTTTAGAGGAACCAACAAACCAGCTTATAAATCGGATATTAAAGACGATAAGTTTAACATAGGTGAAGCATTTACTAATAATAAGGCAACAAAGGCAGCTTACTAGAAGTATGTAAACCTTAGAGAAGTTAAAATAGAAGTAGAGACTGAGACCATTACAGAACAAGGTTTAGTAACGGGTATTATAACACTATTAGATATAATTTCCATCGCTTTATAAGATAATAGGAGCAACGTTTAGAAGAAACTAAGTAAGCAGATAACTGCTAGTGCTAGCTTATTACTTAATAAAGGTAAAAGGCCATAGGCTTAAGATTCTTAAGAAGAGATAAGAGAAGCTTAAGATTTTTAAAATAAGATAAGACATACCTAAGGACCTACAATGGATGAAAACTGATGGGAAAGGGCAGCTACTTAGTTTATAGACAAACGAATAAGTATAGGACGCAAGTTTAAGAACTACAAGTTTGGGGAATAAATAAGAACGTTAGCAATCCTAGGTAAACGCAGTATTTAGCCTAAAGATTAAACAGTTAATACTAGGATTAAAAAGTAAGATAACTATAAAGATTTAGCTACAAGACGCAGAAAATAAGAAACTATGGATAAGTTTAGAATAAGAATTATTATATAGCAAGAGCAAAAGCTAGACAAGAGGTTAGCTATACTAGGTTATATAAGGGACAGAGCACCTGTACAAAGAGTTACTAATAAGCCAAGTACAGGGACACCTAGGGTAAAATGGTTGGATAAACTAGAATAAGAAGAGGATCTAGATATCCTAACTAGGTTTAAAGAAAGACATACTAAAGGATATTACGATGTAGCGATAACAAGGTACTTTCTAATAGATAAACTATATACACTAAACCAGTTGTATAGAAAGTGGTATAGGCAATAATATAACGACAAATGGGGAGACTTTTATATATAGCTAGATAAAAAAGTTGTTTAAGACTAACCTATTACGGAGAAACGCATAAGTTATATTAAGGGAGCGTTAATTATAATGTTAAGGAACCTAGAAGAAGGATCTAGGTACTAGAGAAGTAAATGACAAATTTTAGTACCTATAGTAGAAATACCAGTGGTTAGGTTAACTAGGTATAGGTTTAAACTTAAGGATAAAGATAAACTAAGAGTTAACCTAAAATATATAGCGTATTATACACTATCGTGGATAGCTTATGTAGATAACACGTGTAACATATATAGAGTACTAAAAGATAAGAACTGGAAGTACCTAGTAAGGATATATTAGGCACCAGAGGAAAAGCGGTTTAGGAATACTAAGTATATATATAAATGGCACCCTATAGAAGTATAAGGTTAAGGAGACTTAATACTTTAACTAGGAAGATTCCTTATAGAAGAATGCCTAGACGGATAATAGTAGTGGGAGTGCCTAGAGAACACTTATCTATGGTATATAGAGGAAAAGAAACGAACTAAGTATTGGCTAAGGTTAGACTAAGTATAGGTAGGATCTAGTAGCTAACAGTTAGGAAAAGGGGAGGTGTATAGGACTAGAGGGAACTAGTATTAGAGCCTTAGACCCTTAAAGGAATTTAAGGTTAATACCTAAATTTATAAGCTAAATAGCAAGATTAACAGTTCGAAGTGTTAGTAGATAGTGGAGTGATAAGAAACCATATATTACTAAAGGCAGTAGAAAAAATGGGGTTACTATATAGATAGAAGGAACACCTGTATCCACTTATAATAATTTTAGGAGATTAGATAGCCTATAGAGGAGGTATTATTAATCTTAAAATAGGACCTATTTAGTTAACTATTAAAGGAAGACTAGTTAGAATGTCTTTTAATATCCTACTGTTGGGATAGGATAAGGCGATACTAGGAATGCCTTAGTTACAGGAGTATAATCTAAAGATTGATTGGGTTATAGGTTAGGTTAATATTAAGGATACTTAATAGCGTAAAGTGCGACAGTAAACCAAGTTGGTATAGTACTAAGTTGGAGCGATATATAAAGAGACTGAGCGAGGCTTAAGTTATATACTAAGAAGATACTACAAGTATGGCAAAAAGTTATGGTTACTAGAAAGTGAAAAGTTGTTAGAGTATGTAGTATAGGACTATAAGATAGAGTTAGAAGAGGGAATAAGTTTAAAGTTCTTTCCAATCTATAAGCTTACTAAAATAGAGTTAGTAGCGCTTAAAGAGTTTGTCTAGGAGAACTTATGTAAGGGATATATTAGACTATTATAGTTATTAGTAGGATATCTAGTACTATTCATCCTAAAGAAAAATGGAAAACTTATGATGTGTATAGACTACTAATAGTTAAATAGTATTACTAGGAAGGATAGGTATTTTTTACCCTTAATTAGCGAAATCTAAGATAGGATAGGTAATGTAAAGATCTTTATAAAGATAGATCTAAGATAGGCGTACCACCAGATTAGGATTAAGGAAGGCAACAAATAAAAGGCAGCCTTTAGGTTAAAGGAAGGACTATATAAACTATTAGTTATGCAATTTGGGCTTATAAATGTACTAGTAACGTTCTAAAAGCGAATTAATAGTGTGTTAGAAGAATACCTAGATAAGTTTATTATGGTATACCTTAACGACATTATTATCTATTTAGAGAATAAGGAAGAACATAGAGAACACGTTAAGTAGGTCTTAAAGAGACTATAGGAAGAACAGATGCTAGTAGCAATTAAGAAATGCGAGTTCTTTACAAAGAAAACCGATTTTGTAGGATTTATTATTGAACTAGGAAAGATTAGTATGAACTTAAAGAAAGTTAAAGCTATAGTGAATTGGCAAGAACCAGAAAACGTTATATAGTTAAGGTTGTTTCTAGGGTTTTATAACTACTACAGGAGGTTTATGGCACAATGGTTAAAAAGTATTGAGCCATTTATAAGACTAATAAAGAAAGAGGAACTGTGGGTTTAGGGTAGTGAATAGAAGGAGCTGTTCTAGGAACTTAAAGAGTTATTTACCTAGGAGCCAGTCCTTAAGATCTATTAACCAAAGTTGGAAACGGTTATTGAGACAGACGTATTAGACTTCGCACTAGGAGTATGCTTGCTATAGAAGTACCAGGATGTATAGCATCCAGTAGTATACTATAGTTGGAAAATAACACTACTAGAGTTGAACTATAACATCTACAACAAGGAGTTGTTAGGTATAGTTGCAGCACTTAAGGAATAGAGAGCATTCTTATAGGGCATAGAGAACCTATTTATGGTTAAGATGGACTATAAGAACCTTATAGGATTTCTAATAATAAAGGAACTTAACTAAAGACAGGTTAGATGGGCGGAAATGCTTATAGAATACCATTTCGAAATTTAGTATACTAAGGGTATAGATAATACACGAGCAGACGCTCTAAGTAAAAAGGCTGAACTATAAAGTAATGAAAAGCTATTAGGAGCTTTATTGTGAAAGGATTAAGATGGATTGATTAGGTATAATTATCTAAAGATTACAGCAACTAAGGAAAGTTAAATCCATGAGTTACCAGAAAGTGATTAGATATAAAAGATTTAAGAAATATAGGTAGAGGATCTAGACTTAGAGTAATACGAAAATAGAGAAGTAACATATATGCCTAAGTCTATTGCAGAAGAATTTGTTAAGGAATTCTATAAGGGAATAATATAAGGATATAACGGAGCTATAGGCTTAGTGTTAAGGCTTTAAAAGGAGTACATTATTTAAGAAATTTAGGGGCTAGTAAGATAAGTTATAAAAGAATATCTAGATTGCTAAAGGAATAAACCAACGAGATATAAGCTGTATGGAGGGCTATAACCTATTGAGATACTAGGAAGACCATGGGAAGTTATATTATAGGACTTTATTATTAAGTTACTAAAGTCAAGAGATCCTATTATAGGATAAGATTATAACGTAATCTTAGTGATAGTGGATAAGCTAATAAAGTGGGGATACTTTATAGCATGCACTGAAGAGATATTAGTAGAAGATGTTGCTAGAATCTATATAAAGGAAGTGTTTATAAGATATGGAGCACTAGACAAGATTATATTAGACAGAGATCTAAGATTTATAGCAGTATTTTGGGAAGTGTTTCTGGTAGAATAAGGGGTTTGCGCAGTAATATCTATAGTATATTATCCGCAGACGGACGGACAAACAGAAAGACTAAACTAGACACTAGAATAGTATCTGAGGCACTATATTAATTACGCACAGAATAACTAGGTATTGTTATTACCAGTTACACAGTTTGCATATAATGTAATATTATAAGAAGGAATGGGGACATCACCATTTAAGGCGAATTATGGATACGAACTAAGAATATCGTTATTACTACGTTAAGCAAAGAAGACGAGTAGCACAGCTAAATAAAGAATGGAGATATTAATGAATCTTTATACAGACCTTACAGAAACAGCTAAACTAGTACAAGAATAAATAAAAAGGTACTATAATGCTAAGAGATCTGAGGGACCAGATCTTAAGGAGGGAGATAAAGTGTGGTTACTATACAAAAATTTTAAGAGTTAATAACTAAGCAAGAAGTTGGACTATGTTAGACTAGGACCTTTTAAAGTTAAGTAAAGAATTTTATTAGTTACGTATAAGTTGAACCTACTAGCCAAAATGAAGATTTACCCTATATAATATATCGCAATGCTAGAACCAGTACATGGAGATATTAAGCCACCAGTTTATAAGGCAGACACATATAGAGGACAAGAGGAAGATAAATGGCAAGTTTTGAAGATTATTAGTCACGAGGATGTGGATAACGAAACGTGGTATAAAGTAAAGTGGATAGGCTATAGTGAGACTACTTGGGAACCACTAAGCAACCTAGAGAACACTATAGGAAAGGTATAGGAGTATTAGAAGAGAGTAGGTTAGGTAATATTAATAAGGAAGGATTGCTAAAAAATAAGTTACCTAAGGGGGACCCAAGAGGAGCAATTGCTAAGCTACTTGGAGTTGTTTCTTTTATAGGAGGAGAGCTAGTTCTTTTATTACTAAGTTTCTATAGACCTTGTTAAACAAGTTTTTACTCCTTAGAATAAACCTTCTTACAAATACGTTTAAGACGTTGAAGACAAGTATAAGCTAGACGTTGGGCTTTAAGGACGCGTGCGGACTCTTTTAAGGCATATTAAACCGTGAGCAATGCTGAGGCTAGCTTACCGTTAAGCTTTATAGTAGTAGATTAAACACGAGACCCTATAATAAGTTACTTAGGGAACTCGAAGACTACTAAGAGTTATAGGACGCGCATATTTAGTGTTAGAAACAGAGCGAACGTTATAAAACGACCTAATGTTTGCTTTAGTGCACTTAGAACAGGAGGAGGGTTGTTAAGATAAAGGGCTTGCTAGCGTAATGTAGACTAACCCCTCTTTCGCGCACCTAGAGCAAGGAATTGCCATTACTTCACTAAGTGATAGTATTAAGGAGATAGTACGCAGGCGGCGCTCCACCCAAGAAAGAGAAGAAGAGGCTTTAGGTATAATAAGTAAGGATATTAACTAGACTAATTAAACGGATATTACACCTCTAGTAGATAACTTAGAGATGTTAGAAATCTTTAAGGACGAAGATAAAGAGAAGGGAGATAGTGTTACAGACGCTTTAAGTACAATATTATGACTACTTGGAGAAGAGTCGTAGGAAGCTAGTTAGTTAATATAGGCACGGTCTAAAATGGAACCAGTGGAACTATATAACGAGGAATAGTAACTAAGGTTACGTGGCGTTAAATGTATTAACTGTGTTAAATAGAAGGGACATTATGTTTAATACAGACAACACGTACCTTATATATAAGAGAGGATTTCTTAGGAGTATAGTTGTGTATTTAAAGGACCTTAGTCCCTACTATAGATAGTTCTCTCCTTGTAGTAAATCTTAGAATATAATT
>Ga0307507_10008830_pt1 | contig 13739 bp, 8 predicted proteins | sample 7_EM_MG_FD_207223 | JGI IMG/M metagenome (GOLD analysis project Ga0307507, IMG submission 207223) | Populus trichocarpa ectomycorrhiza microbial communities from riparian zone in the Pacific Northwest, United States - 7_EM | ecosystem: Host-associated > Plants > Roots > Unclassified | place...
TAATGAGGAAGATGAAGGGAATGAAGCTGATTTTAGTTTACATGACACACCAGCAGATTGTTTATTTTAAGTTTGTTAATTATTTGTTAATGAAAAGTTATTTTAAATTATGTATCAGGATGATTTTTATTTGAACCATGTATTTTAAGATGTTTGAACTATGTATGAATTTTTATTTGAAACATTATTTTTAAGGTGCTTGAACTATGTATGAATTTTTATTTGAAGCATGAATTTTTTTTTAATGTATTTTAAAATTCCTTACGATTTTTTTACGATTTTACGATCCGAGTTTGCGTGCGGCTTTCCGTGCCGTGTTAAAATCACGATTTTAACAACCTTGACTGATACCTTTAGAAAAATATCAACAAGACAAATCCAACGACATCAATAAAGGTAACTAATAGAGACTAGATAGGGTCACACGAACTGCTCAAAGGTGGCAGAGCTAACTTGTATTTAGAAGCACGTATGGCTCACTATGGTCATCGTTGGTGATCTTTTCTAATGTTGTTGGATTCATCTCGTCGAGATTTTTTATGATACCGATAGTGTCATCATTAAAGTTTTGATGTGCCTCCAGGGTTTCTTTTTTTCTTTCTTTCTTTGTATTTTCTCTTTCCTCTCCTCATAATTTGTGAAGAAACTTGAGAAAGAAAGAGAAAGTGAGAGAGAAAAGGGATCTCGAAGGCACATCAAAGTTTCAATGATGGCACCATCACTACCTTCAAAAAGATCTCAACGAGACAAATCAAACAACACTAGAGAAGGTCACCAACGGTGAAGTGGGCCACACGAGCCGTCCAAATGCAAGTTAGTCCCACCATCTTTGGGTAGCTCATGAGGCACATTCCGATCTCCATTAGTGAATTTTTTTGTATCATTGAATTTATCTCGTCAAGATTTTTTTGATAGTACTAGTAGTGTTATCATCAGAGCTTCATTGTGTATCTAAGGTCTTTTCTTTCTTGCTTTTCTTTTTCTCTCTCCTTAATTTATTTTTTTGTAAATCATTTTATATTTTTAGAGACTTGCATGTGGCACACGCGACTTGTGATTCGTAGATGTCAGCTCTCAAGTATACTACTTTCCTAAATATTTTATAGACTATATTATTTGATAATTTTGTTTAACTATGCTAAGGTACCAAAAAAATAACTCAAAAACATATGGGCTTTCTTTAGTTTTTAATTTTAAATAGTCATGTTTATCCACCTAACTAAAAAAATAATATTAGAGTTTTCACACCCAAGCTCTCTACATTATCAAAAAAACCTAAAAGACTTTAGGAATCCAATATAGCCCAAAACACACAACATTATGGATTGAAACAATGTTTTTATATTTTTTTTTTCCTTTTCAACAAAAAGTAATGGCCTTGCTAGTAGAGATAGTGTCTTATTTTCCACATGACATATTGGTCATTATCAAATCGATTATGACAATGTTGTCTTTTCATATTTTTTTAGCATGGTAAAATTACTTAAATATCCTTAAAAGCAAATAATATTAAACTGACATTTGGGGGCTTATTCATCTTTTTCCTCTCTTTTTTTAAGCACAGAAAAATGACATGATTGAAAATTAATAAACTAATATGTGGGGGGTGTTTTCATATTTTTTTAACTTTTTTTGTTATTATTAAGTTGGAAGAGGGGTAATTTCATATTTGATATATATAAAATACTAAGTTTCAATGTTGCCAAAAGACTTCATCATAAAATATAATTGTTAAAATACAAAACAATTCAAGAAAACTATTCCACATTGCATAATATTGACTTAAGTTTTAATTGCAACCTTGAGCATCATAAATGGTGACCTTATGTATATTTACAACAAGAATAGGTAATGTTTATAAAAGCTCGAGTAAAAAAAAAAGAAGGAATCAAATTAAAAAGGAATTCAAAATGCATGTTCTTCCACATCACAATTCCTATTATTTATCACATAAACCATTATACTCAAGAAAGGGTAGGACGTTGGCTTGAAAAAGTATGAAAGCTTATAGTTTAATTTCAATCATTAAGCACTCAATTCAAAGCATGACTCATTTCAAGTTATACATAACTAAATTAAAAAAAATTAAGGCAATGGTCTTTGAGCTAAAAATCTTTAATTCATTATAAACACACAAAACTAATGACATGAAACAAGACATATCAAATTTAAAACTCATACACACCTCTTCAAATATCTCTAATATCTATGTAAATCTACCCCTTCTTGCATACCCATCAATCATGAAGTTAAAAGTAATTACATCCTTTATTTTCCACAATATCTTATCAAAAAATCATTCCGCATCCTTTATTAGACCCAAACTCACTTGCCTACTAATCATGGTATTCCAAGAAACCAGATTCTTCCCCTTCATTTAATTAAACAATCCTCTAGCCTCCATCCACAATCCTACTTCCAACACTGTAATATTAGGGACCTCAAGGACTACCTTATTTGACAAACCTTTTCCACACAATCTAGCAAACTTCTTTGGAATTCCTTCATAAAATTTAAAAAATTAAATCTAACAACATGAAATGCAAAACAATTAATGGTTTGTTTACATTAAACATGAAGCTTCCATTATTTCTCTTACATCGAGAACCCATCAATAATCACCTCTGATATTAACTTCAATTGCTTTCCAAAAAGGCTATATATATGTTGATAGAAACAAAGTTGTATGGAAAGTACTTTATAGTTTCTCTATGAATCACTAGCAGTTTTTTTTTTAAGAGAAATAATTGATGGTTTCTTTTTTTCATGTATGTATAAATTTGTGATTAAGAAGAGAATCAAACTTTGAACCTATAACTTCCATCCATATAAACATGGCAATGATACATGCTTTTTTTGCAAGAACCCTAATCAAGATGTTGCCATACAGAAACAAATCAAATAGACCCAAATCAACACATATAGTTTTATGATATATTTACATTGACACGATCTTATCTCTTTATATAACCCCACCTACATCTCAAAGCTAACATCAATGAAACCATCAAAATATTTTCTAATATCTTGACTAGAAATTCTTTAGAGAACTAAAGGCATATATATCTAATGTATTGAATATTGACTATTGCACAGATTGTTTTGGCTTTTGCTTACATAAGAATATTATATTGATCATTCAAGAACACACCTAATACAGAGATTAGTATTCTATATATATACAAAGCCTGCACAATCTATTCTTAACAAGGGAAGCTAAAGTTAGGGATATGCTGCCTAACGGTTACAGAGTTGAAAAGGCAAAGTTAACATACACAGACAATTTTCCTTTTATTTCCTAGCTGTTACATGCTTGATTGTTGGCAGTTTGTGACTTATGGGATCTGCAGCATGATTCAAGGAATCATCATTGATACGCCCCCGCAAGATGGAGTCACCATCGGTTACTCCAATCTTGGCTCGAAGAAATTCTGTCCGTTGACGAGACAGAGGTGTCGTCAAGAGGTCAGCCATTTGATCTTGTGTATTGACATGATGAACATGAAGAGTACCCTTCTAGATAATATCACGAACAAAATGCAAATCAATCTGAATGTGCTTCATCCTAGAATGTTGAACCGGATTGAAACTCAAATGTGTGGCACCCAAATTGTCACAGAGAAGATGTGGAGGAGCTAAGGTGGAATAGCCAAGTTCAGTAAAAAGTGTTAACAGCCATAGCGTTTCAGAGGCAAGGGCGCGATACTCAGCCTCAGTGGACGACCATGCCACAGCTCGTTGTTTTTTTGAGCTCCAGGAAATAGGATTAGAACCAAGAAAACATATGTATGCTGAAGTGGATTTTCGATCGTCACAATTACCTGCCCTATTAGCATCAGAATATGTAATGAATTTGGGGTTCATGTCTCTGCGAATATGAATGCCATAGAAGATGGTATGCTTCAAGTAACGAAGCAATCGTTTAGCAGCTGTCAAATGTATTGTTGTTGGCTTATGCATAAATTGGGACAGCTTGTTAACTGCAAAAGAAATGTCAGGTCGAGTGAGAGATAAGTATTGCAGGGCACCAATAATACTCTTGTATTCAGTGCTATCAACCGAGGATGTGCTATCAAGAAGCTTGAGCACAATAGTAGTGGATAATGGAGTGATAACTTCTTTGGCGCCATGCATATTCAGCTTGGTTAACAAGTCCCTGATGTATTTGTGCTGAGACAAAAAAAAGACTTGTGGTAGTAGGAATAACCTCCATGCCCAAGAAAAAAATGTAGCTGACCCATGTCTTTTACAAAGAACCGATTGCTTAGTTGGTCAATGATGGATGAGACAAAGATGGGATCATTTCCTGTAATAACCAAATCATCCACATACACCAAGAAGTAACAAGTTACAGATGTTGTCTTATAAATGAACAAGGAGGAATCAACTCTGGAGTTCATGAAACCAAATTCTAAAATGGCACCCCTGAGAGTGGAATACCAAGCCCGTGGGGCTTGTTTAAGGCCATAAATGGCTTTGTTCAGGCGACAACATAGTGAGGATGGGTATCATCTTTGAAACCCGGAGGCTGAACCATATACACATCTTCATTTAACAGACCATGCAAAAAGCATTATTAACATCAAGTTGTCTCAATTGCCAGCCTTGGGTGACAGCAATGGTTAATACAGACCGAATAGTTGCCGGTTTCACAACCGGACTAAATGTTTCCTTGTAGTCTAACCCAGGACGTTGATTGAATCCTTTGGCAACAAGTCTCGCTTTAAAGCGATCAATCGTCCCATCAGCGTTCCTGTTAACCCGAAACACCCATTTACAGCCGATGGGAAAACAATGTTTCGGGGGAGGTACTAAGGTCCATGTGTTGTGTCGCATTAGAGCCGTGAGCTCTGCAGACATGGCTTGGCGCCACCGTTAATCACCTAATGTCTGGCTCACACAACTGGGTTCAATAGCATTAGGGAGGGGATGTTTGGCAACAGAATGAAATTGCTTGGGTTTGTAAATTTTATTCAAGGACCTAGTAATCATGGAATGGGTTCGCTGGGCAGAGGATTAGGAACAACATCAATCATAGTGGGAGAAAGATGAGCAGGGGGAGCAACATCAGTGGTGAGTGGTGAAGGAGAAGCCGGTGTTAATGGAAAAACTGGTGAGGAAGTGATATCCTCACTATGATGAACAATAGTAGGACTATAACATGGAGAATTAAATGGCAAATGGTCCTCAACAGAAAAGGGAAGAGCAGAGACGGTACCTGAAGGTGATGCAGAAATGGCAGCAAGATCCAAGATCACTGGTGAAGGTTGCAGTGGAGCAGGTACACTGATGAATGGCACAGTCGCCGAAGAGGAGGGAGTAGATGAGCTGGATGCAAGAGAGAGTGCCTGAAATGGGCTGTGACTTTCATCAAACAGGACATGACGAGAGAGATAGAGTTTGTTGGTGGATAAATCTAAACATTTGTAAGCATTCTGAGTTGTAGAATATCCTAGAAACAAACACGTGGTGGCTTTTGGTTGAAGTTTATTTGTATTGTATGGTTTTGTGAGGGGAAAACAGCGGCATCCAAATTTTTTTAATTTGAGATAATTAGTGGGTTGACAAAATAAGATTTCAAATGGGGTTTTGTTTTGGAGCAGGGGAGTTGGTTGCCTATTAATGAGATATGCAGCTGTGGAAAATGCATGAGGCCAATAAGATAGAGGAAGAGGCATCATGTAGTAGGGTAAGACCAGTTTCTACTAAGTGACGATGATGACATTCCGATACATCATTTTGTTGAGGAGTATGAGGGGCAGTGATGTAGTGACTAATTCCATGTATAGAAAAATATTGTTTAAGGGCAACAAATTCACCACCATTATCCAAATAAATGCTTTTGATTTTGGTATGAAATTTTTTTTCAACAAGGTGTTTAAATTGAGAAAAAATACGGCTAACATAAGATTTATTTGACATGGGATAAAACCATATATATTTGGTAAAATGATCAACCAAAATCAAGTAAAATCATGAACCATCAAGGCCAACTGTATTAGAGGGTCCCCAAACATCGGTATAAATGAGATCAAGTGGTGCATGACTTACAAGACTAATTAGACGAAATGGTTGCTTATGAGCTTTATTGATTGAACAAGAGGTACAAAGAGAAGATACGTGATCTTTGTGTTTTATTGGAAGTGAAAAAGACTTGATAATTTGTGTGACAAGTTTTTGAGACGGATGTCCTAGACGTTTGTGCCACCCATCAAGTGACATCCGTTCATGCACATTTGCAACCATTTTTGGAGAGGATAACAGTGAGTCCGGGAGTGTGTAAACACCATTTTCACATACACCTTTGAATAGGACCGCCCCCGTGATCTGATCCTTGACAAGAAAAAAGAAATGGTGAAATTCAATGAGAACATTGTTTCGGAGAGTAAAATGATGAACAGAAATAAGATTTTTGTGTATACTTGGAACACAAAGAGTATTAGTGATATAAAAGGTACGAGTGGGTGAATGAAATGCTAATGATCCAGTATGTGAAACACGCAAACCTGATCCATCACCAATGACAACCTTATCAGTACCATCATATTCGGAATGAACATATAATTTTGCAAGATCACCGGTGATATTGTGAGAAGCAGCAGAGTCAATAAGCCATTTAGTATTCTTGACTTGTGATGTAGAGGCACAATTAACTGTAGCATTATAGGAGTTGAACTGTGGGCAATGCTTAGCAGTGTGACCAAATTGATCACATATTTGGCATTTTGGTGAATACCTGCGTTGACCATTAAATTGGTTGTGCTTCTTATGGTCACGTGAGTTACCATTATAACAAGACGGGGTAGGAGAACCATCATATTTAAAGTAGCCTTCTTTTGCTGGTTTGTTGAAACTCCTGTAAATATTACCTCCATTTGAAGAGCCAGAGGTCGAGCGACAATTGGAGAAATTGGCTGTAGCAATGAGCTGCTGTGTAGAAGCATCAAGACGACACAGATAACATTCATGACTAACAAGTAAGTCATGAAGTTCTTCAAAAGACAGTGGGCGTTCCCGTGCCCGGATTGGTGCTGCAATTTCTCTGTAATCGGGTCCCAAACCATTTAGAATGTAAAGAGTAAGGTCATCCTCTGAAATGGGATGATCGATGAGTGCAATCTCATCAGCAAGAGCCTTGACAGTGTGCATGTAGTTTGGAATCGACCGATTGGCTTTCTTGATTAAAGTAAGTTCCTCTTTTAATTGCATGGCACGACTGCGTGATTTGCTGGCATACATGGTGTTTAATTTACACCAAGCAGCTTGGGATGTTGCTGCAACGAAGATAAATGGAGTTATGGTGGGTGTAGTGGAGGCTAAGATAGCACTTAGAATCAGCTTGTCTTGCTTGACCCAATGAGATTTTTGAAGAGAGGAAACAGAGGAATTATCTTGGAGAGGACATGGTTTATCACCAGTAACATAGTCAATGAGATTGTAGCCAATTAAAAGAGCTTCAAACTGTGCACGCCATTGAGGGAAGGTTGAGGGTGTAAGTTTCTCATTGATTTGGGTTGCAATATTCAAGGCAATGAGTGGAGCTTCTGTGGTGGAATGTGGGTTTGTGATGGGTGGAAGAAAATTTTCAGGGTTGGGGATCAAATTCTCGGTGGAGTGATGCTTTGATACCATATTGAATATTGACTATTGCACAGATTGTTTTGGCTTTTGCTTACAGAAGAATATTATATTGATCATTCAAGAATACACCTAATACAGAGATTAGTATTCTATATATATACAAAGCCTGCACAATCTATTCTTAACAAGGGAAGCTAAAGTTAGGGATATGCTGCCTAACGGTTACAGAGTTGAATAAGCAAAGTTAACATACACAGACAATTTTCCTTTTATTTCCTAGTTGTTACATGCTTGATTGTTGGCAGTTTGTGACTTATGGGATCTGCAGCATGATTCAAGGAATCATCCTTGATATAATGGACCTAAATAAAAATCTTATAAGATAATATAAAACCCATGTATAGAAAACTACAAAGATCCATGATTTAGAGATAAAATAAATTATACATTTCTTGGCTAGCAATGTCCCAAATCCTAGCCTTGACAACTTTATCATCAACATGGATACTACGATAGGAAAATCCAACACCAATAGTGGATTTAAATTCAGAATTGAATTAACTTTTTATAAATCTTGATAAAAGAGAATCACCTTATAAAAGAGAATCACACCTTATCCCTCATCACCAATTGAGAATCAAAATCCACACCAATAGTGGATTTTTCAATACTAGAATCACCTTATAAAAGAGAATCAAAATCCAATTATAGTGGATTATCCATCTTCAAACCAAACCTTTTCCTTTACTTGTGACCACCTCACTTCCTTTTCCCTTCACACCTTATCCCTCATCACCAATTGAGGATTACTATAGTGTTCATTATATGTAGTAAGCATTGTTCACAAAGCTAGAGTAGAGAACCTTTTAGAGAGCATGGATGCTATGGGAGAAAACCACACTAATTAGCTATTATAGTTAAGGACTCTCTTTAAAAAGCAATGGTGTGGATGCTCTTAGATCTTTCATATTTTTGCTTGCTATCCTATCTTTTTAGCTAAAATAGAATGTATAGATTTTTTCAGAGCATTGTTGCTAGCTAAATACTCATTATTATACCTTTGTGAATCGTACTCGCTATATATAATAAGTACTGTAGCAATTTTTATTTAACTGGGATGCAATAATGAGAAGAATAATGCTTGCAGGAAAGAGAAAAGAGGGAAAAAGACTATCCATCCTTTATTTCTTCACATTTTCAATAAAAATCTCAAGTTTTTTTTATTTGATTTGGTGTTTAGCTAAATTTCCTCCACCATTTCTTCACACATGTGAGGATGCAGAAGCATTCTCTACTTGTGGGTTTATGCTTGTTTTTCCCTCTTTGAATCTTGCTTATAATTTATTGTTTTTAGATATATGTGTGAAATGAATGGTGTTATGGGTTTTGGTGCTTGGTGTTTAATAAGATGCCTATGTAAACTACTAGATAGGGGAAAACCTTAAAGGATGTTCATTTAGATGTGTTATATGGGCTAGGTTAGTTTGTGGGTAAGTATTAAAAGTTTTTTTTGTGTTTAGGTTAATGGGTTTGCATTAGATTGTGTATTATATGTGCAAGTCTGTAATTTTTTATTTTTTTTGTAAATGATAACTAGGATTCTATTTATTTTCATGTTGGGTTTTTGTTTTAGTGAAATAGATTATTATAGATGAAAGTGATAATCTTAAATAAAATAAATCATGAATCCACACCACTTATAGAGACTGCATGCATTCTTTAACTTCTAGTAAATTCCAAATTCAAGATGAAGCACCTACTTCTCTTTTATTGAATGGAAAAGCAAAAAAATGTTATTTAGGGCAAACAAAAAATACTTCAACTTTTTTTTTTCTTTAATAGTTGGAATATTCTCAAACCATATAATGAGTTTTAATCCCTCCTCAATTAGGTCCTAGACAGGTTATATACCTACACAAAATTAGTTTGAGATCAACAATGAGAAGAGTGATAAATATCAAGGCAAATTGGCAATTAGCATACAAAATCAAAAGAAATGGCAATTTAACACAATAATAAAAAGTTTTGATGAAATATCATATTTTTAAATGCCATGGTTCAGAACCACGACATTTAATTAATATCGCATTTCTAAACATCGACATTAATTTAATATCATGGTTCTAAACCGCCACGTCAATTAAATTCTAGAAAAAATAAATCTAAATCTAAGAAAAAATACTTCTTATGAGATTTATTATTTAGTTTGTTAATCTATCATTTAATTTAGTTGATGATTCTAGAGAGTTAATTCTTTTCCAATTTTAACAAATGAGGCAGGGTTATATAGAAACTATACCCAACATTTTATTCTTCTTAAAAATACCTGCAAAGAACCACAATAATCAAACTCAATAAATTTTTACATTTCATAATCACAAATAGCCTCAGGAAAACAAATAAAAAAAGACATATATACATGCAAAATAAATCTCATATACTTTAATAATTTAACATTCTAGTAATTGAAATCCCAAATTATATCAATATAACTCATCTATATATCTACATCTACATCGTTTATTGAATGATCTGAGTTCATCAATAGCATAACTAGATCCAACTTCCTGCCCTTGCCTAAGTGACCTTGTAACGCCTAGCACATTCACATGCGTTTATACTTATTTTCATTGATCAAGTATGTAAACAATATGAGTAAATTGTTTTTTTATATATATAAGAAAAGTCTCAACAACCTTTCAACAATTTTTATTTATTAAAAAACACAGTTTATCACAACTCTTGTTGAAATCATATTCACATAAATTATTTATAAGTTTATCTTTCTCTTAAAATACATATATTATTTCTGCATAAAACTAGATAACTCAGTGACCCTAAGAAACTGATGTCCTCAAAAGAATTTACCTGTGACATACAAAAAATTAAAAAAATTAATTCATAATAAACATTTGCATCATCCTAGTTATTAACGTTTAATAACTATATGATCAAAACTAATTTCATAAATATTTCTTTAAGAACATTGATCTTACATTAATTTCCAACATTATACATATTCATCGTTCTTTGATAAGTTTTATTTCCAACATCTTATTCATCACATTATCATTCTTATATCATGATAACTTTCCTTTTCATTTTCTTTTTCCTTAATCTAGTTTAACACATCAATATACAATTTATTCCTCACAACTTTAAAATTGATCAGAATCATTCAAACACTTTCATACAGTGTTTCTTTTCACCTTGGATTTATTTCATAACTCTTTCCATTTCATGAATATATTCAATTTATGTTATTATTTCATATCACATGGAATTTACACCACAATTTATTTCCTCAACACATATAAATCATATGATCTTTTCCTCTCACAACCATCTTTAATCCATATCATAAATCATTGCGTAATTATGTCTAATTCACATCGTAATTTAATTCACAACATATGTAATTCAAGTCGCCCTTTTGTTTCCCTAGCATTTATTATATCTATTATACATTGTACATTAGTCCATACAACATCCTTGTTATATCGAGAAATTTCCTCGATTCGTTATTCATTCCACTTATTTCATGTCCATTTCTATTATTTATAATTTATCACATAAACTTTCATCACTTTTATACTTAAAAGACGTGCTCATATTATTTTTCTTTTCCATTAAACTTTGTCCGTAGGGATAATTTAATACCCAAACCTTAACCTGTCAGCACAGTCAAACTCACGTACACCTTACTTCATTACATGTTATTGTTGTGGTCAATTGGTCAACCGAATAACTTATTAATCCCTTAATATGACAACCCTAACCATTCGGAAACCATTATGCATAACTGTCTTTTTAAAATAATTTAATACACTCTACTAAAATTCCGGTGGAGTTTTCCTCATACTTGAACTATACCAATTTATCGACATCTTCATCAATATCTTAATCCAATACTACAAACATAATTTACTACTCGGCACAATGCTACGAGGTACCTAATATTTTATTTAATTCCAAATACAATCAGCTTTATACACAATGATTATTTACTATTATCTCTTCTATATATTTACCCTATCAATTACTAAACAATTAATTTTTTATTTTATCCTTAACTTTACAAATCAATACAGTTAGCACAAATTAAGAACATACTAATGTCCTTTGTAGTCCAAACCGGACATTTGTTCAATTACCAAATTATTGGCTTCTTCAATTGCCCATTAATCAAAGTACTAATCTCATTAACCAAGAAACTAGTTTCTTCAATAACCCATTAACCAGAGCACTTAGTCTCATTAATCAGGACACTAGTTTCTCTAATTACTCATTAACTAGGGTATTGGTTTCTCCATTTGCCCATTAACCAGGGCACTAGTCCAATTAACCATGGAACTAGTTTCCACACAATATCTATTTATCTGCCGGCTATCGCACACGTCAGTTATTTTGAAGTTCTCATCTCTCTCTCTCTCTCTCTCTCTCTCTCTCTCTCACACACACACACACACACACACAAATTACTATTATATATATTACCTTATTATTATTATTATTATTATTATTATTATTACATGGCGGTCTAACACAAATTACACACGATTTTCACCGTTTTAATCGGTAATAGATCATACATCGAATCACGCCAATGCGGTCGATAATAATTCTTGCATAGCAATTCTATCGTTGCAGTCAAAAGTAATATATACAAGGTTTTTATGTCGTTACAATAAATCACATCTTATAATAGATTACCCATTATCGCCTATGTGATTAACTAGAACTTTTCAATTTTCTTAATAATAATATCACATCAATGTTCATATATACAATGGCATTATAAGAAAAATTACAATATCTTAACATTCATAAAATTTCCTAAATAGATTAGGTGTCGAACACCTACCCGTAGTTTGGTCACTAAATGCACAACCCCGATGTTGTCCTCCCATAGGCAACTCTCATGTACCAACATGAATTGCTAAATCACTTATACAATTATTTCTTTCTGAAATTATTTAAATTTATTTTGCCATCGTGAAATTAAATTTAAACTTCACATTCATAAATCACTAATAAATACTTCCAATCCATATACCCATAATAAATTATTTTATTTATAATACATTTATCACCATGATTTATCCAACTAATAAATTAGTTGTATTATCCATTCCATGACTTCAATTCCACCATTTTCCCTAATCTTTATATATTACAACAATAAGATTAAACAAGAATTTTGTCACAATTTAACAACCAACTTTAACAACCCATTTCATTTATTTTCATGAACTTGGCCAAACCTTTATAAGATGAAAAATTAAGATTTTTCTTCCATCAATTTGCAATTCAATCCCTCTCACCATGTTTCTTAATGTATTTCAACACTAATTTTATCATTACCCACATCCGCATTCCATCCTTTTATTTCTTTCATCACTTTGCCAAATTTCTTAGTTTAGTAAGGATGTCATTTTTTTATTTTTTTTTTACATCCTACTTGTTTATGCATTAATTAACCCCATTAAATATATTTCCATCCAAACTAAAATCCTAACTTAGTCAAATACAATTTTCCTCTTCTTCCATTTAGCCTTGCGAATTTTTATTTTTTTTTACATCCAATGAGGGATCAATTCTTCTTTGATTCTAGTTTTCAAAACCTCATCTAAGGTTAATTTTATTCATTGAGCATGGTAATTTTCCATTTCATCAATCACATACATTCCCTATATTTTTCTACCAATGCCAAAATTTCAAGTAAAGGTAGCATGAAATTTCTTCAACTTTTTACTCAATTACACACTAACCCATTCAATTCTCATGCCAACAAACAAAATTTCATAACAATATCACAAATTACTACAACCAATATGCTAATCACAAAATTCCATAATCAAGCACATCATCACCCGAGCATGCATGTATGAAATTTCTACAATCAACATAATAGAATCATACTTACTACTAAGATAATAAGGAATTTAAATAGAAGAAACCTCAAGGTGAAACCATCATTTATCTCCCTCCTTCTTCTTCCTTTCTCAACACTTCATTCTTCCTCCACAAGCTTTAAAACCCTTACATCACTCAAATATTTAGTGTAGCTCACCATAAACCTTTTTAATTATCTTAACTCTCCATAATCATGCATTATTTTCAAGAATTGATGAGAGAATTGTAGAGAAGATGTAAAA
>Ga0307507_10008831_pt1 | contig 13738 bp, 10 predicted proteins | sample 7_EM_MG_FD_207223 | JGI IMG/M metagenome (GOLD analysis project Ga0307507, IMG submission 207223) | Populus trichocarpa ectomycorrhiza microbial communities from riparian zone in the Pacific Northwest, United States - 7_EM | ecosystem: Host-associated > Plants > Roots > Unclassified | place...
AGACATATTCCTAGCCCCAGCCTTCACCAGCAAGGCAATAATTTCCTTCTTCCCACTGAGCACGCCCCAATGCAGCACCCCCGCTCCTTCCCCGTCCAGATCTCCAACCCTAGCCCCAGCCTTAATCAGCGCTCGAACGACCGCAACCTGACCCCCCCGCGCGGCCCAATGCAGCGGCGTCCCACCAGCACTGTACCGGAGAATCCTGTCCATCGACTGTCCCCCTCGAACCAATATATGGGTCAATTGTCCCGACTCCAGCCAGCGTGAGCTAGTCCCGCTGCCACTCGCACGGCAATGCACGCTCACACCGGGTGTTTTCAGGAGCACCCCTAAGACCTCCAAGGACCCACCCAGTGTAGCCCAGTGCAGCGGCGTACCCCCGAGCAGAGGATCCTCCACTATCGCGTTTGCACCCGCTTCCAGTAGGCACGACACCGTGCTCGCGGACCCGGATTTTACCGCGTGGTGGAGTGGCGTCTGGTACATTGCGTCGCAGGCGTCTGGGTTATGTCCCGACTGCACGAGGTAGCGTACCAGCCGCATGTGTCCGCGGGAAGCGGCCCAGTGCAGCGGTGGGAGAGTGTCACATGGCTCGTTGGCGAGCTTGTGCAGATGCGGGGTTAGTAGACTATGCAAGTGTCGGCAGGTTTGGATTGTCTTTGAGAGTGCGCATGCTGGGAGGTTGTCGGCTATTAGGAGGAGAAGTTCGTTTGGGAGGGAGAGGAGGTATGGCATTTTTGTTGTTTTTTATAAAGGTGGGGGTTAGGGTGGTGGTGGGGGGTGAGGTTTTGTATCTCATTGTGGGGAGGGGGCGAAGGGTGTATTTATGTTTGGCTTTCTTGCGCGGAGGAGGAGGAGGGGGTGGTGTCTGAATATTTTTATTTTATTTTACGAATGTATGACGATCGGAGATGGAGAGTTAGGTGAGATGGGGTGGATAGGGAGGCGATGGTGGTTGTGGTGGTGGTGACAAAAGTGTACATAGAGTTACAGGTATCACACCCATAAGAAAGGTAATCCAGGTTAGCCTGTAAAACAGTCCCTCTGTTGTACGAAAATCATCTCCCCGGGTACTTGTATGCGCGGGGCTACCCCAGCTACCGCTATATTCTACTCTCTCGGCGGCCGGGCGGTTTACTACAGAGCACCGGTACTTGCAGGTAGGGATTGAATACCCACCACACCCAAATCCTCAATAGGCTTAAACAACTTATATACATGCAACAATATAACCTACAACCGCTGTGTCGCGATACACTGCCCCGTACCCGTATCAACTATCCCTAAATCTGGTACTGTGCCTATATACTCGGCGTGCACAGCATATAACCCCACGATCACACTCGGCGGGTATCCCTCATTCAATGCCTCCTTCTGCTTTCGTTACATTGTCCCCTAATTCCAATCCCTTCTGTCCCTCCTCCATCCTTCCATCCTCCTCTTCCTCCTCCTCCTCCTCCAACCCATACCCCCCACCTCGCGCTCTGGAGAAGAAATCTTTGCGTACTCGAGCACGGCGAGCCGCTTAATTCCAAATACTTTTTCTGCCTCGCATATGTAAGTTTCCGGTAGATGTCTTAGATTGACTCTGGGCGGCGGAGGTGGCGCTCGGAATTGCGTACCGGGCTAGGGTTAGGTTTGGTATCGTATTTACTCGCTAGATCCACCATCGGCGGTCAGGCCTCTTGCTTTAGCAATCTGAGGCAAAGCACCGCGAAAAGGAATAGTGTTTTCTACCGTAAGCACGGTATGGCTTATTCGAGCTCTTATTAACTAGTATTCGTAATTTTGTTAACCTGCTCTGCTAAGCTAATTGTGGTCTAGGCATGGATTTCTATCGAGATCCCCGATGGTGGACCTAGCGAGTAAATACGGTATTTTAGGTTTCTCTCCCCCAAAAAATTTCCTCCCTTTCTTTTTATATATATATAAGGATCTATAGCATATTGTATGCTGTAGAATATTGTTCTCCATACGGATATAAGATCCGAGAAATTTAGTAACTAGCTGTTTAGGTTCTATGGTACCGGCGCCTGCGTTTGACTAAAGCGCCTGTGGCAGGGAGGGTTCCGTGGAGACAAGTTCACTGAATAGAGCTAAGCCCAGGGGGAAAAAAAAGAACGAAAAAAGGGAGACCGAGGGAAGCGACGACTTTGCATATTTCCCAACCGCTGAGCTACCTTGCCTTGACACGGGTGCCGGTACCGGTATGGTGTTTAGAACGAGCCTCGCAGCCCTTCGGCGCGCAGGGGCAGTCAATTGAGTGTGGCTGGCGCACGGCGGCGGCGGGGGATTACTACCTCAGAATCCCGTGAGATTCTCCTATCTCTACTGTATTCGTGCTGTACATACCAAATCGCTTCTGCATGGCCCCCAAAGTGCGGCCCAAAAGTTTATCCGTGGAACGCGCCCTACGGGTAATATATCATCACCCTAGATTGCGGCAATGATACTTGTGTCTGGCATAAAGCATCCGAGAGTGAGACGGAGCTTTTTTTCTTTCGCTAGTTGGGCTCTAACTACCCGGTACAAGAAGAGTACTTAGCGAGTACTAGAATTGCAATTTGCATACTGGCATGAATGCTTTTTGTTCTTTTTTTTCTTCTCGGCTGGATGGAGTGTGGATTCCGATCGTGGTTTAAGCTTAAGTCTTCCCCGAACTTAGGGCCTATTCGGTTCACCGTGATTTGGGCCTAAATCGTGATTTGAGATGTTTATAGTGTTTAGCATGGTGTGATAGTGTGTGTGTAGATCATGATTTGGAATTATGATCTCAAATCATGGCCATCACAAATCACAGTGAGCTAATAAACCCTTATCTATTCAAGGGTGAGTCCTTGCCGGTGGGTCAGGTACTTAGAGCTGGTATATGGGAAAGGGGGGAGTATCCGGGTGTCTGGCTACTCCCTCTTGAGGGCAACCTATCGTAGCTCTGCTGTTAGTTTTCGATTCATGGGGGTAGGTACTTTTGTTGGGTGTACAGCAAGGGGAGGTCTGGGAGTAAGTTAAGCACTCGTGTGTGTTCCACAACTACAGGCATACTGCTGTACTGTAAGCGCACTAAGCACTGGCCGTGGGCTACTTAGCTAAGTCAATGGGGTAGTGGATAATTGTTTCTCTTAGGGATTTTGTAGTAGACTGCTTACAGTCAGATACTCCGGTGCACTACTCTGTCTCTGGTGACAGGCCTGCTCTTCCTCTCTCCGACCCCTCAAAAGCACCACCCTCGACCAAACAATGAAGCTTAAAATCCGCTAAACTCCCTGTAGAAAATATCCAATATATCATATCATACCCCAAAGGTCTGGGATAAGTCAATAGTTCGTACACCGTTATCTAGGACATCTCCACAGCAGCCGCCGTAGCTTATAGCGTATACGGTATGTAGGCTAGATTTCGGGAAAGTTAGCTATTCCCCCGATGGCACCCCCAACCGATGTTCACTCGCAGGTCGGGGTACCATAAAACCTCGCGAATTCAACCATCTCGCTCAGTCCTATAACCTCCGGATTTAGAAAGAAGGGTTAGAGTTTCCCTGGTATAATACGGTATGATATAAGATCACCCCTCAGAACGTGTTGGATCTCGTTGACTAATATTCGCAATTCTGCTAACTTGTGAAACTAAGCCCACCCGAGGCTGGGGAGCAGAGCTAGTTCCCGGTGGTTTAATAGTGGACTTCAGGGGCTTTCATGGTATCATATGGTTTAGAGAGGTCGCGGGGAGCTTTGTGAGGTGTACTTAGGTATAACTTAATAACGGTAAATTTGATTGGGGGCCAAGTTAGCTAGGTTCGGGTAGTATTTGGAATTGTTCGCAGTGCGGTACCAATACTACTGTGGGGGTTTTCCGCGTAGATACCGTACTTGCGTTGCACGATTTCGGGAGAATTTTTATAGGTAGAGTCAGAGAGACCTTGCCTGTGATAGTGATGGGCCAAGAACAGCATTTTTTTTTATCCTCTATTCGGAGCAGGGTGGGGAATCGCCGAAGTTTCAAAAACTATAAACCTGGGGAATTTGCTCTAGGGTGCGATTTCTGCGATAGTATATGGTGGCAGGCCTAGTTAGGTGGGAACGTGAGCTGTGAAAGCCCTCGAGATGAGAAACAATAATACTGGAATGGTTGTTAATAGGTAGAATCGTGCATGGAGGTTATGTTTGCCGCGAGCGCAGTGCCTCGCATGAGCATTCCTATGTTATACTGTTGGAAATCACAGTGAAATGGCCGCACTCCGGGGCCACACTGGTACTCGTATGCACTAGTCAAAGGACGCGCAAGCTATAAAAAAGTTTTCACACGCCTATCTATCTCTCCTTTCCTTCCTATCCTTTCTCTCTTCACACTTTTCTTCCTCTTCACAACTCTCTTTAAGTTTTTTCCTTCTATCGACTTATCACAATCGATCATGATTTTTCATCTCCGCTTAATACAAACTTTGTGTCTCCCCTTAAGCCGTTCCACTTCGCTGCGTGAACCCTCACCGTTGGTCATTACCTCCGCATCGAATATTTTCAACATATACCTATTTTGAGAAGACGAGTGGGCCATCATGACACACGGGAATTTGAGGTTAGTCCATCTCATGATATTGTAGTGAATGTTTGAGAGCTGCTATAACCAGTCAGTGCTATCAACTCGGCCTGAGATGGCTTCAATTGCCTCTAGGAATTTACTGTTTCGTTGTTCTCTGCATGCTCTGGATGCTCCGGCTGTGCTATGTTGCTTGATCCTCTAGTAGGAAAGCATACGTAGGGGCCACGTATGCATCCCTACATCCCGATGATTTCTTTATGTTTGCTCCCTTAAATAGTGCCTTCTTCCCCTCCTTTCTCGCCTCTTCCTTTCTTTAACTTTTCAATTCAGGGCACGGAATAAAACTCTTCCCCCGTTTGCCCACACAACACGGTCCCCTACACCCACCATCCTCTCCACCGTACGGCCACCGGGATCACAAGCGTCCCGGAGGCACCCACCAGACTCCAGTCCCAGGCGTCCCGGGCATGTGTCTCAGGCTGTAGGGCAAGAGAGTCTATCCTTTGGGAAATACTGTCGTCTAAGAAGGTGACAGTTAGTGTTGCAACGAAAGGGGGGCTGGATTCAAAAATGATCGAAAGGCACGCGCTTTTTCGACCAACTACTGGTCAGCCTGCATCATCGAAAGCCCTGCAGACCCGAGCAAGGAAATTCCGGAACCGGGGGGTTATAAGTAGAGCCCCTTCTGACAAAACAATAAACAATGACATTTGAAGGTGGCTATAGGACGGGCGTCCCGTACATGGCAAACTCTAACAATTATCCTCAGTGCCTCATTCCCCACCCCGCCGTCCTTTATATTATGCGACTAAAACGTGCTTCTCATGGTGGCACACCACTTTATTTATCCGTCGCTCGGAAACCGATTTTAACATGAGCACCCCATATCGATTGGGTTTTCATGAACCTATTCAGTTAGGAATATGGTTACTAGCCAGGTAATACTTCCTTGGATTGTTGAATGTGCCAAATTTGTTATTGATAGGGGTAGTAGATGGAACACAAAGATTCATTCCCGATCAGAAGGTATACTCACAAATTAGACTCCGAGATTCCTGCCCGGGTCATTTGTTCCATCTGTTTTCGCAGATTTCGGAGTGGAGATGGCAGAGGGGAAATCACCAAACATCACTCATCCCGTTCCCCAACGTCCCCTGTTGGAATACCCGCGTTTGCGGGCAGCAGTACACGTATGCACCTATGGGACACGCAAGCGTTGAAGATTCCTCTTCTATAAAATCTCTTTCCTTCTTGTCTTTGCTTTCTTTTCTTCCCATTTCTCAAGTTATCTTACAACTCCTTAACCCCTTCAATACAAATTACTCTCGTTCACTTGAACCACTCCCCTTCACTCCGTAAAACCCCTCAGTAAGATCATTATCTCCATTTTCAGCCCCTCCATTTTCAACAATCCCTCACCGTCTCGCACCCCCCGCCGTCCCTTGGCATGGTCTACAGTCTCCCCTACTGGCGAAAAGCACTGTCTCGCCCTATGGGCCCGGCAGCCCGAGCCAAAGACGGCTGTCTCTGGATTCAGCTGCCCTGGAGAGACTATTCCCAGCTGTCCAGTCCCTTCCGAGGCTCTTGGAAGTCCCCCCGTCAGGTACCGTGGGGCCCCCGGACCGTCCGAAACACCGGATGTCAGCATCCGCACACGCAATGTCTTAGTATTGCATAGGGAGAGGCAGCTAGTTGCTAAAGACTGTTGCACTGGGGGTTGTGAGGAATTCGTTATCGTGGATCGCATCTCCCTTAAGGAAGAAAAGTTTGTCTTTGTCCTAGGCCTTCTCTGGCCCAAGCATTGAAGCAACACTTGCTGGCAATGAAGGATATAGTTGAAAACAGTGGTGGGGGAGTGGCATATGACTCCACCACCGTCCTAGACCTTTGGAGGATGATGGCATACGACAACAAACCTTGGGAGATAACGGAGCAATTCCCCTCACTTTTCCGGCACCTCGGAGTACAAAAGGAACGATGGTTAAAAGACTACTCTGTTTTGGTAGACTGCATGTATGTTGCACTGATCAGCGGAGGCATTGTGGTGGGGTGATGGAAGGTAAGCACACTCTCGCTCACAAAACCCCTGGCCAGCCCAGCCTAAGGTACCCCCAAAGGCAGCCGTCCCTCAGCTCGACACTACTTAGAGTAGTATTTTCATCTAGTATGCCTAATAAGGGATTAGGAAGGATGGTATGAGTTCACACCATTTCTGTACGATTGTTGTCACTTGACGAGAGAAAATTCCTCAACCATGGATGTCGTTGCCTCCCTCGTGAATACCAGGAGGAGCTATTGGCCAATGCCCCCACCTGGAAAGGAATGTTTAAGTATAGTACTGTACAGCGCGAGTCAGCGGTAACTATTGGCGAATTGTCACGAAAGGTAAGCCCGACTTTGGAGTTCTACTGCTGCATTAACATTTAACTTTTTTTTTTTTCAGGAGCGGAACCATTCACCCTTTGATGTCCTCTATCAGATCTCGCTCTTAGATCAGTGATATAGGTTCTGGTTGTGATGTGGAGGTTTAAAGTTGACACATTTCGGATAGGGCCCTGGGCTACTTGGCATTTAATAAAGTATGATATTGGGACGAAGTAGCGTCAAGATATCCCAACTTACACCAAAAACTCCTAAATCTTAGCCCCAATTCATCCGAATACATTATAAATCGCCAAGTAACTTAAAGCGTTTCATTGACCAGGAAGACACCGATTAATACGTGTACCACAAAACCATTTCTTCACCAATATTATTATCATAATCACGTTGCAAACTTACTATACGTTCCCAAAAAGGTCAAGCAAGAACAGCTATGACCCCACTAGCAAAAAAACACAAATACATTCAACGGTTGTAGCAAAGCCCAGGCTCCCGCCAGAAGTTATCTGAGAACCCCACCACCACCACCCAAAAATATCACCACAGGGCCAGCGCCAGTGAGCCTCGAAGTGAGGGGCCAACCAGGGCATCACCTCCCGGACGCCCTTCATGCACCGCACAATCTGTAATCCGTAACAAGGAATATATGATATCATACCAAACCCAACCATACCTGCTCAGCAATCTATCATCACAGGAAATCACTCGCGGCATTATCCTGGTCCGGAGCCAATTACCGTACCCCGTAGTATATACTATACCTATCATAACAATTTATCAAAAAACCCATCCGATCCCTCTGATCCTTTGATAATCCATCTAAGCAAATTTCCTTCCTTCTATCTTATCATAACTCCTATACATACCCAGCAAGAATGAGCCATCCCTACGATAAATAGCAAGCTTAGCTGAAGAGAAGAGAAGAGAAGGAAGGAAGGAAACATCAAAAAAGGAGGAATCTATTCTACAGATCTCTAGCTAGCTAGAGCCATGTGTTGTATACATACCGAAGGTCTCAAACTCTAGAGGGTCCGACGCCAAGTCAGCTGGCACCGCGCCGCACCCGTGCTCTCAGCAGCAGACTTAAACCTCGGACGTATAATAAGCCCAGACAAGGTCATAGTAAATAAGAAGTGCTTTCGTAAATATCGTGTAGTCTATGTCGGCGAGACGTCTTGCGTTTACCATCCTCAATACAAGACCCTTCACTCCGTTCCGCCACCGATCCCGTATTTTCAGCTATCATACCCCTCTGAGCATGTGCTACTCTTGGCTCGCAAGCCATGGCTGAGATTTAAAAATTCGTTTTTTAAAGGTGTATTTACTCCGATACCGGTGTGGGGGTGTGAAGCTACTCTCTCTACATTCATGGGGAATGGTGGTGGTTAATACCTATCCTGTCTTATCCTATACTTACCATTAGCCCTCCTGTGTCTAAGCAAAGCTTTAGCAGTCTAAAGGTATTCGCAGATCATTCGGGTTGACCATCCGTGCCTAGTGATATAATACACTTTCCACTCCCCATTCCCACGCCGCACCTCAATTTCGGCAACTATTGTGGGCATAGTGCCCAAAAGGATCACTGGTATTGTGCACACTCTTCATTTGCCCGGGACAAGCACTAAATCCTCCCAGACATACGAAGAACATGGTATATCATTTTTAAAACCCAAGACAACCTTAGCGATCAATCCCTACGGTATTCCCTTCCCAAAAAATACCCTCCCGCCTAGAATCAACAAACTTTTGTTTCAGATCGGAGCCCAAAGGACATAACTTATCACGTGCAAGATTACCATACATAGTATGATAAACGAATCAATCGACCGACCCATAACTTCTCCACTACCAAGAACTTCAATCGCTACAATTATTTACACTAAAAGAGTTGGTATAACATGCAAAAGCAAAGAAATAAGTATAACTAAAAGATCCGTATACTCGTATATAAAAAAGACAGTCAGATATCCAAACCACTTTAAAAAAAAAAACTCCGCATATGCCCCTAATCACGTGCCCCCAAACTGTCCGCTCTAATTGCGTTTCACCCCACAAACATGAAAACAAAACAAAATTGTACAAAAAACCCCTCGAGCAGGTATACAATGCAATAACGCCTACCCCTCATCTCCCCTCCCCTATAGCTTCGCTCCTCGCCCGTTCCACGGCACCCCAACTCCCGCGTCTCCCGCGCGGTGGCGCAGGAATGAATGTGACGGGCAGTGGGGGGTCGGCTTCTTTTGGCCGCTTTTTGCGTCGGAAAATCCAATCGCTCGATGGCATTTCTTGCATCGACGGTGTGGTCGATGGAGGAAGTGGTGTAGAATCCGTTTGGGATTGTGAAGGGAAATGTACGCGGGAGGAGGAAGCAACGGTGTCCGTGGTGGAAATGTTGTGTGTTCGGTGATCTGCGTCGGCGGTCTCTTGGGTTTCCATTGTGTGCGGTGATGATGATGATGCTATTACCGCCTGGGGAGGCGGGGTGGGTGAAGAGGTGGAGAGGTGATGGATCGAAGCGGTGCTGTTGGAACGCACGATTCGTTCCCGGGTAGTGTATGAGCTGGAAGGGGTGTTTAGCCTATTCAGCGGGGGGGCGATGCTACGAACGTTGACAGCGTAGTTTGTGCCCTCGCTTGTTGCGGTCGTTTCTCGACTTAATCCTCCGTCTCCTCCGTTGTTACCGCCGCCTCGGCTACCAAAGTGTTGGCGGTGTTGGTGGTCGTCGCCTTGAAACCCGTCTTCGTCCTCATCTTCATCGAAGACTTCCCTTCCCAGAACCCCGCCTTTGCGTTCTTCTCTTTCGAGCTCCTCGATCCTGTCCACCCATTCCCAAACTACAGCACTGGCGCTTGCCGCTCCAACCCAGCGGACGTAATCCCCCCACCCCGCAAGGTCCTTCTGCGCGATATCCAGGACAAAAAACACTATTGGCGTGAGAACACTCGCGATACTGAGTATCGCAACCAGGATGATGCTCCTACCACCACACCTCCTACTCCCCGGCGGGGACCTCGAAAATAGGGGGGGGTAAAAGTAACTGTACCTCCTCTTCGCAAAGGAGTAATAAAGCACACACGAAGCGTACAGCAATGACAAGGCAATCTGGAAAAGATACGATAGAGCAGGAATCGCGTCGAGGAACGAATGCGGATCTGAAGACAACGGGGAAATAAAGGTTTGTAAGATCGAGAATATAGTGTCCAGAAGGATGAGCCCGAAGCCCGCCCATTTAATAATCACTTTTTCACGCTCCCGAGGAAAGAGCCGGATTAGCGTTTGCACCTGTGCCAACCAGAGGAACAGGTCTGAGATGATTCTCCCAATTCGGATGAACGTTCCACCGACAACCTGACGGCGGACATCGCGAGCTTCGTTGGTCATGCTGCACAAGCTAGATCCGCGAAGCATGTACTCCTGCTCCAGTACCGTCGTCGTCTCTGCAAACGCAGTAGTCAAGCAAATAACCACCGTGAGCGTAGCAACTTTCTGCAGCCAAGGTCTCGAATTCGGGGGGTTCGGTAAGAACAGCAGAAACAATAGCACGTATGCCAGCGTCGTAGTCGCGGATATGGAGTACGCCATAGGAATAGTAGAAGCATAGAATGGGTCCCTGAGTTCACCTGCCGCGAGCGAGTCGGCTGATGCTTGGTCCGCGGATGTCGCGGTCGAGGACGGCGGGTACGTGCTCGTGTAGCAGTCCGGGGTCACCGTCGCATCGGAGGCGAGGGTGATCGTTGATGATGGGGAGAGAGAGATTGTCCATCCTCCTGGAAGCGTGTAGGGTGCGCAGGTTGGGGTCGTGGCTTTGGGGACTGGAGGTGTGGTCGCTCGCCAGTTTTGTCGCGGCATGACTGCTGCCGCTGGTGTCGTCTGCTATTGTGGAAGTTTGATATACATGGAGGGATTTTTTTTTTCTTTTGCCTCCTATTAGTTCGTTTTTGGTTTAGTGATCGGGTGTGATGATTGAGGGGTTAGGTTTTTGGTGATGGTTGTTCGTTTGTTTCCGACGATGGTTGGAGATGGGTTGCGATGATGGTGAAGAGATTTTGGCTTGGTCAAAATGCTTGATTAGGTGGGGGGGGGGGTGAGAGGGGTTTCGGATTGGTCCCTTGAGGGACCTTGTGTCGCAGGGATCTCCAAAGTGAGACAGGGACTGTTGAGTGGGTGGGCTGGGCGGCGAGGACCTCGATTCACCGATAATCCGACATCGCTTTCTCTTCTAGTAATTAAGAACTCGTGCAGAAGGGAAAATCATGATTCCAAGGCCAGAAAGCGATAGTTCATACTCGAGTACAGGCATGCATGCATGCAGCGAAAGTCATACAATAGAAATTAATAGAGGGGTAGTAAGTTACTAGAAAACAACCATCTAAGACGAAGTGATTGGTATTCGATGATAAGTTGGGATATCACATATCAAGCACCAGCACTAAGGTGAGCGCTACCAGAAGCTATGCCCTAGTCCCCCTGAAATGATAATTCATGATTCCAGTCGCACCTACAAGTACTGGCACCCCTCAACCTTCCAAAAATAGAAGGTTTCAAGGCTATAAATCTCCAGCAATCAGTGTACACTAAGAGGAAAAACTCCTAGGATAAAGGCAAGCTTTGTACAATCACGCTTACCCGAGTATCCAGTCTCTGGTGTTAGACTATGTAGGAATATCCAATAGCCCAAGGCCAATGCCTACCAAGAACAGTGCTAACTTGCAAGTATCATAAAAAAAAGTATGATAAAGCACCCAAAACCCCTGCATGCCCTAAGAAGGCACCCCCTCCGGAATCCCCGCTCCCATCACCATAAACCCCCTTACCTCCGGAGCAAAACCGAAGCCCAAGCCGACGAAGTTATCCTACTCAATATCACCCACACCTAGCAACCCATGAAAACTTCATATTCTACCTTCTCCAGAACCACCCCGTACTCAAAGGTCCATTTACGTAAGGACAGAAGCATGCACAAACATAATCCAATAACAGAAACATGTGAGAACAAGGGATTGTGGGTTGGGGGGGGAGGTCAACACTAGCCCCAGGGTATCCCAACTCATACACCAGATAGGAAGTTAAAAGCGGTATGATAGGGTATAGAGCTATAACTTAAACCCTTACATCAAGTTTTAGATCTTCGATACTGCTCCCGCGGCCAAGTTGAAGTTAGACACTTTCTATGAATTGCCACCTTAGGTGTCCAACTTCAACTCAGCCGCGGGAGCAGGATACTTTAAGTTGGCGGAAGTTCTCTGATACGGTATATCATAGGACATGCTGTACGCCGGCAAGAAAGTGGGCGTTTCCACTGCCGAAGGAGGTGGTCGCCTTCTTACTAGATTGTTTATGAGGAATGTGATATTGATCTGAATTATTAGCCCGAGAACTATGATACCAGTCTCAATTACGACAATGCTAGAGCACGCCCGTACCCGAGACCCTCACAGTAACCCCCACCCATCGAATACTGACAGGATGCTACCCCACCTCACAAGCCTCAAACTTGAAGAAAGCGTTTCCAAATTTGGTCGTGGAGTGACATGCTATGAACCAATTTATTCCATGCCCATCAGTCAACTAGGTAATCAATCTCGCTCATCTCCCTTATTCCCTCATCCCACCCTCTCACCTCTTCTCATCCCTTCCCCCACCTCCCCAGCATCACCTCACGCAAATGCAACACTCAAATAAAAGCCAACTAATACAAAAGAAGAAAGGTATCCCACCGCCATGAATTCGGAAGCGAAAAGAAGAAAATATAAATAGAAAGAGAACGAATGGCAACATTTACCTCCGGTACTAAAAAATATAATAATTCAGACAACCCCTATCTGCACCCACGCCAGCCTTACTTAACCTCCTACCATAGATGAAATATATGAAGGAAGTATGAAGGGAAAAAACGAAGAAAAGCCGGGATAAAAAATAATAGTCCACTCCCCCGACAGTGCTCCCCAGCCTGATACACCTAGCAAAAAAAATGGAAGTACGAGTTTAAAAGAAATACGATTTATTCCGAAGCGGTGAGAAGGGAGAGGAAAGCTAGACGTCTTGATACAACAGCAGTGGTTCGCCAACATGCTCGATTTCTGGTATAGTGCATTTGAGATCGAAAGCTTTAGACAGAACGATTTTGAAGATCTAGGATAGGTGTTAGCCAGGGCTTGGATAGGGCAAAAATAGTGTGTACAACCTTCTGAACATTGATGCTGTGACTCGTACTGGAGAAAATCAACGAAGCCTTCATTGCGCGAGCAAATTTCCTTGCCTATAATATGTCAACATAAAACTAGACCCACGAGCCTAGTATCTCATACCTGCTTGGAGATCTCCTCCTGATCTTCTCGCGGAAAGTTGACAAAGTGGTCGTACTTGGTGCCCACCAAGAAGGGAATTGCGGTCTATATCCAGAAACCTTTGTCAGCCCCAATTCATACCCAAATACGAAGACACAAGTACCTTGTTAAATCCCCTAGCCTGACGATACCATTCCTTGATACTATTTAAAGTGCTCTTCCGTGTAAGGTCGAACATAAATAATATCGCAACAGCGTCGTTGCATACCAACGGCAGCATATTGACAAACTCTCGCTGACCACCCAAATCCCAGATCGAAAACGTGATCTCCGTGTTACGGATAGATATAGTTTTCTCCATGAAATTCACCCCTATAGCTAGCAATTAACACATGATCACCACCACCACCACCGTGAGCACGGTACCTGAGAGAGGGGGGGAGTCATACCAAGAGTCTGGATGTAATCCTCGTCAAAGCTCCCTTCCACATACTTCACCATGAGTGAAGTCTTCCCAATCTGAGCATCTC
>Ga0307507_10008832_pt1 | contig 13734 bp, 9 predicted proteins | sample 7_EM_MG_FD_207223 | JGI IMG/M metagenome (GOLD analysis project Ga0307507, IMG submission 207223) | Populus trichocarpa ectomycorrhiza microbial communities from riparian zone in the Pacific Northwest, United States - 7_EM | ecosystem: Host-associated > Plants > Roots > Unclassified | place...
TTATCAAAATCCCAATAATAAAGCCTTAATTTTTAGGGTTTAAGTAGATGACATGTCACTCGCTTTTAATGATGAGATTGAGTGACACATCTTTTATCCCTGTTTTATTGTCTTTCTTAGCCGAGAAGGTTGATCGAGTTACCATGTTCAGGCAAATAAAAATGACATCTTCGAATACCTCAGGGACTCTAACCACTACCATTCAACAAAGAAGTTTCCCCTCTATAAGGTTGTGCCACCCTTGTTGAGTGTTTATATCCCACTTACCACGTGGAAGCCCTCAACTTCTTGTCCCAAGGCAGCCTTGTCTGATTCAATCAATTTTAGAAGTGTTACACTAAACATTAGATCGATAGTGGGAAAAAATATAGGGAACCAAATCAATCATGTTTTGATCCTAGTTAAGGAATAACACCCCCTCTACATGATCCATGGCTTGGTTGGCCTCAATAACCTCTTATTTGCCAAGATTAATTCATAGAAAGTGCAACCCTAGTCAACCATTTTCGGTTAATCTCCAGTTATGAAGTTCCCAACTTTTTCTAGAAGCTCCAAGAGTTTGTTAGACATCTAGAGAGAAGGAAAACAAAAGAATTAGAGATAAGAATCGACTCCTAACAAAAAAAAAGCAAAAAATAGGAAATAATCCTCTATAATCTAGTTTTTAAAAACCACTTTTAAACTCACAAATGGTTTTACAACTACCTGCCTTTTAAGGCTATAAAAGAAAAATAAATCATAGAGAGGAAAAGGGAATCATAGAAAAAAGAAAGAGAAAAACTTAGAAGATTAGATCACCAAAAGTCTCTTGACAGAAAGGTTATGAATGATTGATAAGAAATTGAAAGAAATAGGTAGAAGGCAAAGCTCTTGAGTCCAACAATGAAAGCAGAAGTGCCAAAGGATCAGAAGCTTAAAGAAAGAGAAAGAAATTCTAATCAAAGGCGGCAACATTATTAAGGTATTCCTCAAACTTTAATGAGGGGGTGGAGCTCAATGAGCACACCCAAGGTTGTTAAAATCGCAATTTGACTCGTAAAATCGTACGATTTTTCGAGTCAATATATGTTTAATGTGCAAAATCACCTTAAAAACTCGAAAATTGATAAAATTGGGTTAAAATCGAGTGAAATCGGTAAAATCGGATAAGATAGCAAAATATCGCGATTTTAGTACCGATTTTATGATTTTAACAAAAACATATATTGCATTGCAATAGTGCAATATATGTTTCCTCCAGACCAATATCGACATGCCATTTGTCCACACTCCACAGTCCACATCACCCACCCATGTTTTACCCTAAATTCCTAATCTCTGAAGAGAAAACTTTGAGATCGACGACTCCTTCCTCTTCATCAACAGCAGCAACGATCTCGTTTTTTCCCCAGCATCAACAATTTTCTCTTTAGATTGCAGAGTTCATTCTTCTGTCTTTGACTCTTCATCATTTCTTAGCGTTGGCTATTGGCTGTGCATCTGTCATATGTTGTCGTATCTCTCCCAAGCAGAAGGCACTGGTATGAAACTTTTTCCCCTTAATTAGTGGACTTTCTTCCAGAATGTATTTTCTTGTCTTGAATCATCAAATTGATAGTGCCCTTATAGAGAGATATGCATTCTTTTGTTGGGTTTTAATTTGTTCAATTTGTTGATACAGGTAACAAGATTAGTTAAGGAAGGAACTAAAAAAACCACATTAGCTATAGGTGATGGTGCAAATGATGTTGGGATGATTCAAGAAGCTGACATTGGAGTTGACATCAGTGGGGTGGAAGGTATGCACTGGTAACATGTCTAACTAATTCTTGTGGCATGCAGCCTCTTAAAAATGATATTGCCTTTTTCTCCCAGGAGAAATCTTTGTACCTTCTATGCTCACCTGCTGTTATTTCCAGCTGTTTCTAGGCAGTATCTGTCACTTAAAATTTCATGTCCTGCTGATATTTAAATTGAGTTGGACACGTAACATCATGCTTGTCTGACATATTTGGTCTCAAATTGGAACTAAGATCAAAATATTATGCTGAGCCTTTGCTTTCTTTATCCATTCTAATTTCACCATTTTCTCATAATTTCTTGTGGTTGTTGAGTGAAGAAACAGAGCATCAAGTTTTGCTTAAATGCAAGCTTCTAATTTTCCAGTGAAGCTTATGTATTTTCAAATGGATTTACAGGCTGTGATGGTGAGTGATTTTTCTATTTCCAAGTTTTGGTTTCTTGAAAGACTTTATAATGTTTTGCTTAATTGAATGATTAGTATGATAATTTTGAAGTGATTTGCAGATTTGGTAATGAATTTTGAAGTGATTTGCAGATTTGATAATGATATTGATGAATGTTTGAGGAATAATGAGGAAGAAGAATGCAATGAAGTTAGTTTTAGTTTATATGACACACCATCAGATTGTTTGTTTTAAGTTTGTTATTTGTTAGTTAATTAAAAGTTACTTAAATTATGTGTGAATTTTTATTTAAATCATGTATTTTAAGATGCTTGAATTATGTATGAATTTTTATTTGAAACGTGTATTTTAAGGTGTTTGAACTATGTATGAAAAAAATTTCCTAACGATTATACGATCTGAGTTTATTTTATATTTTCCGTGCCGTATAAAAAATGCGTTTTTGACAACCTTGAGCACACCCCTCCCCTTTCATTCTATATACTAATGTTTGTATTAGATGTTGATTATGTTTTCCCTTTTCAACTATTTGTTAGTTTCAATGCATTTTGTGACTTATTTAGTCCTTTTCAAATGATTATTTGTGACATGATTTAGTGTGTGTATGTTTTATTTGAAAACTTGTTTGAGTGATTAGATTTGTTCATTGAATTGTTAAATGTTAGTATAAAATAATGTTTTGTAGGCTTTGTGTTAGGTTAATCTTTTTTTTTTTGAAGTTATGATATTAGGGTTTAGGTATTGAAGTTGTTATGGTTCATATTGTTTTAAGTTAGCCTGTTAGGTTTGATGAAGTTGTAGGCATATTGTTTAAGTTTCAAGACAATGATTTTATTCAATAGAATAGTGTTTTTGCCTAAAAAAATGTTATTTTTTTTGCTATCTTTAACTGGTTTTGCTTATTGTTTTGTTTATAATTCTTTATTTCTTGCTGTTTTGATGATACAAGCAAGTTGTTTTGAGTATGCTTAATTTTTACTTGCTAAGTTTAGGTTGTTTTTGGGCTTTTTATGCCTCTTTTCTGGGTTTCGCCCCTTCTAGGCATTTCTAGGTTTGACAATCTTTCTAGGTTAATGTTCTTGCCATGAACTTTGTTTTAGGTTGTTGATTTCAGTATCATTTTGATTGATTGATGGTTCTTACATATGCATGCATGTTTGTTAATCTTTAATCTAAGGTTTTTATGGCTTAAAAACATCAATTTAATGTCTTTTAATTTTCATTTTCTTTGTTTTTGTTTTTAATAAAATCAAATAATTATGGCTTTTGTTTGATTATCGCGATGACCTAGCCCCAAAATCTTGTTTGAATGTTGATCTCATATATGTATATACCTTCAATTGGATGTAATCTACTATGTTTTTTAAATCACATTTTTAGGTTCTATCTTCGTGTTCTTTGATAGATTCAAACCAAAAATCTTGTTTGATCTTCTAATTTTTGTTTCTGTTGTTGGACTTTATTTGTGGGTTTGAGCTTTTAGGCAAGAAAGCCCATCCCACGTGGATGGGTTGAATCCATTCTCCGTAAGGACATGCTTGGTATGTTCATTTTTATTAAAGGAAAAAATAATTTTTTTTTTGTTCTTAAGACGTGTTTGCCAAATACCAAATAATTTTCAAAGATTTAGAAAAAAATTCAAGGACCATTTTAAATTTGTTTGTGGGTCCCTCACATATTTTCCAACAATTTTATTTAATATTTGGGCTATATACTTATACTGTAAGATATTAATCTAATATTAAATATGCTTGTTTTTTTCTTTAAAATTTCAGAAAAAAATACAAAAAATCCTTTATGAAAAAATACATTTTTATTTATATACATATGACAAAATTCTAAAATTTTCATGCATATTTCATAAAAAATAAAAAAAATTGTATTTTTATCATACTTGAAAAATACAAAAAAAAATATATTAATGGATATCACAACAAGTTTGTAATTATGCATTAGGATTTTGCCAAAATTTCAACACACCATAAAAACCAATTTGTTTAATTAATATTTGAGGTATGAATTTTACAAAGCAATGCATATTCCTGGCATTAAATTAAATGAATTAATAAGAATACATCTTTAATTGTTTGGGCATTAGAATTGTTAGGTTTTAGCTTGATAAGATAAAGATCTCCTTATTGAGGAAGACTTTTCTTAAATCTTAGATAGACCAACAAATAGAAACATGAGATAGAAAAATAAATAATGTAGTTATCTTAGATAAAGTGTACTGGGGATGATACATCCTCCCTATACACAATCAATTTCCTTATTCAGACTCTAAGACTAGTTAGGGTTCCTGGTGACCAAAATACTAGATTGCAACTCCATCCATTTTTTACTGATAAAGAACAAGAATTGGGTGTGTAGATAACTTATCCATTTTAGGTCTAAGAAAGCAACCAATACATATCAAAGATAGTAATGGCCTTGGCTAAAGGTTAGAAATATAGCCTTAGGATATTTTGTATTGAGTCAAATATACTAGGCCTTAAGGGAATGCTAGCCTAGGAATGAACAACACCCATTCATGATAAAAGATAATCTTTATAGTGATTTATGGTGGGTTCAGGTAAGGGTTGTTGTCTCTTTCTATGAATTTAACATTATTCAATCGATTATGGACCCTCAAATGATTTGTATTGAAGAGAGCTTGATGAGGATGTCATTCATAACTTCCTTTTTATGAGATATGTCACTTTAGTCATGGCAAGGAGGAGTGATCAATCTATGACAACTTTAATGTCAATGAAAATAGGTCCCAGGTGGTTATTGATTCCTCAACATCACAGGATAAATGTTGAAAAGGAGAAGAATACTATAGTTTGGAGAAGCATTCTAACCTATAGGGATTTACACTTTATGTTGTTGATATTTCTTTTGTAAAAGAATAACTACCGCTCATTTAAGCCTTACAACTCACATTTTATAGCTATGCCATTAAGGTTTATACAAAGTATTCTTTTCCCTATATTTTATATCACCAACTATGATGGTTTAAATAAAATAGTTTTGAGGGTCTGAAAGAAGTAGAACATGTAACAATAGCAGAAAACACCATTTTAGAAGTTATAGAGTAAGGGATTTCACCCTGGTAATGGGGCATTAATATGGGTTATTCCATTTATACAAGAAGGCTATTAACATCCACATCATTAAAGGATATAGAAGAGAAGTTCTTATTTGATGAAGAACCTGCTATATAAGACATTAAGAGAGCCAATAAAATGTCTAACCAAAAGACCAATTAAGAAACCAAGTTAAAGACCTTCTAGTAAATATACTTAAATCTTAGTTATTTATTGTATTCTTTTGGATAACTTATGTTCAAACATGTTTTTTTTAATAACCCCTAAGACCTTCTTTGATGTGGATCAACCCATGAACACCAATGACGTATTACACGTTCCAAATAGGCCCATCACAAGATCCAAAACGAAGGCATTGAAATAAACATTGAATGGACTGGTTGTGCAAGTTTCAGCCAAGGCTGAACATGGGGATCCTTTGGAGTATCAAGAGGAGGCTTTAGTGCATTTGATCCATATGCAAGAGGGACCCAATCCAACCTTATTTGGGCTATGAAGTTTCAATAACAAGATTACCAATTTTGTATAAGTTTTGGCCAACCTTGTTTTGTGATGTTTCCATGTGTTTTGTGGATTCTTAACTAGTTTTGGATTTTCTATTATCTGTGGGAACATTAATTATTTCCTTTAAATATTACTATTTTTTTTTATTTTATTTTCTTGTCAAGTGAGGAGAAAACACAACAAAAAAAAAAAAAACAAAGGAATCCAAACTGATTAAGAAAACACATATGGCGACAAAGTTTCCTTGTTGTGCAAGAAGAATAATTCAATTTATATGTTTCCTAGTATTGGAAGGATAGCAATAGGTGATAAAGAGGAGCATTCAAGGACAACATCATTTTCATTCTAAAAAAAAAGATAAATACAAGGCTAAGATCATAATGTTATTCTAACTTGGAAACCAAAGGGAATGCAACTTCTCTTTTAGTTCCTATAATTATTGGGTAGCATTATAGGCTATAAATAAGCCTTGTATCAGACCCACAATGTTTTATTTTCTTCTGCTCTTCTCACGGTAGAACAAGACTTAGATTTATAGGCTTTATTTTTATTTTATTAGCTACAACTCAAGGTTTGTTTGGGTTTAATTGATACTTTGTTTTTAGCTAGGATCCAAGGTTTGTTTGGATTAGGGTTTGGGCTTACTAATAAAGGTTTTAAGTCATTTTTTATAAGTGGGCCAATAACATCCACAAGAGTATATCCATTAAGGTTAATTTCTCAGAACTATTTAAACACATATAAAGCCTAAATTTCAACACTTTTGATGAATAATACTTCTAAACTTTTCATTTTAACATGTGAGATATTCTTGCATTCTTTGGTTTGTGAACAAACTAAAACTGACCTATCTAAGATTAACTGGCTTTATGGCATCATTCAACTTCATTCTAATAGTGGTAGTGCCTTGGGACAGGTTTTCATTGTGTTATACTCTTATAAGACCTCTTTCGGTTTTTCAAGATCAGATCTCAATCTTAATTGTGGGTTATGTGACCACATGATCATGTGGTTTGCATCATTTGGTATCAGAAAAAGGCTTTGAAAATAGGTCATATCCTTTAGAAATTTGCATTTTCCTAGTGTTCGTTAAGTTTCTTTTTCCAGTGTTTGCATCAATCTTTTTCTTTTTCTTATTTTTCTTTATATCTACAACATACTAGTTAAAAAAATTATTTTTCTATTACTGTCTCTAAACATATCATTATCATAAAGTAAAAAAAAAAAGAGAAAAAATGTTATTCAAAGTTTGTTGTAATTTTGCCGCAGAAACACAACTCATAGAGAACCTTAAGCAAACCACCTCAAAATTAATTGCAATTTCATATACTGCTTACCGGGTGTGAAATCACACTATATGTTAAATTTGGGATTATTTAGATATTGTTTTCTAAAGATTTCAATTCGAGGTTTAATTCTGCCGCAAACTGATCATATACAGGTTTTGATACCTAAGCATAAGACAACGACCTATAAACTCAGATATGTAGTTTGTTGGGTATCATGATACTAGACATTGAATTTCAGGTCATTCTGATATTGCTAGGTCTCTATTTTAATTCTGGTTCTTTCAAATTGCATAACAATCAGATTTGTGACAAGTTTTAAAACATGTTTGTTTACTGTTTATTTTGACCAAATCAATTTGTTTCTATTATATTTGGGTTATTTAGGAGTCAAATAAGTTTCTTTATTAATTTTCCTTTCTGTTTTATTTTGTGTCTTCATTCACAGTTCATACAAATTTGCATTGCTACTCGTGAAATTGTAATCATAATTTTGTTTTGCTTGTTTTCTGTATATTTATTAATTCTTGAGTCTATATTCATAATTCAATTGCATTGCAAACGCCTTTGACTTTAATTGGTTGGATTTTCAATTTTGAAAGGACAAAAAGAAAGCAAGTTGTGAGGTAAAAGTCATAGTGAGTTTATTAGAGTGAAAAACCTGGGTTTTATATGAAACATGAGAGGTATGAGGATATATTTTATGCTACTCACCAATTTTTTTCAAATTTCAAAGGATGTATGAAAATAATGAATCAACGACACTAAACGATGAATTCTCTTCAAATTGAACTCTTAACTAAGGTGATCAAGGAGCTATAGGATGAAATGGACTTAATGAAGCAACAAAATAGTGGGGTTGATCGCTAAAGAAGTAATGTTTGAAGGGTTGTACAAAATGATAGAACTGATTTTGATGAGTTTGTTAAAAATAACACAAATATGGGTGATGATGACTATAAGTTTGTATCTGTGGGCCAAGGAAACAGGTTTGGGCTTAATTAAACAAGAAGGAATGTAAGCTTTGGACATGGTGGAGTTTTCGATCAGAGAGAGAATTTCTAAGATGTTGGCATCTTGACAATTCAAGTGGAAATTTAGGTACCATTAAGTTGAAAATTCTTGCTTTCCAAGGAAAAAATGATCCGAAAGCGTATCTAGAATGAGAAAAAAAGGTTGATTGAATCTTTGACTATCATCACTACACAAAACATAAAAAGATAAAACACTTTGTCATTTAGTTTACATATTATGCACTAATATGGTGGGATCAACGTGTTTTGAGTAGGATGAGGAATAGTGAAAGGCTTATTGAGTCATAGGATGTCATGAATAATAGGAAAACAATTTTTTCCTAACTTTTATTATAGAGAGCTCTTTTAAAAATTAGAGAGTTTACATCAGGGTTCAAAAATTATGAAAGATTACCACATGGGATAATATGGTTAAAGATAGGGAAGCTATTATGGCTAGGTTTCTTAATGGGCTAAATAAAGAGATAGCTAATGCTGTTGAGTTACAACACTATATGGAGGTAGAAGACATGGTTCATATGGCTATGAAAGTGGAGAGACAACTTAGAAGGAAATGACATGTTCGACCAACATTCAATTTGGGTTTTTTATCATCCTAGAAACTGAATTTGAGTAGAGAAAGGGTTGCCCAACCAAAACCTTTTGTCCTTACCAAAGCTGCACCACCTAAAGCTAAAGTTGAAGGCTCAACAGGTTTCAAAAGTAAATCTAACAATCATCCTAAATGTACTCGTGATGTTAAATATTTTAGGTGTCAGGGGCTTGGACATTAAGCTTTAGAGTGTCCAAACAAAAGAATAATAGTGACGAGAGGAAATGGTGATGTGTAATCCGAAAGTAACAAATCAAATTGTTAAGACATGCCACCATTGGAGGATTGTACTAAGGATGAATTGGCATTACCTGTTGAGGAGTCCTTGGTTATAATACGCACACTTCAGGTTCAGGTCAAGGAAGATGACATTGATCGGTAAAGGAAAAACATATTCCATACGCGATGCTATATACAAAACAAAATGTGTAGTTTAATTATAGTTAGTTAAAGTTGTACTAATGTGGCTAACACTACCCCTTATTAGTAAACTAAATTTGTGTACTATTAAGCATACTAGACCTTATAGAATTGCAATGGCTGAATGATAGTGATGAAGTGAAAGTGACTAAACAGGTTGTGGTTCTGTTTTTTATTGGAAAGATTGTTGATGAAGTTATGTGTGATATAATACCAATGCAAGCGAGTCACATCTTAATGGGGAGACCATGATAATATAATAAGAAGGCAATTCATGATGGGGTTAAAAATTGGCATACCATTGTAAAAAATGATAAAACCATCACTCTTGTACTTATTACACTTAAACAGGTGTATGATGATCAAATAAAGCTAAAAGGTGAGTAAGAGGTTATGGGGAAAGAAAATCAAGGTGAGGAACAAGGACAGAGAATACCATCAGAGTCAGCCAGAACCCGAAACACTACTACAACTTATTCAACCACCTATCTAAACATAAAAAAATATTCAACCAACTCTTCAAACAAATCAGACCATTCAGCCACTACTTAAAAACACCTAAATCTAGTTGAGGATGAAGGTAAGACTAGAAGAGTGAAGAAATTCAACAAGTGATCAGAATTATATGGAAAAATTAAAGAAACAACCTAATTTTTATGCTAGAGAGGGTGAGGTCAGGTCTGTATTTTTCACTAACAAGCCAATGATTTTACTTGTGAACATGAAGGCTTACTTTAATACTAAGAATCTTGATCATGTTATGCCTTGTGTTCCTGTTTTTTCATTGTAGGAGTTTGAAGATGTGTTTCTTGAAGATATCCCTAGTGGGTTACCACCCTTGAGAGAAATAGAACATCAGATTGATCTTGCACCCGGGGCTACGATTCCTAATCGACCAACCTATAGAAGCAATCCTAAGGAGATGAAAGAGCTTCAAAGGCAAGTTAATGAGCTAATGCAGAAGGGGTATATTTGTCAGAGTATGAGCATGTGATCTGTGCTAGTGTTACTTGTGCCTAAGAAGGATGAAACATAGAGGATATGTGTTGATTGTCAAGCCATCAACAATATCACAGTAAAGTATAGACATCCTATTCCTAGGTTTGATGACATGCTAGGCGAGTTACATGGATTATACATTTTCTCTAAAATTGATTTGAAAAGTAGGTACCATTAGATTAGGATGAAAGAAGGTGATGAGTGAAAAATTGCATTTAAGACTAAGTATGGTTTGTATAAATGGTTAGTCATGTCGTTTGAACTTACAAATGCACCTAGTACATTTATGCATTTAATGAATAATGTATTACATGCGTTTATAGGTAAGTTTGTGGTTGTGTATTTGATGACATTCTAAACTATAGCAAGAACTTAAATAAGCATTCTGATCATTTGTGTAATGTACTTAGTGTGTTGCATGGTGAGAGATTGTATACTAATCTTAAGAAGTGTACTTTTTGCATAGAGAAAATTGTGTTTCTTGGCTATGTTGTAACTACACAGGGCATTGAGATAAATAAGGCCTACACCAAAATCAGTAAGTGAGGTAAAGAGTTTTCATAGGTTAGCTAGTTTTTACAGGAGTTTTATGAAATATTTCAGTACATTAGGTTTAAATTAAGGGAAGAACAAGAATCAACTTTTGCTTTTTTGAAAGAAAAATTATGTTTTGCATCTGTTTCAGCTTTACTTGACTTTACAAAAGCATTTGAAATTGAATATGATGCATATGGAATAGGAATAGGAGTTGTGTTAACGTAGGATCGAAGACTCATTGCTTATTTTAGTGAGAAGTTAAGTGAAGCGACTTTGAACTATTCCACTTATGACAAAGAACTATATGCTTTGGTAAGAACACTTAAGACCTGACAACATTACTTATAGCCAAAAGAGTTTGTAATCTATTCAGATCATGAGTTCTTGAAACATCTGAAAAGACAAGGTGAGTTGAATAGGAGACATACAAAATCGGTTAAATTCATTGAGATTTTTCCTTAGGTAATCAAGTATAAGCAAGGCAAAGAGAACATAGTGGCTAGTGCACTTTCATGCAAGTATGTTCTTTTAAACATTATGAGTACTATATTGCTAGGCTTTGAATATGTGAAGGCATTGTATGCTCTAATGATTCTGACTTTTCCAAAATATATAATGCATATGAATATTCAACTTTTGGTAAGTTTTATTTGATGGATGGTTACTTGTTCAAAGAGAATCGATTGTGTGTTCCTCTTAGTTCTTTGAGTGAATTGCTTGTTCATGAATGATATGTGAGTGGTTTAATGGGTCATTTTGGGGTTGCAAAAACTTTGGATGTATTTCATTGACATTTCTGTGAATAGTGAATTGCATGTAGAAAGGCAAAATCTAAAGTACAACCACAAGATCAATATAGACCATTGCCTATACCTACTGAACCTTAGATAGATATCTTTATGGACTTTGTTTTTGCTTTGCCTAGGCCACAAAAAGGTAGAAACTCCATTTTAATTATGGTTGATAGGTTTTTTAAGATGATGCATTTCATTGCATGCCATAAAATTGATCATGCATCTTATATCATAGACTTGTTTACTAGGGAGATTGTATGTTTGCATGGCATTTCTAGGAGTATAGTTTCAAATCATGATGTTAAATTCCTTAGCTACCTTTTGAAGACTTTATGGGAAAATTAGGAACTAAACTCTTATTTTTGGCAACTTGTCATCCTTAAACATATGAACAAATTGAGGTAGTAGATAGAACTTTATCACAACTTTTGCGTGTTGTTATGCAAAAGAATCTAAAAAGTTTGGAAGAATGTTTTTCTTTTATTGAGTTTGCTTATAATAAAACTGTGCATTCGACCATTAACTTTTCTTATTTTGAAATTGTTCATGGGTTTAATCTGCTAACTCCTATGGATTTAATTCCTTTAAGAAGAAATGGTAAGTTTAGATGGTGAAAAGAAGACAAAGATGGTGAGACAACTCTATGAGGGAGTTTGACTACAAATAGAGAAAAGGAAATGTTGTACGCTTCTAAAGAAAATAAGGGGCGTAAATAGGTTGTTTTCCAAGCCGCTGATGGAGTTTTGGTGCACATTCATAAGGAATAGTTTCCTAACTATAGGAAATCAAATTTACAACCATATGATGATGGTTTATTCCAAGTTTTAGAAAGGATCATTGACAATACCTACAAAGTTGATCTTTAAGGTGAGTATAGTGTCAGTGATACCTTCAATGTTGCTGATTTTATTATACGAATCAAGTCAGGTCTGAATGTCTGCTAACCAACTTCTTGAGATCAAACATATCTCTCAAACCATACATCATAACATCAAACATATCTTTCAAACCATACATCATAACAAGTTGAAATTTTATAGTTAGATACTAGACACGTGAAAATATATTTTGGTAATGTTTCAGGTTAAATAGAGTTTTGGAACATATTATTTTATAGGGTCAAAGTCACTAGACAAATCTTGTGAAATCTATTAGACTAGACATTTGTGTACTATTTGGAAAATATTCAGAGTTATAGGTGGAATTTGTCTTTGATTCAAGTTGGGCTACAAACTACATGTCTCAAGCTTTCCAACTATATGTGGTATGCTCAGTAATTCATCCAGATGAGAGAGAACGATGTGTTTGAAGTCAGGATTGAAAATCTGTCAAGAATGTGCGAAAATTAGAGATTCAGGCTACATGGAGGAATTTTGGTATGAAGACTTTATTTTTATTATCCTATTTTATTTATTTATTTATTTATTAATAATTATTTTTTAATTTAGATTTGTTCTAGTCCATTAGACACTATTTAGGAGTTTATTTTGTTATTGAACTTATGCTAATTAATTACTAGTTTAGGTCTATTAGCTTGCAACCCAAAAACGGTTTGTTAGGGTTAGTTAGTGGAGACTACATTATATTTTTTTTAGCTGCAAATTTCATCAACAAGTTGGAGAATAAATGAGTTATCAAAGATTAACTAGCTTTATAAAAAAAACAACCTTTCTTCGCACGGACAAAGATCATACACTGACTTATCAAAGATTAACTAGCTTCATAGTATCATTCACATACTTAGGGTTCTTAAATACAAGATTATCTCTGGATCCAAGACTTTCCGGGTTGTTATCTACTTCATTATGGGTTACTTGACTACGTGATCAAGAGATTTATATCAGTTGGTATCAGAGCTAGGCTTCAAAAATTAGGTTATATTCTTTATTTTCTTCTTGTTAGTTTTGGCATCCTTAGGATTAGTTATCTTTGATTCATTTTTTGATTATTTCATGTCTAGAGCTTAGTAGTTTGCATCTAGAGTTCCTTAAAAAAAGTTTTTATTTTAGTTTGTTGTTATCTTAGAATATATCTGTAACATCCCCCATTTCTGGGATAAAACCACAATCTCATGTCAATAGAAAAACAGAGTAGTTAAATTTTTTTATTTTTTTTTATATACATATTCATGGTCTTCGTATTAACATCTACCAGAATTTCGACAGAGTCCCCCCCTATACCGGAAGGTCCCAAGTTACCGACATGTAACCTGTTTACACTTCTAACAGTTCGCATCTCATAACTTAATTCCCGACCCAAACATCCTGGGTTTCAATTCCACAATTATACTCAC
>Ga0307507_10008833_pt1 | contig 13733 bp, 7 predicted proteins | sample 7_EM_MG_FD_207223 | JGI IMG/M metagenome (GOLD analysis project Ga0307507, IMG submission 207223) | Populus trichocarpa ectomycorrhiza microbial communities from riparian zone in the Pacific Northwest, United States - 7_EM | ecosystem: Host-associated > Plants > Roots > Unclassified | place...
TTCTTGCAAACCAAAACGCTTCTCTTCCTGTATTTGTTTTTCAACTTGTTTTTTTTTTAAGATAATTTTAGGGGAACCAAAATTGGATTATGACATTATGCATTAGCTTGAAAGGCTAATCCATATCCAATATACATTCTCATAAGCATACATAAGCATTCATATAGAAACATGATTTTAGTTTTAATTGTCATTATCAAAGGATTGAAACATAGATCCTTCTTTAAAGCAAACCTATAATACCAGATCCAAAAGGAAACTAAAGGAAAACAAGGAACAAGTACATTAGGATGCTAAACATTTGAAAGAGATAAAAAGTCTTAAAAAAAGATGTAGCAAGGCTCACCAACCTACTTGAGTAGATGTTAAGGGCAAAACTTGTAGAAGCCCTAGCTATTCAACTGACAGTAGTAATTCATCCAACAACTATGGCTCTTTTCCATCAACAGAATTTAGGCCCAAGTGGAACATCTTTGGAGTCCCATAAGACTACCATCTACGGTAGAATTAACTAAAGAAGAAACTTCAAAAGAGAAAATCATAGAAGAAGCTTATGACAAGTGCACAGCTTTAGAAGAAAGAATGAGGGTGATTGAGGGGTCTAATCTCGACGACTTGGTAAAAGCAATCGAAATATGCTCAGTCCTTAATGTCATAGTGCTAAAAGAATTTTAAGTTCCTGAGTTTGTCAAGTACACGAAACTTAATACTCATTGACTTATTAAAGGTCTACTGTAATAAAATGAAACAAGTTGTCCACGATGATAAACTGCTCATCCATTTTTTCCAAGACAACTATAATGATATCACCTTGAGTTTTTGGTATATATGGCTCAATAATACCAAGATTAAAGGGTGGAAGGATTTCGTAGGCACATTTATATAGCAATACAAGTTTAAAATGGGCATTACTATAGAAAGATCTAGTCTACTAGATCTAGAGAAACGAAACCAGGAATCAGTCCAAGAGTATGTCTACGGTGGAGAGAAAATGTTGCTCAAGTTGACCCACCTTTACTTGAAAAGGAAATGGTTAATCTTTTTTTCTAATACTTTCAATGAACCTTATTTTGTTCATTTATTAGGTGCCCCAGCCAAGCATTTCATTGACATAGTGATAGTGGTTGAAAGAATCGAGCAAGCCATAAGAACAAACAAAATTATTGATAAAAAAAAAAGAGGTGGACTAGGAAGAAAAAAAGATAACGAGGTCCACTGGTTAGGATCTAACCAACATCAGCCAAGGAAATGGTGGAATAATAAGTGGAAGTCAAAGAGACAAAAAGACAGTCTTTATGTCTAGTTCCTAACATTTATATTTTCTCAGTTCCATCAAAACCAGTTAACTCTTGGTCAAAGTAGTAAACAATTGTATGGATATCCACAATAGAACAAGAAGACCTTACCACCTCTTCCCTTACCTTTGAAAAAGATGTTAGAGAAATTGGTTAGTGTTTGACAAATCATTTTGGTTCTCCAGAAACTATTTTGACCATTATATCCAAAATAGTATGAACCTGACCAAACATACGAGTATCATGATGGAGTGACAGGGCACAATATTGATAATTATCATTTTTTTCAATGAAAAGTTTCTTTAGTTTATTAAGGCTAGGTGGATTACATAATTCTGAGAGCCAGAACACCTTAAAAGGCAATGTGAAGGGTTAAATGAGCCGATTATGACAACTTCACATATTGAAAAGAGAAGAGAAGTCAGATGTTGAAGTCAACATACTTTATCATTTAGACTTTGTAAACAAGGTCTTCAAGACCATGTTTTATTTTTAGATATTTTATATATAATTCAAAACTTAACTGTACCTTTTAATGGATTGCGCCTTTTCATAGTTTAATTTTTGCCTTGAAATCAATAAATGTTTGGTTGTCCATGATTGGATAAATATAATGGTAAAAATGGTTGAACCCCAAGGTGTTCCATACAATATGCTAGGAGGTAATCCTCATGTTTTTTAAACTCATAAAATTAACCCTCATAATTGATTTGATGGCTATATTCAACACATTAAGACCAAACTAGTTTTGTAAAACAACATTGCCAAAATAATCCTAAAAAGCTAAATTTGCCTTTTGATTTTGGAAATAATTTTATGTTTGTTCAAAATAGTGTTTCAGCATCTTGTTTAAAAGATCACAAAACCAAAAACATGAAAAATGAGAAAAATATGAAAATACTTATATCACATGTCTCTTGGGCCATATTTTAGTTGTATGTATAATAACATCTATTGGATTTTCTAGTCATGGTTTGGCCAAATCATGGTCTTCTACAAAAGTCCAAACCATTACATTGAACGATACTATTGATACATGCATAACATTTAAAGTATTGTACAAAACTTTGCATAAGAAAGAATCCTCAATGAAGTCCAAAAAAACTCCAACAAATTTTGAGTTGTCAAAGATACTATTGATTTGACATGATATCCAAAACTTCAGCAAAAAAAAAAAAACCTAGCAAGGTTCTGAGCCTGACAAGGCTCTAGTTGATTAAAGACCTAGCAAGATTTTAATAAAAATTTAATAAAAAAAAAAGTCCAGTAAAACTCCACCAAATGAGAAACTAGCCAGACTCTAGTTGATTAAAAACCCAACAAGGTTTTAATTAAAAAAAAGTTCAGCAAGGCTCCACCAAATGGGGACCTATCAAGGTTCTAATCCCGACAAGGCTCTGGTTGATTTAAAACCTAGCAAGCTTTTAATAAAAAGAGTCTAGTAAGACTCCACTAAACGAGGACTCAACAAGGCTACGGTTGATTAAAGTTTTCACAAAAAGAGAGTTCAGCAAAACTCCAGCAAACAAGGACCTAGCAAGGCTCCAGTTGATCAAAAACCCAGCAAGGTTTTAACAAAGAAAGAGTCTAACGAGACTCTGGTAAAAAGGACCCGCCAAGGTTCTACGCATAATAAGACTCTAGTTGATTGAAAACTCAACAAGCTTTTAACAATAAAAAAAGGTCCAGTAAGACTCCAGTAAATGAAGACCTAGCAAGGTTCTGAGCCCAGTAAGGCTTCATTTGATTAAATAGTTCAGCAAGATTCCAACAAATGAGGATCCAACAAGGTTTTGAGCCCAACAAGGCTCCACATGATTAAAAAACCCAGCAAGATTTTAACAAAGAGATAATTCAGCTAGACTCCAGCAAACAAAGACCTAACAAAGCTTCAATTGATTGAAAACCTAGCAAGGTTTTAACAAAGAGAATTCTAGCAAAACTTCATTTGATGACAAGAAGTCTAGCATAAACATCCCAAAAAAAATCAGAAAATGGTCCACCTCAAAAAAAGAATGTAAGGCATTTCCTTTGAAAAATCTAAGACAGCATCAATCATAATAAAACAAAATCAATCATTTCATTCATGAAAAATCATAGATATTTTTCACACAACAGGAAGGTTACCTGATCACAAACTATAAGCAGGTTACTCAAACACAAACCATGCATGAAAAAGCTTAGATATTTTTCACACAATGAGTAGGTCTCCCGAATAACAACATCAAATTTTAAAAACAAAGAGAAAAGTCTTGATGTCCAAAATAATTGAGTTTTGAAACATCTACAAAGGTAACCACCTCTTGATTTTTTAATATCAAAACTCCCTAATGGATTTCTCTCTCGACCGGAGAAGGTTTTCACACCGTTTTTTTCTCTTTACAAACTTATCTTCTAAAGTCTCTTACAAGACTTTATACCGAAAGTATTGTAAAGAGATGGTCAACTGTCATACCCTGATTTTGGGTTCCTCAAAATTCATTTATGTTAAAAAATATTTTTGTTCTGCAATCATAAATTCAAAATCCAAATATATTTTCAGGTCACAAATATATGATCTTTCGAGTTGCAGACATGTCAAAATGCTAGATGGAAAGTCATATTGGAATATTGTTCGCGAGATACGTTAAAGAAGAACTTAATTAATTGAAGCAAAATTAAGTTTGAAACTCAATTTGACTAATATTGGAAGAATTAACTAAATTCAAGGTCTTAATTAAACTTTTAATGGGTTTAATTAACTTAGTTAAGGACTTAATTGAAAGAAAATTAAGTTTGGAAGTCAATTTAGCTAAAATTGAAAGAATTCGTTAAGTTCAAAGGCTTAATTAAACTTTTAATGAGTTTAATTGACTTAATTAAGAACTTAATTGAAAGAAAATTAAGTTTGGAGGCCTAGTTTGGGTGAATTTGCAATGATTGGAATATTAGGGATCCAATTGAACTTTAAAGAGCCTAATTGGTGCAATCAAGGATATAATTGAAAGGAATTAGAAATTTAAAGGGCAATTGAGGATGAAATTAAAAATATCCAAGACTAGAGAACATAATGAAAAGACGTTAAAGTTAGAGGATCTGATTGAAACATTGCAAGGGTGAAATTGAAGAAATTCTTAAAATTAGCTTCAATTGAGGATTTAATTGAAAAGACTTGAAAGAGTAGGGACTAAATTGAAGAAGGTATTGTAGACAACAAGTCAATTCACTTTTAAAAGAGAAACCATAGACGACATGTTGTTCGGTAACTATTCATTTTCTTATTCATTTTAACCTTAAAATGTTGCTTGAGTTGTCATGTTTCAATCCGATTCTAACCCTCATCCTCTTACCACAAAATTTTTCCTAAAATATAGTGATGATTCTCCTTAATAAAATCCAACTATAACAATCATTGTTTTATCTTTAAAAATTCCAAAAAAATACCACAATGACTCATCCTAATTACGGATCATGAAAAACATATTAATTGTGCTCATCTTAACTCTTCTACACCCTCATCTCTAAATCAATAAATAATATCCATGATGTTACTATCCAACTCCAACCGTTTCTATCAACTTCTTGCCCCAAAAATTCAAAAAAAAAATCACTAACAAACTTGTACTGTAATTGCCAAAATTTCCATAAGCTTCGAGTAACTTTTTTAGCAAGCTGGGAACAGGACAAGCTTTGTTCCTAAGTTGTAATCAATGGTCAAACATTCCTTTTTTATCTACCAACTCATGGCTGCCACCGTACTTGAACTAGCCTCCCTCGTCTTCCAACCTCTGACATTCATAGTAACCCATCTCTACAATTGTTTATAGTCAAAACTGACCCCAAAACCACCTCCAAAACAAACCTCTCTCACCATCTTGACTGTCTAGTAGCTACTAGTGGAGAAACCCTGGTTCACAGCTGCAGCAACTATTAACTAATGTGTAGTGGTGTTTGAGAAGTGGATGCTACAATGTCTCCGTTCAAAGCTGATGCATAAAAAGCCCCCTCCAAACTAAACTTAAGGAACTGACCCAACAACAAACTAATAATAAACAGAGGAGATGATGGAAATGGAGATGTTACCCGAGGAAGGAAGTTTAAGAAGGGATACAAATCCCACCGAAAGACACAGTTTGGTTTCTGGGCATAACCTCCTTGCTGCCAGTTGCAACAACGTTTATAGTAAGCTATGAATTGTTGTAGGTAATTTCTACAATTGCTTGGTGATACATCGGGAGTGCACTGCATAAATACATGATTTTTTTTTAGTGGATGACAGGCCTGCTGTCTCAGCTGCTAACGCGAGGCTGGAAAAGCCCGTGGAAGCTCTTGCTCTCGTGTCTCTGATCAAACCACTCCGAATTTGATCAAACTGTCATCACTGGTAGGTGGATACTTCAAAATCTAATAGTGGTCCAACTTGTTTCTAGGTGTTGCACTGATGCGTGGATACTTGGGATTCTTCTCCTTCTTCAATGTCCTGGGATGGTGAAGTATAACCTTACCCAGATCTTCTTCTTCCTTTTCTCCCCCTAAAATGTTGGCCCTGATTTCACAGCCCTGGCAGCCTTCTTGGCTTCTGCCTTCGGATCAGGCTTTCTGGATGCATCAGCTCTGAACGGTTTTATATGTTTGGTTGGTGGATTGGTCATAGGTATAAGCCTTTCTCTTCCTTTACAATTAATGTGTTTGTGGGCTGGGATGTGGTCTTTATCCAAGTAGGCTCTGTTTTTGTGATGAGCTTGAACCCTTAGACTTTATTTGCATCCATGTTTTATTTTTTTATGTGTGAACACTTTCTTTGCATTTTTCATTTACGTTAGTTTATTATTTTATTTTCAAGCTTTTCTTTTATAAAAAAAAATAACAAAGTAGAAAATAATATTTCATAAAAATATCCATTTCAAATTGTGCATGTCACTAAGTTTCTCAAAAAAAAATCATATAAGCATTCTAAATCAAAAAATATAATACAAAACTAATATGAAAGAAAACAAAAACAAAAGAAATACATTGCATGATTTAGCATTCTTTAAAAATACCAGAAAATATTAAAAAAAAATAATTTTTATTTTGCATGCATCATGAATTTAATAGCAAGTTTATTAAAGTCATGAGAGCTTAGCCTAAATTTTAAAAACAAAAAAAAATTGTTCATTTTTAATATTAAAAAATATAAACTTTTACATAAGACATTCTTAATATTAAAAAAAAATACAAAAAAAAAATTGATAGAATAACCAAACTTGACCCATAAAATCATGGTCATTCTTATTGGGGTGGACTCATTTTAACCATCAATAAACATACTAATTGTTAGTAAAACACAACATAACCTTAGTAATAATTAGACAAATTAGCAATGCAAATTATCTTAAGCAAGGTGTACTGGGGTGGTATTATCCTCTCAATACACAATTAGTTCTCTCTTTAAAGATCAGTTAGGATTTCTAGTAATCAAAATACTAGGTGGTGACTCAAATCCTTTTTAAACCATAAAAAGACAAGAATTCATTGTTCTTTCCACACATCCCTATACTAATCTAGGAGGACGGTCACTACAACGTCATATACTTATAAAAAAAAAGTGATTATCTTGCAAATGATGATATTATAGATGGATACAAGTTTGTCATAAAATTCTCTAAAGCTGAATAGATATTGATAACCAATGAAAATAAGGTTGGAAAGAACAAAAGCCTAAGACCATAAGAAATTTGGTTTAAAAAATAATATAAGCTAAGTGGATGTTGAAAGCCATCATAAATTTTGCTGGAAAATTATAATGAGCTCGAAGTTAGCTAAAACTTGATTAAAAATAACTTATGGCCAAATATTAATATAGAAATGTGGTTGTTTGATAAATACTGAAAGTTGATAATGATGGCAGTGATTAACCCAAAAAATCAAAGTAATATTGATATCATCTGAAAATTTAATTAGTGGAAATTGAAAAAAAAAATGAAAAATTACGTGATTTAGATATGGTGGCCTACTCCACGAACACAAAGCCACAAAGAACTATATATTGTAGAAATGTTGGTTTGTTCTCATTGAAGAGATAACAAATAATCTATATTTATAATGGATGATACATTAAAAAAATCAAACATAATAAATCAATCAATCTCTTAAATTACTTTAAGAGATCTAGTGATTTATCTTAATAGTTTTTTAGATTAATTCCTTATAATTTTGAAAAGTTAATATACCTTTCAATAGGTTTTTCTCTTTTAAGTGATCTTATTTTGTTGAGCATTTAAAGATTGTTGGATGGTGATTGGCGGGTTATGATCAGGCACACGTTAAGGGAGGGTAATAGAAGCACATATTACCTTTGCTAATATGGCGCATGATGTTTCTCTTGGAGTCCATGTTCTTGCTCATATTGCAGTGGGTATTAAGCCCTTATTGTTTGCTGATTTTGTAGGGCTTGACACTCACCTTTATTATTGATGGGATTTCAAGCCAAATTTGGAAGAAAAATTTTTTATGGACTTGAGTCGGTTCCAATTTAAGCACACCTATAATGGATCTTTGCATCCTTGCTCACACTTAGTCAAGGCTTAGGGTTCAAATGAATCCTACAGTTCTAAAGTCCTAAAACCTATGTCCGTTTTATCTTTCTCCTTTTTCAATTCCGTCTTGCCAAAAATTGCACGTTGGGTTTGTCTTAGATTATGGATTCAAGTAAGAAAATAAATATTCATGTACTTAGTTCTTATGTAAAAGCCTAAAGTTATTATATTTTAGGGTTAAAGCTTGTTTCCAAACATCTTCATTCTCTACACTTTAGTAGCTGAAGAGAAAAGAGAAAATGTGAGTTTTAGGTTAATTTGAGATTTTAGGTAAGACAGTAATTTTAAGAGACACCTTGTGATCTCCTACTTTCTCATTATGAATTTTCCTAATCGTCTTGTCCATGAAGTAGGCCTAAGTTGTCGAACCACATAAATTTCTTGTGTACTCTTATGTGATTGATTGTGCTTGTTATTTTATATTTTTCCATTCGCTAATTGGTTTGAAATTCTAGGGTTGTTTCCACAATAAATTAGTATCATAATTTGTCTTGTTATCAGTTGGCTTTTGCAATGGCAATAAAAGTAACATTGACGATGAAGTTTGATGTAGAGAAATTTAATGGTATGAATGACTTCAATCTGTGGCGTATTAGGTTGCACAACTTATTAGTTCAACAAGGTTTATTTAAGGTATTGAAAGGTATAGATTGTTTGCCTAAGAGAATGGATGATAAGGATAAAAAAAAATATCATGGAACAAGCACTTAGTGCAATTCAGTTGTGTTTGTCTAATGAGGTTATGAGAAAGGTTATTGAGGAGACTACAATTATTGGATTGTGGATAAAGTTAGAAACTCTTTATATGAATAAATCCTTGATGAACTGATTGTATTTGAAACATCAACTGTATACTTTCAAGATGAAAGAAGGTATGCTCATTAAAGATCATTTTGGTAAATTCAATAGAGTAATTTTAGATTTGTGAAATATTGATGTTAAGGTTGAAGATTATCATCAAGCTTTGATTTTATTGTGTTCGTTAACTCCATCTTATGATCATTTTATTGATGCTTTGTTGTAAGGAAATAATAGTATTAGTTCAGAAGATGTCAAAACTTGTTTAAATAAGGAGTTGAAAAAACCAGTGTCATGGAGTCATAATGATGATCATGCAAAGGGCTTGATTGTGAGGGGTAACAATAGTAATAATTCAGGTAGTGAAGGCATATCTACATCAAAATCAAAGTCTAGAAAAATTAAATGCTTTAAATGTCATAAAATAAAGCATTTTAAGAAGAATTGTATTAAGTAAAAAGATAAAGGAAAGAATGAAAAAACATTTGATGTTGCAAATATTGCTAGTGAAGGAGGTTTTTTATGATGCTGAAAGTGTTCTAGTTATGTCTATTGGTAACTCAGGTGATGGGTGGGTTTTTGTTTCAGCTTGCACATTTCATAATTTTCCTAATAAAAGTTGTTTTGACACTTATAAAGTTGGTAATGCTATTATTTTATTAGGAGACAACATAAAGGACTTTTTGTTATTGGTGTAGGTATAATTAAAATTAGAATATATGATGATATTGTTAGGACACTAGACGTTCGATATGTTCTAGAGATGAAAAAAATTAATTTCTTTAAGTTTTATTGATTTTCAAATTTATGTTTTTTCTACTAGAGGTGGAGTTCTAGAGGTTTTGTAAAGGTGCTCTTGTCATGATAAAAAAAAAAAGTTGGGTAATGATTTTTACCATCTTCAAGGTTATTTAGCTAGTGTATCATTTGTGGTTGATTTAGATAATGTTTTTATTTGGTTATGACGACTAGGACATATAAGTGAGAGGAGAATGATAGAGTTAAGCAAATAAGATTTGTTATGTGGATATAAAATAGATAAATTCAAGTTATGTGAGCATTGTGTTTATGATAAACAGTGTAGAGTGAGATTAGTACGACTATTTATCATATCAAGGGTATTGTTAGTTATGTTCATTTTGACCTTTGGGGTTTTTCTCCTGTTATATCAAAAGGTGGAGCACAATATTTGTTTATATTTATTGATAAATACTCTATGAAGATTTGAGAGTATTTTCTAAATAGAAAGAGTGAAATGTTTGTTACGTTCAAGCAATAAAAAAACCTTAATTAAGAAGTAGATTGGTCAAGCTTTTAAGAATTGATAATGGTTTGGAATTTTACTCAGGTGAGTTTGATGAGTTTTGCAAGAATAAAGAAATTACTAGACATCACACTCTTAGAAACACACCACAACAAAATAATATTATAGAATATATGAATAGAACACTCTTGAAAATAGCATGTTGTATGCTTTCACAAGCTAGATTGTCAATGGGCTTTTAGGTTGAAGTAGTTGGCATAGCTTATTATATGGTGAATAAATCTCCATCAGTAATTTTAGAGTTGAAAACTCTATATGAGGTATGACCTAGTTCTCCTGTTAATTACTATATACTGTAAATATTTGGTTATCCTACTTATGCTTATGTTAAGGAAGATAAACTTGGGTTAAGAGCATGAAAATTCATATTCCTAGGCTATGCATTTGGGGTAAAGGGATATATGTTGTGGTGTATTGATCCCAAGTCATCTAAGTTTATTACTAGTAGGGATGTGACCTTTGATGGGTCTGCTATGTTTCACAAGGAAAATGAATCAGCTAGTATTGATATTGAGATAAACCAAGGTGAATGTAAACAGGTGGAGCTTAAGGTTAGAGCTTCAGAGACAATGCAAGAAAATGCTTCAATTAAGGAAGTGGTACAGGATATTGTTGTTAAAAATGCACCTAAAAAATTATCTTACAGTATTGCTACAGAAAGACAAAAAAGACAGATAAAAACACCGATTAAGTACGGTTATGCTAATTTAGTTGATTTTTCCTTGAATGTTATAAAGAATCTTGATGATCATAAGTTTTGTTCTTATAAAGAGGTAGTTTCTTGGAAAGAATCTTCTTAGTGGATATTTGCTATAAATGAGAAGATTGAATCTCTTTATGTTAACCAGAATATTATTAAGTGTAAATTGGTTTACAAAAGGAAAGATAGAATCCTAAGGGTTGAGGATGAAAGGTTTAAAACATGTTTAGTTGCTAAAGGTTTTACACAAAGAGTTAGTGTTGACTTTAACAAAGTGTTCTCTCTAATTATGAAGGATAGTTCCATCCAAGTATTGCTTATTATGATTGTCTTGTTTGACTTAAAGCTTGAATAGTTGGATGTCAAAATAATTTTTCTATATGATGAGTTAGAGAAGAGTATTTATATACATCAATTAAAGGGCTTTATTACTCAAGTTAAATAAGACGATGTATGCTTATTAAAAAAGTCATTGTATGGCTTGAAGCAATCACCAATGTAGTGGAATAAAAGCTTTGATAATTTCATGCTTGGACATGGTTACTTTAGGAGTGATTATGATAGTTGAGTGTATTTCAAGAAGCTCTTAAATGGTTCATTTGTGTACTTATTATTATATGTTGATGACATATTGATTTCCTTCAAGAATATGTCTGAGATCAATATTTGAAGAATCAGTTGAGTGGTGAGTTTGAAATGAAAGATCTAGGTACAACTAAGAATATTTTAGGTAAAAAGATACACAAAGATAAAAGCATTGACAAATTGTACTTATCACAAATCAAGTATTTTGAAAAGGTACTTAAGCATTTTAATATGCAAGATTGCAAGCCAGAGAGTACTCCACTGGCATCCCCTTTCAATTTATCTTTAGGTTTATAACTAGAAACCGATGAGGAGAAGGAGCACATATCAGGTGCAATTGGAAGCATTATGTATGTTATGATGGTCTGCACTCGCCTAGACATTTCACATGTTGTTAGCAAGTTTATGGGAAATCCTGGTAAAGTTCATTAACAAACTATGAAATGAATACTCTATTATCTTAGAGGTACTATAGATATTAGCTTGGTATATGATAGAGGTAGAAACACAAGAATAATTGTTTTGAGGCTGGGTTGTCGCAAATCATAAGTTATCCAAGTGTTCGGCCTCTAACGGTAATCTACTTAAACCACCAATGAGAAATCTCATAAACCCTTTTAGAAGAGAGAGATTGCTATGTTTTTTAGTGTTAGTTCTATTTTTTATGTTTTTCATGTGTTTTGTAATTTACATAGTTTTTCTCTTTGCTTAAGAGTACAGAAAATAATAGGCCTAATATTATATTTATAGGAACACCTAAATATCTTATAAATGATAAAATATCAATTTGCCCCCTGAATAATATCACATATATTATTTCAGTATAATTTTAGAAATTTATTCAATCAAGTCCTTACTTGTTTTTTCTAGGTCTAAAATTGTAATCCCTTGTATTAATTACACTCTAGTCTTGAATTTTTAAAACTAATTTATAATCAAGTCAAATTTGATTAATCATCCCATTTTAATTTCTGACTAATGATTTTTATGTGTATGACCTATCAGGTACCTTAATAAATTAGCCCAAATATAAGTTATAATTCTAAATAAAATAGGATTAAATAAATTAAACAAATTAACTTATTATCAATTTAACAATTAATTGATTTATATTTGAAGATCAATTATAATGTCTAGCAACCTGTCATGATCTTCTAAATAGTAGAAAAGTGATAAGTGGTTTGACTTAACCTTTCAATGATCAGTTTCTCAGTGTAATTATTATGATTTTATCAACAATATTTTGATTTAAACATTATAGCATGGATTGTGTTTACTATGTCAAATCATGTTTATTCTTAACATCATAGTCATTAATTCTTTGAATAAGATTTGAAACTCTCTTTTTTAAATTTCATTTCACCTTGCGCAAAGATTTACAATCAATACTATTTAAGAATAGATGAAATGTTTTTTTCTAATTCACCTAGGGTGATGAATTCTTTCTTGATTACTTAAATACATTTATATAGTTCATGTTATACTCAATATCTTCATGATTGTTACCCTTAATTAGGACAACGTGTAGCATGATCAAAACATAACACTTTTTATATAAGATAACTTAGTGATCTCAAGTTTAAGGATCACTTACACAACCGTCACATGAGCCTTTCCATAGAAACAAGTGATTTCTCCATATAGAATTCTCATGTGGATCAGTTCAGTGTGCATGTCATTTGATAAGCACCTACATATTAGTTCTAGGTACCCTTCACACCTCAACTTATAAGAACAATTGTTTCCTTTCATAAAAAAAAGAACATAATATGTATCAGTTTTAACAACTCTAATTAATATTCAGTCTTAATAAAGCATTAACAATGAGCATTTTAGGAATAATGTTTTGATATAATAGGAATCTCAAAATTATAACAACTTTATAATTTCCTTTGCAAAGTATTTTTGTTCCAATGACTTTATATTTACCCTAGATTTATTAATCAAATATTTCATGAATATTAAAGATAAATAAGTCTTTATTAAAAAATTAAATATATTTACATGAATAAAGTCAATATCATGTGTAACCAACTGGTTGTCTACTAGGCATATACACTAATACATGTTATACCACAGGCTAGCCTAAATTTTTTTCAGCGTAAAAAAATGATGCTAAAGTGACGCAAGCATTCCTAAAAAAAACAGGTCATTGACTCAATTATATTTAATAAGTTTGATTAATTCAAATCATATGAATAAAAAAAATCCAACATCAATAAATAAACTGGAAAAAAAATGAACGTAAGAAAGGCAAGAAAGCGTGACTCAAGCCCATCTGAATTAGCATGCCAAATATGTAACATGATCATGATACTAAGATAACCCTGTTAAAAGCAAACTAAATAAAACTATCAAAACTCAAATATCAAAAAACCAAATGTTGAAGGGCAGAACTGAAAAAAAAAATAAAAAAAACAATGAAAAAAAACATATGAGTCAACCCAGGTTAACCCATTAACCCCGTGATCATG
>Ga0307507_10008834_pt1 | contig 13732 bp, 14 predicted proteins | sample 7_EM_MG_FD_207223 | JGI IMG/M metagenome (GOLD analysis project Ga0307507, IMG submission 207223) | Populus trichocarpa ectomycorrhiza microbial communities from riparian zone in the Pacific Northwest, United States - 7_EM | ecosystem: Host-associated > Plants > Roots > Unclassified | place...
AAACAAAAGGATATACAAAATGAGGAAAGATTAAACACCAAGAACTTCCCCCATTCCATCCCCTACTGCAAGCACTGTGTTGTAACTTGCAAGCGGCCTGCCCGTTGCTGCTGCGCATAAAGCTTGTGTTCGAAATTCGAAACAATACCGGGGCCGGCAGGCCTTTACGGTTTGATGCTGGCACAGTACCGATAGAGGTATCATACCTCTCCCAGTGATTGTTTGTGAACCTACCAAATCTGGGGAGATATTGAAACCGTCATCCAGCGATAACCGTCTGAACACACCCTCTCCACACTCAATCTCATCTCCTTCAAGACGATTCTACTCCAAAGCACCTGTCACATCTACACTGCTACAAGCATTGCATGTCTCGATGGTGGCTCGGTACCTATCCATCGCCCCCTAAGGAATGAGCCGACAGATAAACCAGGTATCTCTCGCCTGTAATTGTAAGGGCATACCAAGCCTTTCCATCACTCACTACACCCCACCCCAGACATAAATTTATGCGTTCCAATATCTAGGTATGTATCATAATATTATAAAAGATTCTTTGACTTTCTCCAGACTGCCAACCTAACCCTTCCCCCTTCTGTCTCCACACGCACGCGCCGCCACGTGACGTGTGTGCCATGCTAGAAACTTTGAGTCTTCCAGGCTACTGAAGCCATATTCGTCTCATGAACAGTTTGATATTCATTCGTTCATGAAGAAAAGAAAGGAAAAGAGAAAAAGAGAAATGGAAGAAAAGAAAAAGAAAAGAAAAAGGCGAGCTCCACTGAGGTTACAGCTTCCAACTCTTCGCGCATCTGTCACAAACACTCCATCTCTTGCCAGCCAACGGGATTGTTGGGTGAGGGGTGTTTAAAGGTGCGTTAAAGCGGGAAGTTTGCGGCTGTCATGCAGGTTCCCGAGGTTTGAAAAATCATCCCTTAAGTTACCTAAATACTGTTTGGCGCGTGTTGTAGTAGGCTTTTTTTCTTTTCTTTTTTTCTTTACTAACGCGGCTGCTGGTTACGAACTTTTGTGGGAAAAGGTCAAAAAAAGCTAAGGGCATACTGGTATTGGAGGAAGCATTCATAGGCTTTGTTTTGAATCTCATGGGTGCTATACTGTGCACTATTAGTGCACATAACTAGGAACACGGTGCGAGTTGGTGGGGTTGTCTCGGTGGACCGGTGCGGTGCTGGCATTTGAGTACAGTGCACGGCGGGGGTAAGTTGCTGAAGACCTGGATCTTGCTATAGTATTAGTGCATAACAGACCAAAGTCTGAACCTACGATCACCTTGAAACCTGCCTCCGAGCCACTCTTCGCTCGAAGCCCATCACGGATTAGACACTAGTGGTAAGTTCAGGTGAACCCTATGAGTGAGTGAGGGAGTGTGAAGTAATTATCTGGGGCGGTAGTGATGGGATTCATTGATATTACAGAAGACTCTCGATATAAGAAATGTTTATAGGAAATCATTGATAAGAGAAAATTCTCGTCGTCATCATGCAGGAAAGGAAATTCCCGCTACCGGGACGTTTTTTATATTGAGGGTCCGTAATAAGTTAGGGGCTTTGACGCTATTGCACGATATACGAACAGCTCTGTTGCTGCCTGGACTGGCCGTGAGTTGATTCTTGCCTCACATGGAAACAATAATTTGCCCTCTGCCTATTGACATGCCTGTATAGTGATGATTACCCAGGCTTTCAAGACACCATTTCCGAACGCCTGTTGTTTTTTCGCATTACTGGCACAAATGCAAGAAAGCCCCTTCGCCATTTATTGGACTATCGTTGAGCCGTGTAACGTTATATCATGTTACATCAGACCATCCCTCGCCCGACGTTTTCCTTCCTCTCGTCCCATATGGTTTTTCCTGAACATGAACAAACCTAAAATCCAAGGAGCGCATTAGAAACATTCGGTATCTCTGGTAAAGTTTTGTTTCGAAAATAGGTGGACACAGTGGGCGTCAGAGGCCTTAGGCCGTGAGGAGGATAGGGGGGAAGGGAGGGAAGATCTGCGAGATATGCAAGAAAGTTTATCCAACATACCGTCTTCTCGTTTTCCCAGACACCAGCACTTCTCGCGATAACACCAACAACGGCGTCAGGACCATCTGGCTTAAAACTTCCGTCCCGCTCTTTTGAAACCACGAAGCTACGGCCAATGATTTCCCAGACCTCGATAGGCTTGTCCAGTAGAATGCTAGCAGCGCCGGACTTTCCAACATCGATTGGTCCGAATTCTCCTCTGGGAGGCGCATCGGCCTCTTCTTTCTCAGATTTCTGCCTTTCCCAAACGTCACCGGTAGAAGCTGCTCCCCTTGATATATCCCCAGAGGCATGTATAGTAGCATGATATCTGCCGGGTGGGAGACCTTGTATGGTAAGGTCCAGTATAGTAAGCTTCGATGACACTTGCACTATCCTCACCAGACCACGGACGGGGTTTGGTATGTCCTTTGCATGGGTTTCTAGAATTGCAATAGCAGCACCTGTTTCATAGCCCAACTCAGTATCAACAAGCCACACATTGGATTTTTTCCCTGGATGGGGAAGGACAAGTACTGTTTGGCTTTCCACTACCCCGAAGAATCGCGTCACGGCCTGTATCTTGAATCGCTGAAACAATCGCCGAAGGGGCCGCTTCCTGATTGTCAGCATCACACCTTTCCCGGTTTTGTGGAACGAATATGTAGATGTAAATATATGCTCCTCCTTCTAGGTATCTGTAGAGCAGAAGAAAAGAGAAAGGAAGGAAGTTGGACTGTACCTGTCCCCTCTACAGTGACGAGCTGTTTTTGGAGATCAGCGTCTACGCTTAAAATGCCTTTTCTTATGGGTTAGTAGGAATGGAGGCGGAGTAAGGTTATCCCTTACATACCGGGCAATTTCTTCAAAGAGCTCGAAACATCTTGTACACAAGAGTCACACTCCAATGGAACGGCGAAGAGAGTCTAGAATGTTACGGACGGCCAGTGCCGTTTGGCCAGTCAGTCCCCCGATACCCACATTGCCGCCTGTCAAACAAAGGAGGGGTGCTCCAAACCTGGAAGGGATCAATCATAATGTGCAAGTATATTTGAGTTATGACACGATAGAATAATTTTTTCAAAGCTAGGGTATCTCGCTCCCGCAAAACAAGTTCAAACAGAAAAAAACTATCGTGAGTCGTGGGCTTCTTATTCGCATTGCGACGAAGTATCACAATATAAGAGGTGGGGGTTGCTCACTAGGTGGTGAGACCACGAGCCACCCGAAACTTCGATGCTTAATAATCCAACCAAAAGAAAGCCCCGCTAGTCAAATTCGAAATCCGGTTTTCGAAAGAGAAAAAACCCAAACCCAGAAATCATCTCATCCCCCCCCCGCACCAAAACGGCCCGTCTAGACCACCCCCCGAGACAACAATGTCTATCAACATCGGAAGGGTACGACAAACTCCCGTTTTATATCTCTTGAGATTAGCGAACTAACTGGGATGGTTTTCTCCGCCCCTAACAGACTTCCCTGGCCTACAGTCGGTCATGGCACCTCGTCGATATGGGCCACGACCAGCGGTCCTTCGGTCGTATTGCGACATCAATCGCTACAACACTCATGGGGAAACATAAGCCAACCTATGATCCAAGCAGTTAGTCTCCGCGTTCTACCCCCCTAGTTTGTTGCGGTTGGTACGGAGTCTGACACTTGGGGGTTTTTTAATGTAGCGGATTGTGGGGACTACGTAGTAGCAGTTGGGTGCGCCTATCTTAAGATCACCGGTGACAAGCGGAAGAAGAAGAAATACTACTCGCATTCAACAAGGCCTGGCCATCTCCAGGAAATCTCAATGGACAGGATGATCAAGAAATTCGGAGGTGCGGAGGTGCTGCGTAGGGCTGTTTCGGGCATGCTTCCGAAGAACCGGCTAAGGGAAGTTCGGCTAGCAAGACTAAGAGGTTTGGTTCCGGGGCACTACGGTAATGCTGTTTGTCGTGACTAATTGTCTGCTCGTATAGCTTTTGAGGGATTTGGTCATCCATATAAGGAAAACTTGGTCAGGTTGGGTGGTAAACATTACGTGAAGCCCCGGCCTGCAGCAGGATACCTATCAAAAACGCCAGTACAGGACGCCATCAACATGGAACAGTCGAAATCCGAAACCTCAGTATTATAAAATTCCGTGAAGTTGTGTATCTATAAATTTAGATCCAAATTCAGTCATCCACAAGCCAAACACCCAATTTACATTAAAGAGAGAAACACGAGGACAAGGACGAAGGAGATGGGACGGAACACCTTCAGAACCCCGGCGCGCCAATCTGAAATGAAAAGATAAAAATCGAAATACACAAATAGGAGGAGGGTGGGTTTATTAAACATGAAGTAGTAACTGCCATGTACTAGTACATCTAGAGCTTTGATGCCTTAGTTCTAGAGACTGTGCATTTGATCAAACCATTGGGACCAGATTGAGGCACATACACCTCGGCATCCTCACCGGTGTTCTTAAGCCCTTTATGCCATTCCATATCTAATATTGCATCGAGTAAGTTCGACGATCCACAGCTGACAACAAACTAGATACCTCGGGAAATAACTTACCGATCTCGAAGTAATGCTTGTTAGGCAAAGAATAATCAACATTATTCACCTCTGGAACGGCGGCAAGTATCTCGTTGGCCATTTTATACATGGTGGCCTGGACGCTCGCGCTGTTATCGTTTGCGAATGTTCTAAGAGTGATATTTCGTGCAGATTCCCAAGCTTCGTCGAAAAGTGGAATATTGCTCTTTACGTCATTTAATGTCTTAAATAGGCGCCACCTCCAATTAGCGTCCACTTCGGTGCTCAAAATGCGATCCCATGTTTCGCCCAAAGAGGTGTATTCATCCCGAACAAAGCCATGGAAAGCCGAACCAGTACTTTTGAGAACCAACAACCCCTGAATTCCCGACCTCACGATGATACCTGCCCCTCGCTTGCATACAACTTCAGTGTTGCGAGTCTCTGCGCCGTCCCGAAGGAACGAGTGTGGGTGCGGCTTGCCATCGATTGTCATACGCGTCCATCGATGGGTGATAATCTTTACATGGGCGGCATGAATATGGGGATATTTTTCTGGAAAGTGAGAGGCTAGAATTGAGCCAAAGAGCTCTGGCGGAGTCACCGGATTCTGCTTGGCGAGCACTGGAAACCTGGTGGTTAGCTAACCGAAGCTCAAGGGCAAGCTCAGGACAGGGAACTCACAGTAGACAGTGTTTTTCATAGAATCCGTAGCTACGACGACACTATTGTCTGCCTCTGTGTACCTAGAAGCTTTGTAAGTAAACGCGGAGTTTCCTCGGAGCTGGGAGGCTTACGAGGACTGAATGTCTCCCTCCAGAAGCACACACACAGTCATTTCAGTGACAGTATGAGTTTTTGTAGCCTCATCGCGGTGAACTTTGTAGAGACGAATGTTATCCTGTTTCCATGTTGTTCAGCTAGTTATTGGGCACGAAGGGTGACTCGTTCTGTGTACCTTTCCATAACGGGCTGCCGACAATTCAGACATGTTTATGATACGATGTTTGCCTTTACAAAGTGGAGAGCTATGGTTGAAAGCAAAGGATAAGGATAGCAATTGTCTTAAGTAAATAGAGGTTGCTGATTGACGGTGAAGGGTCAACCTGGGGGGGCAACAAGGTACTTTATACTTTATCTGAGTTATCTTGGGTGTTTCCGGTGGTAAAGAAATGAAGCCCAGGATCAGCGGGGCTAATGGGAAAAGGGTAGGAGGTGCAGGCGTAATATCTCAGTAATTTTGCAATGGTTTACTCTGCTTCTGACCATTAGCCTTGCGAATGTGCCGGTAGCGTGATAAGCCCGGAATACTTCGAAGGGGGGGGGGGGTGAGCCTTGGCGTACTAGCACGCTTAGCTTGAGTATTGTTGGTGGAAATGGGGGGGGGGGTCAAAAAAGGTGGTATCATACGGGACTTGTTTAACATCCGGACATTGCCTCCCCAACTGCGGAGGTAGCCGCACGGCGATCGCCGCCTTTCTTGGACGCTAAGAATCCCCGCCGCCCCGAACCAGGATTGCGGGTGCCGACCTCTTTTGAGATATCCTCCCGGTCTACTAAGTATTCCCACCTTGGAAAAATGTCCTTCCGAAAGATTTGTCGGGTTTCCATATCTAGTCATTTCATCGGTATTCCATGGTGTTCTCTTTCCAATCAGGAGGTGACCTTGCCCTCGGGGAGACGCGATCCCGTGGCTTTTTTAAGCATGGCATGCGTTTGCTTGTGCTCGCGGTCCTCCCTAAGATCAGCTCAGACACTGTAGGGTAGGGACATTGTTAATCCTGATGCCACGCCGGGAGCAGCCGGCATCAGGCCGCTCTCTAAAAAATTTAGAAAAAGATGCACTTGGGATCTGGGTCGTGTAAGCCCTCCGGATTGTATGTATTCTTCAAACATACCGGTATGGGTAAGCACATCTCGACGATAGACAGCTGGGAAGTACCTTATTTGCATACCGGTAGTGTTGGTACTGTACGCACCCCTTTAGTACCCCCTCCCCCCGTGCGGATATAAAACGCGGGGTTCACCACCCATCGATGGCAAAAAGGAATTCATTTCTGCTAGTACCGGTAACCGTCCCATAGTAGTTCACAAAATACCGTGTGGTCCAATTTTTGTTGTGGGGACGCCTAACCTAATATGTGTAGGCATTTATCTGTCGGTATCAGTGTACGGTACCGTACTGTACGGTCTGTACCGGTATGTGGGTGTGGATGTCGGATAATATCCGCCAATCTTTTGATCTGCCAGAATCCTGTCAACAACGGTAAAAGTGATATCCCGATATTGTCGATAACGGTGCATATTTATTGCGGTGTAAACGTTTATACACGTCTGAGACTCTCAAACAATATAACAATAATGGGTATTATAATATTGAAGAATGGGCCAGAAGTGATGGATATCGGGTGATAATGGATGAATGGAATGGTAGCCCCTTGTGTTACTAGTGATTACGAGTGAGTGAGTGAGTGAGACAGGTAACCAGCGGGATCCCTGACGACCGTCGTTGATTGCGCGCCGAGACAGCCCTCAACTCAATACTCCACATCCAAACCCCCGCGATAGCCCTCCATCAGAACTTGCCCGCTCAACAATCAACCCCACCTCTTCGCTTCGAGCTTTTCTATTACCAGGTTTCTTGGTTGCAAGCCTGTACTCTTCCTGTATAGGTTTACCCGCCACAGGAAGCCTCATTCGAATTTACCACTGTTTCTCAGGTCGCTCACCTGGCTCCGAAAACCTCGCCACTACATCATCTCTATCTTGCATTCCAAACAACGGAGAAATAAACATTCCATGCCCAACTCCCAACCTGACTATTGTTCCGAATAGGTCCGGCTCGTGGGAGTTCGCGCCATGTCCAACGCCTTGACAACTTCCCCAAAGTCTGTGTCGGGTGCCTCGTCGCCGGGACCAAGGTCTCGTGGGGCGAGTGGAGGAGATCGAGATGGCTTACTACATCCACGCCAGCCCAATGGCAATCGTGTAGGTTCAAGCTTTGGGGGGAACAGTAGCACTACTATCGGAAATTCTACTCTGAACGGCCCCGGAAGCTTTAGCACAAGTTTACGAAGTACGAATACTATTGTGGCTATGACACCGAACGCTTTTGTCGAGGAAATCTCGGACCCTCCAAGCCCAATGTCTTCCGAAAGGTTGGTGGAAGAGCTCACCGACCAACTTAACAAAGCGATCAAATATAAGGAGGGGGCCGAGAATCTTTTACAGGTGTTAGATACGAAGAAACCAAAGGAAGCGAAGCAAGCGAGGAATCAAGCTGAGAAAGAGTACAATGCAAGGAACCAAGAGATATCACAGCTCATGAACCGTATCGAAGCCATCACAAAGCCAAGAGAAGTTCCAGGAGTAACAAGAGCAGCCAACAAGTTCAAAGGAGAGCCGATAAGACCGGAATCTGCCAATAATGGACTTGCTATCTCTGGTGCCCCAGAATGGGACCCTGGAAGCGAATCACCAACGTTATTACTTACTGAGCTATTAAGAGATTTGGAGGAGGTGGATAGGAGACCAGAGTACTACGTTGAGAAGGCTAATAGCTTGGTGGCATTGTTTAAACGACACCCTAACCTGAAGTATGAATTGGCTTGGAATACTTTTGGGAACCGGGTACAAAATATGCTTCTCAATGAAAATAAGGAGGTTGTGGCGGCTGGATATCGCATTGCAAGATATGGAATGACTGACCTGCAGTCTCTGAAGACTATCAGAGCCTTATACACTGACGAAATCACCATCATGTAAGATCGGCTTGCGGTCTACCTTTATTGTTTGTGTTCTAAACTGATTGGAACAGTTCCTTGGTCAAGGATTCTAGGGCCAACGTCGAACGTGAACAAGCGTTAAAATTTGTGCGTGCATTTATTGAGGTTCCGGGTGGTGTACAAGAGATATCACGAGGGGTCGTCAGGGCGATTGTTGCGTGCGCGGAGCAAGTTGATGACAGGTTGCGAGGTGTCTCTATGGAGACCTTAGCAGAGATCTGTCAGTAGAGCCTTTGTCTGTTTAGTTTTTGCTCTGCTTTACTCCTTGTTTTTTTCTTTCGCGCTGACTGTTTAGTGATTCTCAACCCATCACTCGTTGTATCAGCAGGAGGTGTCAGAGTTCTGACCCAGATCCTGTCTGAAGGACCTTACGAATTATCTGATACCATTTCTTTAGCATTCCTATACTTATTAGATTTACCAGCGACCAGAAAATATATTCGACCTGGCAGTGACTTGGAGGTGACATTTTTTCTTGCCTCGATTAGGCTGCTGGTTTTGCTGACTGGTTGTGGCTAGGTCGTATTCTCTGTTTTTACAGACTCATACTCGGAAAAATCTCCTGCACCAGAGGAAAGACTGAGATCTAGCGCAAAAGTAATTAGCTGCATGCTGAAATCGTGGCCAGGTAACAATCTCTTAGGAGCCGTAGGTATACATGATTTTTCTTTCTAACTACCGCGGCAGGTCTTTTGGCATTGTCCATGTATGGTCTTCGAGCTCCAAAATCTTTAGTCTCGGCCTTATCTATACCATCTTCAAGCGTTCGGGTAAGCGAGACAGAGTTCCGTTAGCCCTTTCCCTATTAGCTTAATAGCAAATTTTAGGATATTATATTGGAACTATTCTTCGATATATTTCGGATAAAGCCTCCTTCTTGGTCATCTAGCTTTCTTGCTGGACGTAGACTTACCAGTATGTGCATTCTGTGTTCATCGAACTGTTGCACCCCTTGCACGCTTGCTGATATATATATATTTTTTTTGCAAAAAAAAAAGCCTATGGGAGAGTAACAAACCTCAAATCTGAATCTGATGCTCCAAAACCGCCAAGAGCAGATGATGCATACCAAGGAAATCTGGTGGAACATTTCACGGCTTTGCTTCTGGCTGTATTCTTTGAGGCTGACTTATTGAAGGTATAACAAAGTCTTTCTGCTATGAAAACCTTTTCTAACTGTTCACATAGTCTTTAATGGCACTGGTAGAAGATAACAGTGATCCAGCTATTGTACGAAAAACAACACTTTTGCTTGGGGAGATTCTCAAGCTCGCAAGCCGTCTGCTACCAAGCACTTATAGCGCCCGTTTACAGCTCCTCCCGGAGCTCTTTATGTCAGCAGCAAATTTCGGTGTTCCAACGAGGTTTGCTGCGTCAGCTGCAGTGTACCAGATAGATAGCCTCAACCGGACATTGCACCGATCTCTAGCTGCTACACAAGCACCACAGCGGGTGTCTGTTGATGATGAAAAAAGAGGGCAAAGACAGGTTGAGCAAGCAAAACTGAAGATATACATGGCGATCGATGATCGCCATTTTTCTGGTCTGATAGTGGATAGTGGGGTTTTGAACGCAAAAAGCCATACAAAGTGGAATTGGGATGCTCTCAATGAGATGATTCAGGGCCCATTGCTTAATCCCAAGAGACTTGATGAAGCGATAAAAGGGACAAAATTTATGAAAAGATTGATGTCCTTTTATCGGCCCTTTAAGTACAAATTTTCTGACGTTAAGAACACCAAGCCCAACCAGAGATATGTCAGGATAGGATGTGCTTTATTTCATACTCTCCTCCAAACCCCCGAGGGTGTTCGATATCTGAGTGAGAATAAAATACTTCGACAAATTGCTGAATGTCTAGCCCAGCTAGATAGAGTGAGTTTTCGTCTGCTAGAATGGGTCTTGGACGTAAGTTAACGTTTTCGATAGATGAGCGGAATAACATCGCCCGAGCCTCTATTTTCTACTTCTAGATTGATCGGTACTCTCAGCTGTGGATATTTTGCCATGTTAGGGGTGCTAAGTAGTGATCCAAAAGGCCTTGCGTATGTATTCAAAATCGGGCTTGTTGGATTCAAATTTCTGACCCGTGTGCAGAATGATGGAGCGTTGGCGCATGTTCAATATGTTTTATCACATTAGCGATTCCCCTGATAGGCCAGACCTTCTGGAGCTATTCGTGTCCAACATGGACTTTACTCTGTAAGTCTACTCAATGCTCAGATCTTGACAGTGGTTCATTTATGAGTTGCGATCTCATGAACACAATAGGGAGGGGCATCCCCGCATCATTTTGTCCAAAGCATTAACAATGGGGCTTAAGGTAAGCTCTACCCTACCTGTGCTTTTCAGTGAGATCTTGCTAAAAAGTCATAGAGTGTCCGATTGTTTGCCACTAGCCACCTTCGCGGCCTGATCTCAACCGCGCAGTCGTCACAGACCCCTATAGACCCCAAGACAAACGAGACCGCGGAATGGGCTATACGGCTTCTCATTACCCAACTCTATGATCCCGATGTCGAGGTTTGTGAAACAGCGGTGAAAATCCTTGAGGAAGCATGCAATATCACACATAGTCTAGAGTATGTGGTGAAGTGTCGACCTGCACTGGACCACCTTGGCGAGATCGGCGCCCCGCTGCTGTTACGATTCCTGTCAACCTCTGTTGGATACCATTACCTTAATGAGCTTGATTATATTAATCGGGAGATGGACGATTGGTTTCATGTGAGATGCACTAAAAACCACGTTTTAGTCTACGAAAGTGTTGACATTTCCACAGGGCAGAAATGATTCATACGTCTTGACGGTCGAAGCATCCCTGGCTAGGGCGTTTGCTGATGAGGAACCAGTGAAGAAACGGCCAGGCGACATCAACACAATTGACCGAGACATGATGGGGATAGTGCCACCACATTTCTATCGTGAATTGGCAAGGACAAGCGAAGGATGCATTTTGTTGAGAGAAAAGGGCCACTTTGATGATTTTTCATGGTATATCCGGGAACATGGTCAAGAGGAGGAAGATGCAGAGATCGTTACTAAAGTCAAGGGGTGCCTCTGGGCTGTTGGGAATATTGGTTCAATGCCTTTTGGGGCACCTTTCTTGGAAGAAGCCGACATAGTGGAGTCTATTGTCAAGATCGCGGAGGAATCCCAGGTATTAACGCTAAAAGGTACAGCGTTTTTTGTTCTTGGCTTGATTTCTAGGACTATGCAGGGCCTGGAGATCCTCCTTGAATATGGATGGGATGGCACAACATCTACTATGGGAGAATCGTTGGGGTTCTGCATCCCTTTGAAGCTCGGACATCTTCTTTCCGTAAGTTCCGCTTTTGCAGAAAGCCTTAGCGAGCTACTACCGTGGTATCGCCGCATACACAGGAGTGAGTGAGTGATGATATAAGATAACTAACTTCTTTCGTTTTTATTTTATTTTACGTACAGGTGGCACCCTGGTACCATACAGGAGACGAAACGAACCAGGTAAATAGACCATCACCACTTTCCTCGGTGATCGGCGATGACCCGGTCGATGCGAAGATATTGACGGCAATCGCGAACCTAAACAACCATATCCTCGAGAGCGGTTCCACCAAAGAATTGAATCGGTAGGGATCCGGACAGGGTTTTTTTTTGTGACCAGTGATACATACAAAGACAAAGGAGAGGGTAGCTAATGCAGGTAATAATAGGCTCAAAGCTAGTCACGTGACGCAATTCCAATCTCCAGATCTCTTCCGGCGAGTGATGACGCTTATTGAGTCGTTCCGATATCGGCAGCACGTTCGGCGATATATACTTGACCTCTTTGAGAAGTCAGTGGTGGAGAGGGTTTTTGCAGAGGGCCGAGCTGACTCGGAGGTTGAATCTCCTTATGCTCCTGAGGGAGTCAGACAATGAGGTTGCCAGTGGCCGGAGCGAGGGAAGGCGAAGGGGATTCGGGATTCGGAAGGTATCATATCAGGCATTAAGATGGAAAAGAAATTTCTATATATGTATATTTTTTTCTTTTCTTGATGATTTGCATTGTCTAGCCTTCCTATCGGCCTCTCTCATTCTCGCTTTCTGTCCAATTGGGTCCATTCCATTCCATTCCGTTTCCGGTTCCTTCTTGCTTCTCCTCTTCTGGATTGCTATTTTTTTTTTTTCAATCTTTTCAATTTTTTTTTCATCTTCTCTGGACAGCATCTGATCTATCCATCTGTGTACATTAAATTACGGGCCCATTCGTCTTTCTTGTATTTTTATATATATATAAAAAAAGCCATACCGGCCCTGTAGGTTATCTCTTGTTTTGTCTATGGCTATTGGGTTGGGTTATGAAGCATTGGCACGGTGGTGGGGTGGGGGAGGGAGGGAGGGGGCGCTGGACCGGGTTGGGTTGTTTGTTCTTTTTATTTATTCCCTGTGTTTGTATCGGCGTAAAATATACTATCATATCATATCATCTCACACTACTACTGTTTACTACTCTTGACATGTGGGGTGGGCCCTTTACAATGTCGGAACATGCATGTATGCAAGCATGCAGGTGAATATGTAGAAAAAAAGAAAAAAAGAAAAAAAAAGTGCGCTTCGATACCGGTACGTTATCATATCATGGAGTTGCGTGGGTTATCGCATAGAAAACTGTAAGTTCCCCGATGTGAGCATGCGATGATGGAGAAAAAGAAGAGGAAAAGGGGAAGGAAAGGGAAGGAAAAAAGAAAAGAAAAAAACGTATACAAAGATAAGGAAGTATAATAATACAATATAATACTAAGGAGAAGAAGAGGAGGAAGAAGAAGGAGAAAATTTAAAGAATTATACGAACATGGCGGGTAACGATAATAGTACAATAATAATCAATTCCTAGGATGAAGTTGTGGTACTCGAGTACAGTAATAAAAGATCCGGAGTTTTTTCCACGAACATTCTTTCCTATCACATCTTTTCTATTTATTTATTCCGAAGAATGGATGGATGGATGGATGAGCTACGGAGATTGAGATTATTCCTTTTATCTTTATCATCCATCATCATCATCATCATCATGATCCCCGCCCCCACTAAAAAAAAAAAGAAAAAAAAAAGTAATTGTTCGCTTGCTTGCTTGAAGATTTTGACGACTTGATAGATTAGATATGGTATTTCGGATATCATATCATATCACATATCGTTACCGTACCGTACCGTCCACACCCCACGCACGCACGAACGCACGAACGCACGCGCGCGTGCGCGCGTGCAACATGCATGTTGAATGTAAACGGTGTGTTAGGTGTGAGTGTGTGTGTGAGTGTGTGTGTGAGTGATGGTGGTGATGTGATGATGGAGAGGAATGGGTGAGCGAGCAGGAGTGAATCGGGAGGAAGAATGAAGGATGGAGAAGAAGAGGTGTTAGTGCTGTGGGGGGGG
>Ga0307507_10008835_pt1 | contig 13731 bp, 11 predicted proteins | sample 7_EM_MG_FD_207223 | JGI IMG/M metagenome (GOLD analysis project Ga0307507, IMG submission 207223) | Populus trichocarpa ectomycorrhiza microbial communities from riparian zone in the Pacific Northwest, United States - 7_EM | ecosystem: Host-associated > Plants > Roots > Unclassified | place...
CAACCGGAAAAACCATAATCCACCAACCTCCCAGGCATACCGGCCTACCCCCCCGGTTGGGTTCGTCGCGCTTTGCCCAATTGGCAATGGGTTGTACCAACCCGACATTTATTATATGATGGGTGGAAAAACTCTTAGGTAAAGTGTTGGTAATCGGCATGCATATGTACGATTAGTAGGCACCATGCTGGCAGTTCGGGACTTTGCCGCCAGGTTGAATCATACTGACCGATCTTCGGGCTAATAGAGATAGGTAGATACCAAACATTAGAGCATAAAGCGTCCAACAAGTGAATAATTAGAATATAAGTTAGCACTCTTACAGAACTTGAACGTTTTTTCCCTTTAAGCTATGTATATACCATAGACAGTAGCATTTCCCACGGGCGATAATTGGTTACTCCTTGTGTGAAACTTATAATCATCGCGCTTGGTATGCAAGCGGGCCATTGGCGTTGAGGGGGGTTGCCGCAGAATTCAAAGCCACCGGCTAGGGAGGAGTCAACAAGGGGCGAACTAAAAGCATTCATCAGACCTTAGCTCCTAGTATTGAAATAAGTATCTCACTAGCGGCCAGCCTCGGCAGTCCGGTCAGTCCGGCCGTGGGTTTAAAAGGCTTGGGATAGTCTGGTCGAAACCGGTAGGCCTAACCCCGAAATACCGGTAACCAGGCCAAAGCTGCCGGATCCCCGGGAAAAGCCGCTCGGCTATTTAAAATTTCAATTCGAACTGCATGACCCGCGGATGCCCAGGGAACCTGCATATATCCGGGTATCAGGGTTAGTCCGCGAATGCCAGGGTTTACTCCCAGCATGAACTACAGTGGTAAATATCGAGTAGAAACCCGTGAATACATAGTTCAACCAATAGTAAAGCATACCCTCAGTAGCGCGTACACTATTCCCAATGTCCTTTTAGCTTCGCCACACCTGGTGTTCGCGGACTAACCCTGGTATCCGAGTATCTGCGAACAGCTTGCACGCTTTTCACAGCTAAGTTAATCATTCGGACAGAATATGAGAACAAAAAAAGAAGCTTACAGTGCTATCGGTAGATTTCGCTTAAGACACATCAATCTCGCCAACTGGTCAATAACCATGAAATTGATATGCATACTGCACAACTATGATACCGGTATTTTACACAATTCTTTTGATGACTCTTCTATCACTTCTAGTGGATTAAAATTAACCAAAATACCTGCTCCAGCCTCCCCCTCACCAAATTCCAACTGCGGCAGCACAATGGGGAGCTGTAACAGACGGTTAACCAAATCAGACCAGGATGCGCAGATAATGCGTTGGCTCTCTCCACGGGAGTCAAATAACAGATATCACGGCATATGCACCGATAGATATGCTAGTTTCGGGAGTTGTTTTTTTGAAACAAGCGAATGGAGGAGGCGGAGGCCGGTGGGGGTGGAGCTGATAAGTCTGTCATGTTTACTCCGGGAATCCGGGAGTGAGCAGGACATATCTGAGGTGAGCGGTGGAGTTCTTTGAAAGCAGCGAATATCATTGGCGGAGGCAAATGCAAGTTCCCCTGTGATCGAAAGGCTGCACGATCAGGCTAGAAAGGGGGGTATCACTGTCCCATGCTCGTACCCCACCTCTTTGCTCCGGGAGAGCAAAATATTACCAAGATCATAGGGGCTCTTCTGGAGTAGCTAGTAAGCGGAGGGGGCTAACCCGAAAGATGTACCAAATGAATTTTGGGGAGGGAGAAAGGGGATTGGTGGTAGAAGGCTGCGACTTGTCGATTTGATTGGAATTTCAGGGCATGCTTATGTTTCGCTACTGCAGGTTTTCACCGGTCAGCGTTCGCAGGCAGCCAGGCCGGCCTGCAGATAACCTGCAGGTGCACAGTCCGGCCCGGCCGGGTCAAGGTGAAGTAGTCCGGTCTTTCGACACATACCCTCTGATTAATAAATATTTGTAGATATCGTTCGCTAGCGGCAGATACTCGCGATGCCCAAGCGTTTTTAAAAAAGACTGCTCTTGCATACCAGCAAAATTTGGCCCTTTTTCTAGGATTTGGGTGATATGCAATAGCAGTATTTTTAAAAAACACTACGACATCCAAAGCCTGCAAATATCTGCAGGCCCAGAAAGATAGGCCCTTAAAGCCGGACTACGGCCCACAGTCCGGATTGGCCACTTGCGAACACTGTCACTGGTATCAATGCTCCCAGTGAAAGCCTACAGAGAAATCTTGCAAGATAGTGTTCGGAGTCCCTGGGGCGAGACGATTCACCATTCGGAGGCCCTGTCTTGAAGAAGCTATTCGAACATATTTAACTTGTCTAATCCGTTATCATACTCATCGGCCCTAACACTAGCAATATCAGTAATTATCTAGCGAGGAGGTTAGATAGGGACAGCAAGCTAGAGGCGATGAAGGATGATTTTGGACCAATGTTGTGACCATCATTTGGGAAAATGTATCTGATATGCAGCTAAGAGCATTTAGTATTTCCCCTCTATTAGCGACCTATGCTTGCAAAAGATTGCATATAGATTCGTCCTTGTTTTGTCAAAAACGACGCCATTCCTGGGGAAGTCACATTTCACAGGAGAAGAAAGAAATTTAAACAGACGATGAGAGACAATGATTAAGCAACCCCTACACAGCAACCTTACCTGACTAAAGACGCCGAAAAGAAATGGGTCAGTACTCCGAATGAAGGTGCTAGTGTAAATGTTCTATTCAGAAGGTCCTTAGGGGTGAAAGAGCCTTGCTATGCCTTAGCGGTGGAGATTCGTGATGGGCATCAGCATGATCGGGCAGATCTCCGGGGTCGTGCACGATCCAAGGAGCCATCAAAGGGGTAGATCCTAGTTGATTTTCGAATAATGCGGTACCTTATCATACGTTACACGAGTGATACTATACAGTACATTGCCGTAAATTAGAGTAGGAAGGTAAGATACCGGACAACAGCATCTCTCACCTTAAATTCTGATGTTAGGAAATCCTGTCTTCCATCGTATAAAGCACTATCGTGTCTCATTAGCTAGCCAAACACAACCGCACATCTGCCACGGTCAATTGGATAGCGGCTTTTTCATCTCAATTGGGTCTAGCTTCATCCTCTCTTTGTTCTTTCTGTATCGGCGACTTTACATGTAGACCCTAGTCATCCTAGTCAATTTCATTCTTACTATCTCAAGGTAAATCAAGTAAGCACGGGCATATTTCCGACTCAAGGTTTTCTTTGGTCGAAACACGGTCCCCGGTGCGAAAGGCAAAGACGCCTCCCATGCCGGTACTCGAGTACTAGTATTAGGATTTCCTTGGAAAGAAGGGGAGTGGGCAATAGTGACCACGGAAAAAACCATATAACTCTGCTTTTCTTCAGCTTTGCCCACAGCAAAATTTTGTAGTCCCATATTCACGCTGGGTATTTCCCTATCATTTCCAAACACAACCAATATTTTTGCCAGAGCATTATGGCCCAGATTACGAATACACACTCGGTCAAATTCGGCCACGGCAATCCTAACTATGGCAATGTCAACAGCGGCAACATAATAGGCAGCTTCAACAACACCACTATGTATAAGTCCGACGAGGATGCCCAGATCATGCGTTGGATCACTCCACTAGAGCCAGGTAACAGACATGATGGCGTGCGCACCACCCGATTTGAAGGTGTCGGGGATTGGCTCTTGGAAACAAGCGAGTTTCAGAAGTGGCGGGGGAGTGAGGGTGGAGCCGAAAGGGCTGTCTTGTTCTGCTCCGGGAATCCGGGAGTAGGCAAGACATATCTGAGGTAAGTGGCCAGATTATTTTGAAGAAGCGGATATCACTGACGGCTAGAAATACTAGTTCCCTGGTGATCGATAGGTTGTGTGATCAGGCAAGGGAGGAAGATCTTGTAGTTGGATGGTTGTACTGCGACTACCTTGCGCAGCAAGAACAAACAGTAATTAACATAATGGGAGCGATTTTGAAGCAGCTGGTAGGTAGGAGGGAGATCCCGAAGGATATACGGGAGGCATTTCGGGAAGGGAGAAGGCCGCTACTTCCGGATCTGGTGCGAATTTTGAGGGTCTTAATTGCTTCGTTACCTAAAGTTTTCATCTGTATCGATGCGCTAGACGAATTCCTACCAAAGGATCTTCCGGAGTTACTTCAGTCGCTAAGGGATATTGATCGGGAGTCCCCTAGAACAAGGATATTCCTTACCGGCAGGCCCCATGTTACGGAAACTGTTCAAAGATATTTCACCAAGGCGGTTGCGATACCAATCGGTCCTAACCAAGATGATATCAAGAATTATATGGAGACGAGGTTAGAGAGGGATGACCAGCCAGAGGCAATGAACAAAGATTTAAGGGTGTATATTGTAAAAACGATTCTGGACAAGATGTCTGATACGTGGGTTGGCGTTTCCCTTCTGTCAACGATGTATACTAACCGACGACTGTGTATAGATTCCTCCTTGTTTCTCTAAACATCGAGGCTATTCTAGGGGAGGTGACAATTTGTCGGAGAAGAAAGAAACTTGAAGAGATGGCGCGAGGCAACGGACTGAGTGATGCATACACAGCAACCCTGACTCGGCTGAAGGCGCAGAAAGGAAATAGGCCGGGACTCGGATTGCAGGCACTGATGTGGGTGCTGTGTTCGGAAAGGCCATTACGGGCCGAGGAGCTCTGCCATGCCCTGGGAGTGAAAATAGGGTCAGCGGAACTGGATCCGGAAAACATTCCTGCGATACGAACACTCCTAGCATCTTGTCTGGGTCTTCTCACGGTCGAGTCGCCTTCGTCCACAGTCCGACTAGTGCACTTCACTCTGCAGGAGCATCTCTTGGGCGATACCGCTCTATTCCAGAGTTCCCACTCAACAATTGCCGAGGTTTGCTTGACATATCTCAATTTTGAATCGGTTAGGGATATTTCGCCAACTTTCGACTCGGCCCCGTCAACAATGCCCCTTCTAGAATATGCATCTTTTTACTGGGGGAAGCACGCAAAAATGGGGATGACGGAAACAGTAAAAATACTTGGACAAAGGCTGCTCGGTGTATATTATAAGCATATATCGTCTCGACTGCTGAAGTTGGGCGTTGATCGAGGTAGAGGCTGGTTCCCTTATTTTTGATAGGATGGGAGCGCTTACAGGGTTTATAGGACTCGACCAAGTAGTATTTCTCTGGATCATGGACGCGATAGCTACTCTATTGGAAACGGAGGAAGGGGACGTTAATGTAACAGACTGGATGGAGAGTACACCTCTCGAGAGGACAGTTCTGGGGGGGCAGGAGGAGGTAGCAAATGTGGTTTTGGATGGAGAGGAGGAGGTCAATCTCAACCACAGAAGCATCCGAGATAGCTGGACGCCACTCTTGCTGGCTGCTATAATGGGGCGCGAGACGGTAGTGAAGATGCTTTTGGAACGAGCGGAAGTCAACCTCAACCAACCAGACACCGAATGTGGCGAGACACCACTCTTGTTGGCCGCTATGACGGGGCGTGAGGCGGTAGTAAAGATACTTTTGGAACGAAAAGACGTCAATCCCGACCAACCAGATACCAAATATGGCCAGACACCACTCTCGCGGGCAGCTATGTTGGGGCATGAGGGGGTTGTAAAGATGCTTTTGGAAAGAGAGGACGTCAATCCCGACCAACCAGACACCCAATATGGCCAGACGCCACTCTCGTGGGCGGCTAAGGACGGGCATGAGGGAGTGGTAAAGATACTTTTGGATCGGGAAGACGTAAATCCCGACCAACCAGACACCAGATATGGCCAGACACCACTCTCGTGGGCAGCTATGAAAGGACATAAGGGGGTCGTAAAGATATTATTGGAACGAGAAGACGTCAATCCCGACCAACCAGACACCAAGTACGGCCGAACGCCACTCTCGTGGGCTGCAAAGTGCGGGCATGAAGAGGTCGTAAAGATGCTTTTGGAACAGGGTAATGTCCACCCCGTCGTGCCAGATAACAAGAATAAAACTCCGCTATCGTTAGCTCTCTCCAAAGGACATCGTGGAGTTGCGAGGATCTTACAGGAACGGGACGATCCTAATTCCGACAAGGCCAATCATGGTGGCCAGGCCTCCCTCCAGCCCTCTGCTAGATCTGGGGGCGATTTTGTGGTGGAGATGCAGCCCATATGTCATAATCCTAATACCGATATCACAGCCTTTAATAGTCAACCTCCTTTCCCATCTGCAGCCCAGGATAAGCAAGCGAGGTTATTGGACCTCCAGGACCCTTTTCCCGAGCCCGCAGATCACGGCTACTCAACCCTACTGTCCCGGTGGGCCCGACCTCTTTCCATCCGGCTCCGAAAGTTCTTCCACCGCCGACGGAAAACCAAGACCTAGGTCAAAAACCCCTAACCAATCCTCTCGTTTGCGCGCGACCGGTGTTCTGTAACTTCCGTCGTCCCCTCTCTTGTTCCTCTTTTCGCTTTTCTCCTCCACATCCTTCCTTCCTCGTTACTAGATATATTCTTATTCCATAAGTACTCGCAAGCTAAAGGGGGGCGTTTGGTCTAGGATACAAATAGGCACCGGCGAGGATATTTTTCTAGTTTATTCACCTTATTATTTAATATATAGATTTGGATTTTTTTCTTGTTATGTTTCTTTTTTTGGGGCCATGGTTTGGCTTAGGGCCCATTTACCTTACCGTCTAGTTTTAAAATTTGGGTGGTAAAACTAGACAGTTTCGCGTCAACCGGCATTTATTCTAATTGAGGGTAAAAATGTTTGCCTAATTTTTCAACATCCTGAATTCTTGTAGCTAGTCGGTCAAAGTATGACGTTGCCACGGAGGTGTGTTTGGAAATCCCGTATGGTTATAGTAAAGATACTTTTAGAACGAGAGGATGTCAATCCCAACCAACTGGACACCAAATATACACCAAATATGGCCAGGCACCACGCTCGTGGGCTGCGAACCGTGGACATGAAGCGACAGCAAAGAAACCTTTGGAACGGACCGATGTCGGCCCCGCCATGCCAGTTGACGAGAACCAAACCCCACCATCGTTAGCTCTCTCCGAGGAAAATCATGGAGTTGCGAGGATCTTACTAGAACAGGCCAATCCTGACTCTGAACAAACCAGTCATGGTGGTCACACCTCTTTCCCTGCTACACCTAGGGACGAGTTGTGCTTGAGATGCTCTCTACATCCAATGATCCTGACACCGATATTCCCAACTTTAATAGTCAACCTTAGCCCCCACCGGTAGTCCACACTGAGCAGGTAAGTCCATTAGACCGTCAATATCCTATTTCAAAGTCCGCAGATAACAGCTTTGAACCCGACCGCTCAAGCGGTCCCGACTTCTTTCCATCAGACCCCGAAAGCTCTTTCACCACCAAAGGAAATCCAAGACCTACCTCAACAACCCCTAATCGACCCTGTCGTTTGCCCTTAACCGGCGTTCTGTTCTTACCTTCCTTGTTTATATTTTCGCTTCTCTCATTCACATCCTTTCTTCCTCGGTAGGGGATATATTCCTATTCCATAGGGACGTGCTAGCTAGGGGGGATTGGTATAGGCGAGGTTTGGACAGTCTAGCTACAAGAATCTAGGACCGTGGAAAATTGGTCAAACACTTTCGCGCCGTTTATCAGTTAACGGTTGAGACGCCACCGTCTAGTCCAACCACCTATTACAAATTTAATTTTTAGGAATGGACGGGCGGTTGGGGGTGTGTAAGGGGACAGAATGGTTGCGTAACTTATTTGGCTAGTGTGCGGTCCAGTATATAGCTTAAAGCCCGTTTATCTAACTGACTTTCTTTGACCGTCGGCACTGTCTCTGGTTGCTAGACGGCTGTCTATTGGTAAACGGGCCCTACTATTTACCCACATCTGACGTTCCCCTTCGCGTGTTTCTTCTTCTTTTTGAGTTATCGTTAGACTTAGTCCTGTCGTCATGTTCTCACTTTTCATTTGTGGAAGCAATTTAGTAGGAGTACCCCCAGTTCCCTAACCCAACACAGTATACGAAATGCGAAAAGCGATACATATATAAAAATCAAATAAAAATCAATAGAAGCTAACGCCTGGCACACCGCTCACCAGCCTACATCATAGTATTTATCCTCTCATGGTGATGGTTTTGGCAGTGATGAATAAGTGAGTAAGTTACTCGAGCATGTGGAGCCAAGTAGGGCACATGTGATGCAACGATGGCTATTATGTTCACGGTCGCGTAATTTTGACCCCTGCCGATACCGGGAGGCCCCATTTCAAGGAAACCATTCAAAGAGATTTCACCAAGTATTAAGAATCACCGACGCTTTGTGACCTGAGCCAAGAGCAACAGCCACATATATGGAATTAGTTAACTCTGGCATAAAGGACAAACAAGAAGAGTCTGGAAGAAGGAAGCGGGAGTGGGGAGAGGAAGAATTTTTACAACAAAAAGGTTACTGCACAGCGGAATAGAGCGAGAGTTCTGGTCCAGCGTGGATTTGATCGATTTTGTATAGTCGTAGAAATATAAAGAGTGTAATAGAAGACTTATCAAAAGTAAAGAAAACCGAATAGGCAAAGAGCGGACAACAATCAACAACTTGAAGATAACACTCCTAGAGACGAAGGACAAGTAGGCAGATAACAAAATGAACGAAGAAAAGATCCAACTGCCTTATATCCTTCCATGCGGAATCCTGTCCACCCAAGCATGCGTCCTGCACATGGTCAATCTCACATGAGATTCTTTCCCATTGCTGCTTTTCATCCCTGCGCTCGCAATCACAGTGGTGGTAGGAACCGAATCTACGAGGTCTTCGGTTGAGTTCTCTCCCAACGGTAAAGATCATGGCCTCGGATGAAGTCGGTATTCGGTAATCATAGATGTTCGTGTTTTGTAGTACGTTTGATCATGTTTGACGCTGTCACACTAGAGACGTAGTGGTAGATGTTCGGTCTGCGTATGAACTAGTAGTAGTGAAACGGTGTGAGAGCGATAGTGTGTCGGAGGTGGTAGAGGTTGTGTTTCGTGTGCAGCGGGAATGGGAATATATGTATTTGGTCAGTAGCCAGGGACGCTGCAGTAGCTGTAACGATAATGGTGAGCAGTCTAGCCCATTTCCAATAAGAATCAGGGTGAAGAGAATCGAAGAGAAAAGACTAGGTGGGGTTAGATAGGAAGAGAAGGAGCGTGGCAGATGTTTGTGTGAGGAAAGTGAGGATTAGAAAGGAAGAAGGAAGGCCAAAGGAAGGCCGAGGTCATTCTGAGTTATGTATTTAAGCATGTCCATCGTCCAATACGTGCGAAGAGTGGATTAAGATCAGAAAATCCCCTCCCATCTATTAGCTTCCCAGTACGTGTAAGGATACCAGACCATTTCGATCAATAAAACCAAGGGGGTTGCGATAACTGCCCGTGAGCCCCAACCGGATGATATTAAGAATTATTTGGGGATGAGGTTAGATAGGGTGATTAGCTAGAGGAGATAGGCAAAAATGTAAGAGCGGATATTGTCAAATGATTTTAAACAAGATGTCTAATATGTGCTTTAGAATTTCCCTCTATCCACGATGTATCCTTACCGACGACTTTGTGTAGATTCTTTGCTTCGCTAAGCATAGGGGCTATTCTAGGGGAGGTGAAAATTCGTAGGTGACAATCGGTTAGAGGGGAAATAAACTTTAAGAGATGGCACCAGGAAAGAGACCGAGCGATGCCTATACAGCAACCCTAACCAGGCTGGAGGCGTCCAAGGGAAATAGGCGGGGGCTCGGACTGCAGGCACTGACGTGGGTGCTACCGAAAGGCCATCTCTGGCTGAGGAGTCGTCATGCCTTAGGAGTGGAGATGGGGTCTGCAGAATTGGATCCGGAAAACATTCCTGCCTTACCGACACTCCTAGCATCTTGTCTGGGTCTTCCCACCATCGAGGCATTTTCGCCTGCAGCCCAACTAGCGCGCTCTACTCTGCAGGGACATCTCACAAGCGATCCTGCTCTATTCAATAATTTCCACTCAATAGTTTCCTAGGTTTGCTTGACATATCGTACCAGCCTCGCTTCCGTCTCATCCCCCATAACACTGGCATGATACATCAAAACCTCGAGTAACATACCTCAAGTAAAACATTTTCACTCCCCCATGTAAGTTGATGTAACCCCGCCCGACACCGTTCCTCATATTAGAGTCATTTGGCAACTATTTTTTTATTCGAAAATTCACAAATTCCGAGTCGCCACCCCATACAAACAATGTCCGTGCACGCCAAGAAACTAGAAATTTCAACTCAGAATTTGGATTTTCCGAATAAAAAAAATAGTTGCCAAATGACTCTATTATGAGACTAAAACGTACTGTACCTCTCGCCTTGGCGCACCACTTTCTTCACCTACCACCCGGAAACAAATTTAACTTAGGCACCCCGTGTCCGTGCTTCAACATCCCTACAGTTGGGAAGATATTTACTACCTTGGCCTAGCGATGCTCTCTTAGAATGAGGATTCGCGTAGGTTTATTAAGAGCAACGGCGGATAGAACCTGAAAGTTCATTTGCGACCAGAAGGCATATCAACAAAGTGGACTCTAAGGTTTCTAACCGGTCATTCATTCCCCTGGCTTGACTGGATTTCGGAGATAGGAAGACTCGGAGGATGAATCACCAAAGAGCACTCATCCGGTACCCCTATCGCCTTTGCTAATGATGCTCAAAATTGTAGGCAGCAGTGCAACACGCGTATACACTTGTGGGACACGCAAGCGGTGGAATTTTTTCTCCAATAAAATTTCCTTCCTTGTTGTCTTCACTTTGGTTTATTTTCCTTTTCTTTCTCGAGCTATCTCACAACCACTTAACCGCTACAATACAAATTACTCTCGTTCACTTGAACCACTCCGCTTCACCCCGCTAAAAACCTTCAGGCCGATCATTACCTCTATTTCAAACGGCACTTCTTTTTTCAAGAACCCACCGCCGTCCCGCTCTCTCCTCGGCTATCCCATGGCGTGGCTTACAGCCCTCTACTGCCTGCGAGAAGCACCGTCTTATACTACAAGGCCGTCCGGGAATTTCGTTCCACTGGAGTGACAGCTAGAGCCGGACAAGTCCCGCCCGGGGGCCCCCAGACAGTCCAGAATGCTGGCAATAGTGAAGTTTTCTATTGAACTAAAGCAGGAGCCCCACCGAACCTGAAAACCACTACTCTTTCACATCCTCTCTCACATCCCCCTCCTTAATACCCATGCGGGTAGAAAGCCCACCTCAATACTTAGAGCCGCCCATATTACCCACAGCTTACCTCCCCCTCGAATAGGTTTCCGTGTGATTGGGGTAAGTTTTTAAGTCAGCCCACCCGAGTTGCTTGCAGATACTAGCATGCGAAGTTAGCCCAAATGCAAGAACCCTAGCACCAATGTCTTAATGGTGTAAAATAATAATAACAATAATAATATAACATCACCAACGCCGATACTGACACCACCGGCAAGCAAAATACCACCACACTACTACTCGTAATACCGAGCCAGGCTTGACAGCTTAAGATTCGAGGGCTTGGAAGATTATCAACTTTAAGAAGGTCAAAAGCAATTATATCCTACTTTTATGGATTTTTTTACTATTTGGCCATTAGGATAGCAAGATATACCAGGCACAACTTGTATATTATTATCTGGTAGTGAAAGGATAGACGCGGAGTTTCAAAAACCTAGCTATGGAGTCGGGGGTTTTTATCGGGAGACGAGAAACGACGCTAGGGGCATGCGTCACGGGATGAAAGATGGGATAGAGGCATTAACCGGTTAAAATTACGATTCAACTCCCAACAACTCAGAATGAAGCCCCTTATCCCTCCAAAGCCTACATTGTCGTACAAAAAACAAGAGAGAAACTACTGCACCGAAAAGTCTCATTCTGAGTACTTTTCCACCTAGACCTGACCAAGTGCCACACTGTGATGCGACCGAAACTTCCTATAAGCGGAGGCATTCAGTAAACGAATCTCTCTTTAAATATTTCTGCCGAAATACAGAATGTCGATTTACCCGATATCCTTTGGAAACAGCAGTTTATGGCCGCTTTTGGTATGGGAGATGCCTGCACTCTAAGGCCTCAGTGGTACGTGTATGCACTAGCGGAGTGACACCTAACCCTAACCCTAACCCCCTGCATTGGCTCTCTCTCTGAAGGATACTATAGAGTTGCGAGGATCTTAATGGGGTCGACGATCCTGATTTCGAAAATGCCAATCATGGTGGAATGGCCCTCTACGGCCCTAAGCTGTACCTGGTGACGAGTTTGTGGTGGAGAGGTAGCCCAGATCTCATGATCCGAACACCGGCATCACGGATTTTCTCGGTCATCCTCCGCTCCCGCCTGTAGCTCACAATGGGCGGGCGAGGTAATTAGACATCTGGGATTCTATTTCTGGGCCCGCGAATCACGCCCCTTCAACCCAACTGCCCAGCCGGTCCTGACTTCTTTCCATCCTAGAAAGCTCTTACATCCCGGGGGGAAACCAAGACCTGCCTCAACAGCCTCTAACCAATTTCCATGTTTGTGCCATACTTGTGTTGTGGCGTCGCCTCTCCCCGTTTCCGCTTTGCTCCACGTTCTTCCTTCATCGTTACTTGGTATATTGTATTCCATCGGTACCCGCTAGCTAAGGGGGAGGGGGTGTGGAGGGCGTTGGTAAAGGCGCGGACTCGGTGTAAATAGGCATTGGCGACGTCTTTTTTCTAGATTCTGGTCTCTATTTACAACTTAACAACTGTTTAGATTTTTTTCTTCCCATGTTTCTTCCTTTTGAGTTCTAGTTAGTTAGACCTGGCCCCGTCGTCATGTTCTTGCTACCAATCCCTGGTATTCTGTGCTTCTTTAAGGTGGCGTTTGTCTTACGTTTTGTGAATAGTGATGTATATTATGGTATAGTACGGCCCATTACCAGAAATCTCGCAGGAACAGGTGGATGATAAGCTTAGATCGTCCTAAATTTGCGAGCAGCTAGTTCATCTCCTTCCAGGGTGTCTCTCCGCGAGTGCTAGGCGATCACCAGTATTTCCATTTATAGGCTACCATACTCCAATAGTTCTTCTATCTGCCTTGCCATCCGGGATGATGTTCCAAATCGACGAGGAACAGCCCTGACCCTGACTTCGTGAGTATCGTTTTAATAGTAACGAAGCTCTACAGGTGTCATAGCAACCGAGTTATGAAGCCAGCACTAGTCGGGGATTGTTAAGGTAGATTCTGCAAAATGTATAAGGTCGCAAGTTGGCTTGCCTTGCTGTGAGTATGTTTAATGAACAATATTGGGTGTCCGTTACACCATAGAAATGTCACAGTAATACAAAAACTCGAGTGGGATAGGAACCTGGGAAGGGCGTTCGGGGCCTCGTGTATATTACTGTACCGCGCCGTACTCTCCAGTGTTCGCAAGCGGCCAGTCCGGCCGGGTTTTGGGTCGGCCTGGGCCGGACTATGGGCCGCAGTCCGGCTTCTGAAGCTCATCTGACCGGGCCTGGCCGGACTGCAGATTTCTGCAGGTTTTCGAGTGATGAGATCTGATTATGATAAGATCTGAGGATTTTAGTTTGAGTAACATGAGAGGGGGTCAACGAAAATAGGGCGTCAGCAAGCAGACCAGACAAAATCACCGTAGGAATTAACACTTACTGTTGGGGGGCTGTGATGCTGGTTAGAATGCGCAGCCTATGAATAGCCTATCTCTTTATCGTTCAGAGAAAGCTTTCGGATATGCGCTGGGCATTACGAGTCGTGAG
>Ga0307507_10008836_pt1 | contig 13730 bp, 12 predicted proteins | sample 7_EM_MG_FD_207223 | JGI IMG/M metagenome (GOLD analysis project Ga0307507, IMG submission 207223) | Populus trichocarpa ectomycorrhiza microbial communities from riparian zone in the Pacific Northwest, United States - 7_EM | ecosystem: Host-associated > Plants > Roots > Unclassified | place...
ACCAGCAATAAGGAAACAGTTCATTTAGCTAAGGTGACGTTACCTAGTGCTCTCAATGTCTCCTTGCGTGGGTAGTTGCTTAGGCGCCGTTATGCGCTCCCCATTGGGGAAAACTGGGTTAATACAGGCACTGTGGTTACAATCCTCATATATTATCACTCGTTCAATAGCCCGAACAGTGCATAGTATTGTACTTGTCGCGAATTGTTTTGAGCCAAACGAACGAGATCTCGGTTTTATTAAATGGCCACTGGGCTGGAAAAAAGGAAGAGGTTGTCATTGGGAAAAGGGAAGGGAGGGGGGGAGGAGAGTGGGGCACCATGTTGAGAAGCAAGCATATGGAAATCATTGGAGTGCAGGAATTCATACGCGGCACACGGGTATGCATTACTGGGGCGAGAGTAAGCAATACAGCGCGGTATATGTTTCAGGAGAGTACGGAGATCAACGGAACGGTCAATAAGAGCAACTTCGGGTTCATAGTATAACAGTGCTGTACATTTTAACGTGCGTCAAGATGGTAGTTTGTTTGTGTTTAGGCTCCGGATGAGCGGAATGGTGATCTAGATAAATTATGGCACTAGTGCGTGTTGTTACAGCTCTTTTTTTTCTCGTTTCTCTTGCAGTGCTAGAAATATGTCGTAAAGCTCCTGCCGGCACCAGAGATATCTAAGAGCATTGAGAAACCAAGAGAGTAAAAACAACAAGAGGAAAGGGTAATAAGCTCCGCAGAGCCATTTTTTTATGGGGGAGGTGACTATGGACTTCACGAAAATACCAGTCTCTAACGGGCACGAAAAAGCCCGTGACAAGTTGTCTAACTGCACACAAGAGAAGAGAGCATGTTAATATAGAAGCATAGTGAAGCCGATATACTTCATAAAGCGTTTTCTGCGAGTTTCCAATGCCCCATCGGTCGACAAACCAAGAGCCAGGAGGAGGCTATTGATCGCCCTGCCTATAGTATCACCGCATTTAGATTAAACCATTCTTCGCACGATAGAGGTTGGGACCCTCACCCCCAAGCTTCTTGATATCCGCACCAGTCTCGGGGAAGTTAGAGATCGGTTTCCCATCAGCGCCATAGAGCGGCTCAAGAGGCATAGTTGAAACAGTAATCTTGAGGTTAAACAAGCGGGCGAGATTGTTCTTATCACTAAGTCGAGTAGAATCATCAGCTTACCCCACTTATAAATAAATACAAATTGGAAAGCAAACATAACATACTGAAGCAAGTTCTCTTCCTGAAATAGTTTCTGATCCTCCAACGACAAAGAAGGGCGAGTTCCGGGTGCATTCCCGGCCTCATGCGCCTGCATATCATGAAGAAGCAGAATAATCTGCTGAAACTGATGCAAAGTACCCGGGCTATGCTGCGGGTAGCTTTCCGCGAAAAACGGGAGGTGATCAATAAGCTGCTGTTGGATTTCACGAATATTCTGCTCAATGGCTTCGATGTGGTGCATGAGTTCGCGCTGCGCAGAGTCCAACTCCTCCTCCTCTTGTTGCGAGTGTTTCATTTTCCCTGCGATTAGTAGGACCAGTATGTTGAATCCGGGAATCTTCCCGAGGAGGCGGAGTGGAGTGGCCAGCCAAGGCCAGCGTTGGGATGGATTGGGTTCCCGCCAGGTTAGGAGCTGCTCAGATTCGTCTGCCATTGGAAAAGGGAAAGGCGAAGCGAGGTGGTGGGGAGTTTTGAGAAATCCTTGGTTGCCGGAAGGGTTGGGTCGGTTTTGGTTCTAGTGTGGTGTTGAGCCTCTTATATGTGGGGGGGGGGGAGTTGGGGTGGTGGATTTTGTGGTCTGGAAGACCTAATTGAATTTCGTTCCTTTCGTTCCTTACTTCTGCCCTAGCCCTTGCTATTTACTAACAACCAACTACCCCTCATATGTAAAACCTTATATTAGAAGGGCCCGCGAGACTACAAATATTATGAAATGCCAGCGGGCCGGGACCGAAGGTTCAAGATTAGCGTAAAGTCATTGCAGCATAACTAGAATCTAGTAAAGCCAATTGAAGTAAATGCACCCCCCCCCCGAGATATCTCTAATATATTACTATGTTTAAGTCAAACAAGCCACAGACATACCATCCGAACTAGAATAACCAACCCTCACGCTAGTCCCTTCGAATTCCCTCTCCTAATAAAGCCACTTATATCTCTTCAGAGCCAATGAAGGCTTTTAGGTAGCCTGTGGTATGATACCCTCAGTCTTTGGGGGGAAGAGTTGGATTTGAAATAGGACAGAGTTTCAGCAAATTCACTGTCAAGTAGCTTTAGCACATAGAATAAACAAGGAGAAATATCCCGGGGGGCTGTGCTTCTGTCCGGGGCTTCGGTTCCCGGCGATGGGGAAAAGAGGTTCAGGGACAAGGACACCGGTACAACATGGAGTTGTGTATTCAATGGAAAGGAGGATAGACACTCTGTTCATTAAGTTTTATTTTTATCTGACAAACTTTTATACCTTCTACTAAATTCTGCACAATCTACCAGCCTACCAGCCTACCACACCTGACAGCACCATGGACCGCCCCATGACAATTAGGGCAGCCAGCTACGAAGCTTTGCTTCCTGAAGAGCTCCCCTCTAAAGCAATAAATGTCACGCTTGAATTGATTTATACCCTCTCGGAAGACTCCAAACAACACGGCAGCTATGGCACAATCCTACCGCAAAGCAAAAAGCTACACAAGGCAACTGTTTCAACAATACTGATCAGATTTCCAGAACCAGGGCAGATTAGATCCATCATATTACCTGAGGCTATCGCGAATATCCCACTGCTGCTGGTTCGAGACAAGGCGGTACCAGCCATGGATACACCACCGACATAGTGCAGGGGCGTGAACCACGAGGAAAAGGTGGGACTTTCATGTATTCCCCTTGGAGGAAAATATTCCCTGTTGGAAGCAGGCAGTTTTGGGGGTTGGTTGGCAACAAATAATGGGAAGAAGTGGAGCATAACATGCCAACATTGCCTTCCAGAGTGTGATGTTGGTTCCAGTGTCCTGTCACGGAGCAGTTTAGAGATTACGGCCCAACTGGATACAATTATTCCATATACCAAACATTGTCCGAAATCTTGGAGAAGCCTTTGCAAACTGAAGGCTCACAAAGATGAAGTTGATTTCCTAAAGGAGAAATATATGGAACTACCAGATGATGATGGGGTTGAACTCTATGACAGGAGCAAAATAAAACTGGTTGGACCTGACCTTGGGATTTTGGTAGCAGAGGCGCAACACAGATCTCCCATCTTGCAAAGGCATACTGCAAAAATTGTTGGTTCAGTTAAGCTTTTGGGCACAGACATTCCGGATGCTTGGCGAGGAGGGTGCCGCACAGGGATGGTGCCTTATCGCCGCACTCTTAGGTGTACGCACGAGTCAAGGAACGCGCAAGCTATGAAAATGTTTTCACACCCCCGTCTGTTCCTCTTTCTTTCTTTCATCCTCTTGCTCTCTTGTCTTCTTCTCTTAACACTTCACTTCTTTCCTTAAGTCATTCCTTTCATCAACTCGTCACAATCAATTATGGTTGTCATCTCCGCTTAATATACACTTGGTGTCTCCACTTAAGCCGTTCCACTCTACTGCGTAAACCCTCACCGTTAATCATTACCCTCGCTTTGAATATTTTCAACATATTTATCAAATTTCTACGCATCCTATTATTTCATTCAATCGAAATCACTCCGCTTAACCATGCCAAGGTTGTCGAGCCACAGCCTTGGCATAGTTAATCACTAATAAAAATCATTTCGAATCAAACCTTAGGGCGGAGATATCAGGGCATTTTTCCTCTCTTTCCGCTCATCGTTATTGGGACTTTTTTCCATCACTTTATCTTTTTTATTATTACATCATGCTCTTTGAGCCGATCCGAGGTTTGTCTACTGAATTTCTAAGTCTTAAGTATTACGCCTACTAACTTAGGGATATTATATCGTCTAGCATCCGTCGCGACGTAGTACCCGCCGTACCAAGGATTGATCGGCGGGCTTGCGGCTACCGTTTTGCGGGTTGTTGCTTCTCGTTTTTGCCGCCGTCTGCTTATTCGTCTTTCCCAAGCGTTGGCCGAAGCCCTCGTCGACACGATCCAGGAAGGGTGCGCCCTCTGGAAAAGCAAGGCCAGAAGCGAGGCCAAAAGCAAGCTGGGGTCCCGACGGTAATTGGAAGGTGTTCTTTTGTCGCTTGCTCGGAGGGGGGGTTTATTTTTATGACATTGTATAGTTTTTTTATTTATTTTTAGTTCAATTACCGTAAAAACACCTATATTCTACTATTTCCGTGTAGGTGTTAATCTTTGGAAACGGAGATTAACCCCTACACGGAGATAGTGGATTATAAGGGTTTTTATGGTACTCTTGTATAATTTTGCTTTTTTCCTGTAAAAAAAAAAGACAACGACATTATCCTCTTCCTTCCCTTCTTGTCCGCCTCTATCGTACCTCTTTTACGGAACGGCCTTGGGGGGGATTTTTTAACCTTCTTGATGTGTAGGGGCCGGGAATCGAAGAGGGGGTTTCTTAGAATGAATTTCCCACCGCGCCCTAAGGCTCGTAGTTCTTTTGCTAGCGTATTAGGAAAGGAAAGGGATAAAGGTAAACCTGATGGGGACGGAGATTTCAATCATACTCGGAACCCTCTCGGCGGAAAAGGTGTAGGATCGAGCCTAATAGTGTTGTTGGTATGCCGCGTCTATCGCACCTCGGGGAAAGCCCGGCACCTCGGAAGACCAACACCTCGGGCATCCTACAACAACCGACAAGTGATATCATGTGAAGCCGGACATAACCGTCAGACACATTCACACCTGGCAGGTCCGGGCCGAGGATAGACATCGGAGGAATGGAGTGTTAGGAAAGGGATCATTTGTGTGCGGGTCATTTTGGTATTCTTTTCTTTTGTCTGTTCAAGTTACAAGGATATTGTCATCCTATAAGTACCTGTTGATTCCCCATGTTTGGTGGTTAAGAATCGCAAGCAATCAAGAGAGTTTCCTCCGCACAGAAAGGTGTCCCACTTTAGTCTTCCCCATTTTTAGTCTTTAAATAGAGCAAGGATTGCCTGGCTACAACGGCCGGCTGCATAGAAAGCTGCAAGTGTCTCCAACCATAGCAACAAAGCTGATCCCCATCTTCGCGAAAATTCTGTCCCAACGGAGCTCAATAATTCAGCAAAGCACGAGTCAGACGATTCCTCTAGTCACACCCGAGAGGATACATGTTTACTGCCTTACTCGAACGATTAATCATAGGAAGAATACATTCTTGCGATAGGTAACAAGCATTAGTGCGAAATATGAGAAGTCAGCGAGGCGGAGGCTGTAGCAGACAAGATTGGGAACTATGAATTGTGTTTTCGAAGAGACTGCCCCGACAAAGTCCCCGTTAGACGGTGGTCAAGCGCGCCAACTCCAGAAAGAGGGAGAGGAGCGATAGCATGTCTTCTACAAAATCCACTCTCACATACGCTACACCGCCGAAAGTTTACCCCACCGAACGAAATGCCACAGGTAGTGCGGGAAACAAGTCGGCTGAAGTCTCCCAGAGAATTTCGCAGCAACCGATATGTGGCGACTCAATGGCTAGGATGGATCAAGACGAGTTTCCCGCGACAGCAGGAGCATCCCACCTCCCGTCCCTGTCTGCAGTGCCAATATTCTGGGGATAACATATAGCAATATCAGTGGGAAGAATAGAACTAGGCCTCAAAGGTGCAGACAGTGGAAGCCAGCGATGTTGATCCCTGACCTGGTGATTACCCCCGAGTGGGATACTCTTCCTATACATAGCAGTCAGTCTGGGGAGCAGAATGGGTTTTGAATGTTGGTTAAGATTGAGGGGAAAGTTAGCAGTGGTGCCGGATACGCCGCGCAGTCAAAAGGTGTTGGTCTGGACACCGGTGTCCTGATGATTCTATCGCGAGTCCAATTTCTATCTGCTTCGCCGCAATTTCTGACAAAGGTATTCCGTATACCTCCTTTACATGTTTTTCAAGAATGAAGTCGGGGGCGAAACCAATCGTACAGTTGATGAGGAGCGTGAGGGATAGAGTGGCGGTAATGACCCTCCCATGCGCTATGCCGAATACCGTGTACACTCTTAATGCTTCAGGATCTTGAGGTTTAGTTTTGGGGAGGATTTGGAAATCAACCAATCCTATAAGTTGGCTAACTCAGGGGGTTATCAGGATCACACCAAGCTATTTTTTAACGTTGGACTGCCCCACCTCCGAACGGAACCTTCAACCAAGGAACATCACGGGCAGTTGGTATACGGCTACTTTTCTCCTCCCGGAATCTACTCCCCAACTTCAGGCGGATTCCTTATTTCAGCGAACGTGTACAGGCGGGACTCGATCGATCGCAGTCACTATCCGGTTTTCCATTGTATGGAAGAGGCAAGGATGTGATCGCACCGGGAGTGCAAAGCGAGTGGGGATCGCTGCTGTAATCAAGGAGGAGGTCGAGGGATCTCGAAGTAGGGGATTAATGTCGAGGATCCGAATCCCCCGTTCCATGAGAAGAGGAATCGGCTGCAGGTGCAGCATATACCCGAGGAGGCCCGGGCTGCTGGCGCACACTTGAAGCTTTGTCTAGAGCATGTCGTTGGCCAGGAAGATAGGCAAATATTTTTTAAAAAAAACCATTGACCGTGCCAAGTGGGTTAGCAGAGGGAGAAAGAAAAGAAAAAGAGAACAACTTTTTGCTGCTCCTCTTGGGCCAGTGTTCATCTTGCAAACTGTTATTGCCAATCTCCAATTAGAGGCAGACAAGATAAGTCCTTCAGTTACTTTGAACACATATCTTTGGTTATCAGATACATGTTTCCAGATGATCCTTCTCATTATCTAGCGTGTTGTCAAAATAGTCCACTTGTGTATTAATTATTGCACTAAGCCTCAATTCCATTACTGTGTGGGCCATGTACTTTGCTCAAAAATTGAATATTAGTTAATTAATCAACTATGAGCATGAAGAGTGCTGGTCTTTCACCAACCCAATATTGTAATAGCAACAAACTTTATAAGAGATTTCATGTCTGATGAGGGACTTATCCATGTTCTTATTGAGGTTGTTAGGTTTTGGCTACTAGTGGGTAAATTGGCTGTATTAGACTAACCTTCTCATGACCTGCCAGGTGTTGTGTGCTACTGAACAGTTTCTTGGTTTTCTCCATTTGCCTTTTCTCCTCTATTCTCTCCTTCATCTCTTTTTTCACCTTTCATATCTTGTTCTTCCCTGTTTTCTTTTTCTTCTTCATAATATTTTTTCGTTTGTTCTTCTTTAATCCCTTTTATTCAGAGTGCTCACTTGTGGTAAGAAGTATGAGAGTGTAGGACAATGGGTCAACCTGGCGGAAAAACAGTCTAGGTAGATAGAAAACTATCTTAGAAGAAATAGTATAGTTAGTGGTTGGCTTGATGTATAATTCAATACTAAGTATGTTTTATATTTACTTTTAGGTATTATTGGATGCTCCTTATATTTTATATCTTGCTTCAAATGTTGCTTCATGCTGACTCCATTATAAATTAAGATTCAAGTATCAGTTGATATTCAGTATGTTCATATATTATTATATTAAAATAGAGTTTGATTAATACTATATTTCATATAGCTTTTTCAAGGCTACTTAGTTAGGTGACTTATAGAAGGTGGTTTCAAAGCTTGAGATAGACAACCAAGTTTATTTAAGACTTGTTCATCTTTGGACTTATAAAAAAACAACTTATATTCCATGAGTTTGCAATATACCTGATAGTACAATTGCTTTGTGGTTCTATTTGACACCCTCAAAGACCAAAAAAAACTTGTCTATTAGCAGCTATTTAGTAATTATAACATTGTAAGAAGTTTGTTACAACTGGTTAGTCCAAGTTCCAGGAACAACTTAGCTTTGTTAGATAGTGTACTCTGATATAGAGCTAGTCTTATTATATCTATTGATTCCAATATTAAACTCATGATTGAGTGATATCATGGTTAATATAAACAGGAGTTAGAGGGGCAATAAAATGAGTGGAATAGATAAGAAAAAAAGTTGCAGGAATGTGAAAAGTTGTTTGACAGAATGTAGCCTATATGATGGGAACCTTGTCAGAAATGATAGACTTTATCTGTTTTTGCATAGTTAGCTGCTATATTTTATTTCTAATAAGAAAGGCAGATAGAACAAGAATTACATTTCAGAGAGTTTCTTTTTATATGGTATTTGTGGAATCCATAGTTAAGTTCATGGGTTGAAGTAAGTAGTATGGAAGAGGAGTTGTATGGTAAATTAATATTGGGAGGGTAGGTATATTGGTAGGGTAACTATATACAGTCACTTGGCAAAAGTGTTCGTGAAATATATTTCGCCTTACTAAGCTATCTCACCTAAATGCAAATCATACAAAATTCAATCACAACCTCCCATGCTGTTTACCTGACAGTAGTAGTATGATGTAGCCCAATTGCAATCAAAAACCTATGTTTATTTTATGAATTGATATGGAAGAAGTCAATTCAAAATTAGAATAGGGGTGCTAGTTGTAGAGAATTTTACTGAGTAATGGCTTGTTTAAGGAAAGTTGGGGGCAATATTATTTTAGTTGAGACTCAGAATAGCTATTTGTGCACTAGTGATAAGAATAATAATAGCATAATAATCCAAGTCGTAGAGCATTGTATTTGTAGGATCAAGGAGCACAGGTAATAATAAGCGCAATAGTATAGAAAAGAACAAAAGGGTGGGAAAGTAGGAACACTAGGGCTTAGGCAGATGTGCCATAGATTCTGGGTAAACTAGACCCCCTGCTACTACCTGTATGGTATTTATGATTGCTGGAAGTGAATTGGCCACTGAGTGAATTTTGAAGAGGGATAGTAACTGCCTTAAGAGGTATTGTGACAGGTCAAGTTCATACAGAATTTACAATATAAGACATGAGTAGTTATATGAGACTCTACAGATTTTAACATACTTTTCACTACTGAAGTAGTCATTGGCTAGCAACATCTAGTCGAGTAATAGACATGAACATTCATATTCACGTCTTCTCCGATCAAGTTAAAAGCAACTTTGTTAGAGTGCCTTTGTATTAGAAGTTATCTTCAGTATTATTGAAAGAGTAAATACCATGACTTCCAGGAGGTATTCATATTAGGACACCTATTTAATTAGGATTACACTAGACTATACCTTCACTCTTGTATAAATTCTATGAGGAGTTGCAATCAAATTTTGTGTGGTGCTTGCATATTGGCGAGGAAGCTTAGTAAGGCGAGACATGTTTCACGAACCCTTCTGCCGAGTGACTGTAGGTAGAGTAAGTTGAGGAAACTGTCAAGTTAGAAGCGATGGTCATTGTTGTATGTAGAGAGAAAAGAGATATTTGGGGATGTCTAGTTGTACATGAGAGGGCATGATATTATATAGGAAATATTGATGTCCACACAACCAGTGGTTGACCTAAACCCCAACCCCCTCATTTCTCCCCTAAGTTACAAAATAAACAAGAAGGAACTAACTAAATCGCCAGGCTAGTTTACTGGCTGACTGACCGACTGGCTACATTACATTAATAAACCCAGGAGTATGATACAGAACAACACCCCAGAAAGTCACCGGAATATACACACACACACTACAACACTCCACCGTCCGTCTCCAAATCCTGGTGCAAGCTATAAGTGTATGCAGACCTGCGCAAGAACCAAAAACCTCTACCAAGAGCACTTTTCATATAACATCATAGATATCTCCTAGTTATCTGCCTAGGTTAGTTAGGTGGTAACTTAGGCATCCAATATCATTCATTCATTCAATAATCCTAACCACCAATATGATACCAAACAGCCCGCAGCAGTAAACCAAGAAATATCCAAAGATAAAAATTTAATAATAAAATAAACGTCCTAAGTTAGCCATTACAAATACAGCCAGTCCCCCCCTCAGAAAAAGAAAACCTCCCCGGGGGGGGCTATATCATTAATACCTATTATACCACCGAGCCGAAAACAACACTCCCGCCAAACAAGCACATACATAAGCCTCATTCATTCATTTCACAATAAACTCCCTCTACCAGCTTCAGCAACCAACCAACCAACCAGCCACCCAATAAAACCTCTTAACGATCTCATTTTCGGGGGTTATCGTATGATAGTCTATCGGCCCGGAAGTATCATAATAATAACTATTATAATAATATTATATTAAAGTAAGCGAGAGCAGAAGGTGAGTGATCGTACGTGACGCCGCGAGAGTTAGTACTCTACTAGTACTCTTACGATAGCAAGGAGATCTAGATCGTTCATACTTGATGGGATAGACAGAATTGGAAATTGAAAAACTACGTAAAGTGGGGTTTTGAAAAGTTGGATGTGATTACCTTCCACTACATATAATAGACTGAGATAAAAATAAAATAATAAAATAAAATTTTAATGATAAATATTACTTGGGGTATCATACTCTTCTTCTATGATAGTGGATGCATGAGTGATTGCCTTCGGCTGTGCAGATGACTTATTCCGGATTACGGCTAATGGCTGGAACAGGGAAATAATTATAAGTTGAACGAGGAAGTTCCATGGTGGTCTTCCGGCTAGACTATTAGGCTCTAGAAGGGCGGTGGTGGACAGATAGCTAAACAAGCACGAGCTGTGCTTCGCGGCTAATGGGCTACTGACCGCAATATTGAGTTCATATTATACCTAAACCGTGCTACCTTTAGCTTACTGGATGGATGGAGGGCATTTTGGTATAAAACGCATATCTGATGCCCATTTTTTCAGCTTCACATCTATCAACTAGACTACAAGAACGGCACAAAATATGGGAAAAGAAAGCCTCTTTCGTAGGTTGGCTAATAAACCATCCTTCATTGTAAACCATTTTTTAAATCTCAAGTAAACCCTCCCCCCTCCCATTTATCCCTTCCAGCGTTACACATCCACCGGTTGCAGATAACGCCATCCCGCTATCCATCCTACCGGGTTGTACTATTTTTCCCTTCTGGCTCTGGAAAAAATCGCACGTCCGTGCTTTAATATATGCTGTATCATTTGTTAGTACCGGAATTTACCATTTGGTACCGGTCAGCCGGTCGAGTGGAATTAGCTCAACCCTAACCACAACTTTCCAACCAGCATTATCCTCCTTTTCCAACGATCCTGGCTCATGGGTTACTTGTCACAAGCCGCTCCTCGAGTGAGAAATTGTGAACATTCCAGCTAATGGGCGTGAAAATAAATGTAGTTTTCTTTTTACGCCTCGCGCTGCCGATAGGACCTAAAAGTTTGCTTGCTGGGCCTGCTATCCCCTTTAAAGATATCGAACGAATACCGGTAATCAATATGTTAGTAACCTAGAGCAACAAAAGCAAGTTCAAATATCAGGCCACACGTCCTAAATGGGACCGGTGAGTCGGACAACCCGCCGAGCCAGCCAATAAGTTATTAAGCGCTCCAAACAAAGTTTGGAGAGTTCTCCGCTGTGTAATCCTCCAGAAAAGCGTGATCCCTTCTAGTCATGGAGGAAAAACTTTATTTGAACCTCAATTTGTGGCTGGTCTCGTCCATCGATGGCAATCCGACGCCGATCCGGAACTTCTCCTTTGATAGTGCTGGCCCCTTTTGCGCATGAAATTCATCTCGCCAGGCTTGGGGAATCACCCAAAGGACTTCCTCTCAATAAAGGGACACCAGCTTTTTTTCCGCTCATTAAGACGCGAGTTCCGAGATACGGTAGTCTTTCTCGTTATGTTCGAAGCTTCATCGATTCGCACCCGCCTAGCTTCGCGGCTTCCCCCCTGCCCCGAGACTGGGACACGATTCCATAATCCTCTACCTCCGCGCGGCCGAAATCAGTGAGGTTGTTCGTCAGGCGCCACGCTAAAGCATCGCAGCCTACGGGCTATCTTGGACGAACAGCGTAAGGAATACGAGAATCCTTCTACTACCGTATATTCCGATTTCGCGCCGGGTCATCAAACCCGCCTATTCATACTAAGCCAACCTAAATACACCAGTGAAACCAGTATGGCCCTGGACTCCGGCCATGGTCCTTCGATTCCAGGGCGGATATCGTGGCTCTTGCGTCGGTTTCCATTCCCCTACCCGAGAAATAGTGGGAGGTCACACGCGATCCATGGGACGAGTCAACATGCGCAGCCTGGTTGATCATTGTGATTGGCCGAGCTTGCTTCCACGCCACAGGCCAATCCAACATTAAATACCCAAGAACCCGCCAGAGCCGGCGCCCGGGGGCTAGTCAGGCCTCAGAACTTTAATTCCACGTTGCATCAGGTGGCTTCTGCTTCGCTTTTATCTTGAAGGGAGAATTTGGACCCATAAGTCGTGTACTACATGCGAGTCGCCTGACGCTTTACACCAGTTGACCGTACCAGATGGAACCCGGGATATCTCCTCAAAGTTGGCGTTTTACTGAAGCGAAGGAGTTCAACCACGATAAATTTGTTTAAGGTCCCGGCTACTAATGACACGATAATCCTCCGAAACCACAGACGCGTCTCTGTAAGACCTCGCTAATTTTCTCCCGGCTCAGCAATTAAGGGCGGAACAGTCGACGTATCAGTCCAAACAAGGCTTGAGACAACGGGAAAAAAAATGTCTCAGATGCTGCCGTAAGGCAAACCACATCGTAATATCAGTGGCACCCGTCACTTAGCAACAGGGGATCGGGCGGAAGTTCAGCTTTGATGCGTTGAGACATATAACTTTTAGAGCTGGTTACGAAAATTGGGAGCAGAAGGCTGCCTGACCTGCTGTATGACTATTGATTATCTTTCGGGCGTCAGTCTAGGTATACTAACCAACGAAATGATAACCTCCTGGAACATAGTAGATTCCAGGGTGGAACTCTCCCCGACAAGGAAAACTCCCTTGAGTGGATCGTGAACAAACACAGGAAAAGCCTTTAGGAAATTAAGAAGCCCGCCTACCGATATCACGTATTCTAGAAGAGGGAGGTAGCCCTCAGGATTAAAGCGAGGAATTAGGAGTCTCGTCTTCGGCAAAGGGTCGCTCGGGGGGAGGGGTTCTCGAAAACCTAAGCACCTTTTTACGGTAAGTTGTCATTAGCTCAGGTAAGTTTATTTGAGCTTAAGACCCATCACCTACCGTTTTTATCCATCTCTGGAGACCAGGGCACTCGAAATTCCGCCAGGGAGATTATCGTGGTGGCCACCACGCTTTTAGACGGTTGCCTGTGCTTAAAGTCCGAGCCGTTGATCAAGCCATCCGAGACAAGGGAGGGGGCGCGGATTGAGCGTCGATCAATAGAAACAAACACCACCAAAACAACGAGAGAGAAATGATGGGGTAGAAGACCTCGCGTTCCCCATTCCATCCTTTTTTACCCATGGATCCTTCCAGAAGAAAATTAGGGCTATCCAAGGTTCATCCATTCACACCTTCTCACTTTCTCGCCGACGTCCCAGCCAGAATTCCACGGGTTTCCACGAGGTTCCGTCAGATACGAGGTGAGCTGAAAAGTCTGCCAACCACCAGCCGTGCCACACCCTGAGTGTATACGCATGTACGAGTACTGTGAGGGAAGGATGAAGAAGGTAAGTCAACCGAATAGCACAGGAAAGGGAGGAAGTGGGAGGGGAGAGGGGAGAGGGGAGAGAGAGGAAGAGAAAATGTTCTCTCCTCCGGTGCCCCGAGCAGATAGAGCAGCAAAGAGCATCCATCGGATTCCAGCACACGCCAC